>Ga0210040_10006251_pt1 | contig 14893 bp, 12 predicted proteins | sample CryGeyCG12114_NA_FD_185462 | JGI IMG/M metagenome (GOLD analysis project Ga0210040, IMG submission 185462) | Groundwater microbial communities from aquifer - Crystal Geyser CG19_WC_8/21/14_NA (SPAdes) (version 2) | ecosystem: Environmental > Aquatic > Deep subsurface > Groundwater | place: USA... | reverse complement strand
GAGGCGGCAACTGCCTCCCCAGGCAGGGCGGTCATGCCGGCCGATGCCAGGGCAAGCCTCAAGGCCTCTCTGCGGGTCTGGTCCATGGCTGTTCTGAGATCCTGGTTCGGGTGTCGCGGTTGTGGTTGGTCAGCGGACAGGTTCGAGCGTCGCGAGCACAACGTCGTTCGTGCTCATGAGCAAGCGAAGCTGATAGAGCCCGCCACTGCCGACCTTCACGACCTCGCTTCGCTCGGGCTGGTCGGCGGTCAGCGCCTGAAGCTCACCAAGCTGTGTCGCTGTCAGCGATGCCGGTGACCCCATCTCCAGGTACCGCGTATGCGCGTCGTTGTGGTGGAAGCCGGTCCGGTACACCGTCAGGCGATAGCTCCCGGCCGCTAGGTGGCTAAATTTCAGCTTGGTCGCGGGCGCGGGCTGGGCGGGCAGCACCTTTGTGAAGAAGGGTCGGTTGCTGACCTTCTGCTCCGGCTGCGTCCAGTTCCACGCCAGCACCGCCGTACGCTTGCCATCATTGGTCGCGAGCACCTGCTCGTTGCCCGTCGGGATCTCCCGACCGCGCAGTGCATGGAGGTATTTGTAGGCGAACCAGGCAGGCTTGCGGATGCCCTCACGGTTCATCAACCCAAAGCCGCCGTGGAACGGCGTCGGCGGTGGCCCCGCTTCTTCGAACAGGTCGCTGTAGGTCCAGTAGCTCATGCCCTGAATGATGCCGCGGGTCGCGCGCAGCTTGGTGAGGATGTACGGTGCGCTGATATAGCTGTCGTGCACCGGATCGCGCGGATTATAGCTCGCGCTCCATTCGGTGAAATACAGGGGCAGGTTCGGGAACTTGGATGCCTGGATTTCTCCACGAACCTTCCGCGCGTCTGCGACGATAGAATTCGGGTTGGTCGACAGCTTGTTGTCGTCCTGGCCCTTCTCGTCCAGGAAGCCGCCATCGACACCATAGGTATGGGTGGCGATGAAATCGACCGGGATGTTCCGCGTAGCCGCACGGTCCAGGAACTCGGGCACCCACGCCGCTCCTGCTGTTGCGGGTCCACCGACGCGCAGTTCCGGGTCAATCGCCTTGATGGTCCGCGCGGTGGACTCGTACAGGTCCAGATAGGCCGGCTTGTCCGCCTTCTCCCAAAAGCCGTCTAGGTTGGGCTCGTTCCAGACTTCAAAGAACCAGCTGCGCACCTCCTGCGGGCCGTAACGGTCGCGCAGATGCCGCACGAACGCATCGACCAGCGCCGCCCAGGGCTCCGGCTGTGGATGCGAGGTATTGCCCTTCCAGTAGAACAGAGTCTGCTTCGACGTGGCCATCGCCTCCGGCGTGAAGCCAAGTTCCACGAACGGCTTGATCCCCCGCGCGAGGAGGCCGTCATAAAGCTGGTCGATCTTGGTCCAGTCATAGCTGATCTTGCCGTTGTCGGACTTCACCGTGCCCAGTGCATCGTGGAAGATCGCGTGGAAGCGGACATAGCGGAACCCCAGTTCCTTCGCGGCGATGCCGATCTGATCCATGCTGTCCTTCCGGATCAGCGTGCCTGCGAAGTCGGAGCCGACGGACAGGTCGAAGGAGCGATCGAGCGGAGCGCCAGCCTGCGCAACGTCGATCTCGACAGCACTCGTCGGTGCCTGGGTGGTGGGCACCTGAGCATCCGCGGCCCCCGCTGCAGCGACCGCAACCATAGCCCACCGCATGGAACGGATTTTGCGCGCAGTCAGCGTGTTGCTCACCAATTCGGTTATCCCTCTATTGACTGATCTGATGCCCTGCACGCGTCAGGCAGCCTCGGCAGGCTTGGCGGCGCAGTGCTGGGCGATGAACTGTTCGTGTGACGGCATCGCGGCGGCGGTCTTGCCGATGATCTCACGCAAATGCGCCATGAAGCGCGCCGTTTCGGCCGGGGGAAACGCGCCGGCCAGCGGATCATGGGACGCGGGCTGTACCCCTTGCCCAAGCAGGACCGCCAGCCAACTGTCGGGGGTAAACAGCTCGCCCTGTTCCCGGAACAGTCGCGCCTTGCCGGACCATAGCTCCAGCTTGCGGGTCAGCGATGGCGGCAGTGCCATGGTCCGGCAATGGTCCCAGAAGGGCGAGTCCGACCGCGTCGTCGCATGGTAGTGGAGGATGATGAAGTCGCGAACCTGCTCATATTCGCGGCATAGCAGGCGGTTATACTCCGCGATTTCCCGGGGATCGAAGGAGCGGTCCGGGAACAGCGCCATGAGCCGCGTGATACCGGACTGGATCAGGTGGATGCTGGTCGACTCAAGCGGCTCGAGAAAGCCGCCAGACAAGCCGATCGCGACGCAATTGCCCTCCCATAATCGATCACGCCGACCAGCGGTGAAGCGCAGCTGCCGCGGCTCCGCCAATGGCTCGCCGTCCAGACCGCTGAGCAGCTGGTCGAGCGCTTCATCGTCCGCCAGGTAACGGCTGGAATAGACATGCCCGTTGCCGACCCGGTGCTGGAGCGGGATGCGCCAACGCCACCCCGAAGTCCCGGCCGTCGCGCGGGTAAAGGGACGAAGCGCGCCGCTGCCCCTGCTCGGGACTGCCCAGGCCCGATCGCACTGCAGCCAATGCTGCCAGCTTTGGAAGCGCACGCCTAACGTGTCGCCGAGCAGCAGCGACCGAAAGCCGCTGCAATCGATGAACAGCTCACCATCGATCCGGCGCCCGTCCGCCAACGTCACCGCTGCGATGAAGCCGGTCTGCGGCTCGCGCTCGACCTCCACGATCCGACCCTCGATCCGCCGGACGCCGGCATCTTCGGCCAGCCCGCGCAGGAACCGCGCATACAGCGCGGCATCGAAGTGGAAGGCGTAGGACAGCGTCGACAGCACGGCGGCCGGGTTGGCCGAGGGACGGCTGAACCGGCCCATCCGCGCGGCCACCGCGGACAAGCAATAGTCGCTGATCGGCCCCGGATCGCTGCTGTCCCCTTGTGCCGCCTGACGCAGCCAGAGCTGGTGAAAGGGCACGCCCTCGACATCGCGCCCGTGCACGCCGAACGGGTGAATGTACCTGTCGCCGATCGCGGCCCAGTCGCGAAACTCGATGCCGAGCTTGAATGTCGCGCCGGTCGCGCGAACAAACTCGTCCTCGTCGATCCCGATGATGCGGTTGAAGTCGAGCAGTGACGGGATCGTTGCCTCGCCCACCCCGACCGTGCCGATCTCCTCCGATTCGATCAGGGTCACGTCCGTCTGCGCCGCCGTCAGGCGCGACAAGGCCGCAGCCGTCATCCAGCCCGCCGTACCGCCGCCGACGATCACCACCTTCCTGATCGGCGCGCCCGCCGAACCGGCGATCATGCCGCGCGTGCTCCTTTTGCGAAGGGTCCGCGCTTGGCGAAGCTGACCAGTTCGCGGTTAGAAGGAAGGTTGGCGATCGCGTGGCGAGCCTGCCTCTCGACCTCGTCAAAGGCGCGGCGCGCCTCGTCGCGGAACCGATAGGTTCCCGACCTGGCGGTCAGGTCGGTTTTCCACCCCATCCCATACAGGACATATTGCCAGCTCGCGTCCGGAAAGACGTCGACATTGGCATCCACATCGAGCTCGTTCGGTGGCCTGAAACGCCAACGGTCGAGCATTTCGGCCAGGCTGTCCGGGATCCAACGCGCATCGACATTGTCGCGCCAGAACGCCGTGTCACGCCGCTGCGACAGGCAGTAATGGAGCTTGAGAAAATCCAGCGCCCGTTCGTAGCGACGCAGCATGTTGGCGTTGAACTGCCGCGCCGATGTCTCGTAATCACCGCCCCAGGGAAACAGGTTCGCCACCATGCCGGCCGCGACTTCGGCAAACAGGATGCCGGTCGCCTCAAGCGGTTCGAAGAAGCCGCTGGACAGCCCGATCGCGACGCAGTTCCGGTGCCAGTTGGTTGTGCGAAAGCCCGCATCGAAACTGAACCGGCGCACTTGTGCAGCTGCGCCCGCGGGCCCGAGATAGGCGCGCAATTCGTCCTCTGCGCGATCGTCCTCGATATGGTCGCTCGAATAAACGTGCCCGATGCCGCGCCGCTCATCGAGGCCGATGTCCCAGATCCAACCCGCCGATTGCGCGGTCGAGATGGTGTAGGAGGCGATGGGCGCCTCCGGCGCGGCATGGGGCAGCTGCGTCGCGAGCGCGCGATTGCAGAACAGCGTCTCCCGGCACGAACGAAACGGCATGCCAAGCGCCCGCCCGATCAGCTCCGCCCGAAAGCCCGTGCAGTCGATGAAGAGGTCCGCCTCCAGCACCCCATTGCGCTCGGTATGAACACCGGCGATTGCGCCGTCCTCGCCAATTGTGACCTGGCGCACCGTATCCACCAGATGCGAAACGCCGTTCGCGATTCCCTGTTCGCGCAGCAACGCGGCTAGCTTCACCGCGTCGAAGTGAAAGGCATAGTTCAGCGGCGCGACATAGTCCGGGTGGGTCGGCAGTTTCGGCGCCCGCAGCGCGTCGCCGGCCAGCTTCTGCGGCGTGCTCACCTCGTCCCAGGGCCGGTCACCGGCCACGCCCAACAGCCAATAGGGCAACAGTTCCAGGCCGATGCCAGGGTCGGTGACCTGGAACGGGTGGCAATAATGGTCAGGTCCGCCAGAGCCGGGCTCGCCCCGCCAACCGACGAAGCGAACGCCCTGCTTGAACGTCGCCCCGCACCGGCGAACAAGGTCGGCCTCGCTGATGCCGATGGTGGACAGGGTTCGCCTGATGGTCGGAAAAGTCCCCTCGCCCACTCCAAGCACGCCGATGTCGTGCGACTCCACCAGCGTGATCGCCACGCCGCCCGGCAGGTCAGCACTCAATCGCTTGGCCAAGTAGCCAGCCGTCAGCCAACCAGCCGTCCCGCCGCCCACAATCAGGACGCGTCGCCTCATATCGTAGATCCCTCATCACCGAGCGACTCCGATCCAGAAGCGAGTGACTGCTGCCAGATCAGAACGTCCGGTCGGAGCCGACCGAAGAAGCAGCGGCCGCTGCCGATCCAGCAGCGACCGCTTCCCGTCATATCAGAACGCCAGGTTGAGGCCGACCGAAAGCCGGCGATCGCTCTGGAACCAGCTGCGTCCGTATAGCTTGTCGCCGGGATACCCGCCCATCAGCGTCCTTTGGGTGGAGTTGGCCAAGTTCGTGCCCTGGATGCCGAACGAGAAGTTCTCGGTTACCCGGAATCGTACGCCCGCCTCCAGCTGGCCATAGTCGGCACCATAGACCGGCAGCGCGATCTGGATCGGCTGGGCAGTCGAGCCGGCCGCCGCGAAGAAGTTGTAGTTCTGATTGGTGCCGTTGCTGTTCGTGGTTTGCAGGTACTTGGATCGCCACGAATAGGCGACGCGGACCGACACGACCTTGCGTTCGTATAGCAGCGTCGCATTGAAATTGTGCCGTGACAGTCCGACCAACGGTGCGTCGTTGTGAGTCACGCCATTGATGTCCCGGTAGATGTCACCGGGATTACTGCTATCGATGAAGGTATAGTTGCCCTCGAACCCGAACCCGCTGAGGAAACCGGGCAGCATGTCGAAGAAGAAGCGACCGCCGACCTCGACGCCCTTCACCTTCGCCGCGGAGGACGAATTAACGAAGTCGGTCGCCGTTGCGTTGACGGTTTCTGCCCTGCCATCGCTGAACACGACCCCGACCTGACGTTCGGTCAGCGAGTAGATCGGAAGGTTCGTCAGCCGCTTGTAAAAAGGCGCAACATGGAACTGCGTGCCCGAACGCGGATACCATTCGAACGACAGGTCGAAGTTGTTCGAGATGGTTGGCTTCAATAACGGATTGCCCGTGTCGGCCGTGAAGTTGGTGAAGATGCCCGGCTGCCCCACGACCGGGTTCGACGTGGTCGCAACGCCGATCGAGCCAGTGGCGCGAAGGGCGTTGAAGGTCGGCAGGTCCATGGTGATGTTGTAGCCGGCCCGCAGCTTGACGTCCTCGACGGGCGAATAGTCCAAGTTGACCGACGGCAGGACGCGGGTGAACTTCGCCTTACCTCCACGCGCGAGGAGCTGGGTGCCCAACGTCTCCGTCACGCCGTTGCGGATAAAGGTGCTCCCGTTCTGCTGGATAAAGCCGCTGCCCTGGTTGTCGATGTGCACGACACGAACGCCGACATTGCCCCCGATGCCACGGCCCTCGGCCGGACCGAACCGCACCAGCGCATAGCCTGCGGTGTTCCTTGTGCGGTTGCGGGTCAGGTCACCCGGCAGGATGAACCCTGGCGCGCGGATCTCGTCGCCATTGCCGTATCCGGTGACGGGCACCGGCCCCGCTGCAGAGCAATTGGAATAGAGCGCGCCGTCAGCCGGGCCGCAGAAGCCGGCGGGCGGCGAGGCGGTGAGCTGGGTCCGACCCGCGCCCAACGACCGACGGACCAGGTCGTCGGTCGCGAACATCAGATTACCCGGCAGCACCGCGTCGCCGTGGAAGAAATCCTTGAACGCGTGCGACTCCACGTCGCCAGGCGCGGCATTGGCATAAGTCAGCTGCGGATCACCATTCCAGCCGCGGCCAAGCGCGACCCAGTTGTACCCGTTGCCCAGATCGCGCTCCGTCCGCTCGGCAAAGCGTCCGCCGACCTTGATTGAACGAAGGAAGCTGTTGTCGAACTTATACTCTGCATCCAGCTGCCCGGCCCGCAGGCGGCCGCGGTTGTTCTCATTGTGCGGCATCGAGGCAGACCACAGGTAGCTTGCCGGATCGGCAAGCGCCGCCTGCGTCGCCGCCGGAACGGACACGACCGGCAGGTCGCCGCTCAGGTCCATGCCGAAGCCTTGCGGGAAGGCCACATCACGGAACACGTCCAGCCGATCATAAATCTGGCTTGAGTCGACCTGCTGAAGCGATCCCTTGAATGAGAACGGGCTGTCCTCCGGCGCCCAGTTGAACGCGAACGAATAGTCCTTGGTCGTGGTCTTGCTGGCGTAGGAGCCCTTGTTGCCAGCACTCGTGACCGAGGGACTCGTGGAGAAGTCGCCCGTGTTTCGCGTGAACAGCGACGGCGTCGATACCAGCAATCCGTTCTCGTCGAAGGTGCTGGACGCAGGATCAACCGCGAGCGTTTGCGACGCGACCTGCGCGCCCCAGTCGCCGGACCGGTTCTTGTAACGCGACTGGAAGTAGGTCCCCGTCAGTGTCAGTGCGTCGGACGGCGCCCATTGGACCGCGCCATAGATGCCGGTCCGGGTGCGCTGAAACTGCTCCTCACCGTAATCGAACCCGCCCGGGACATAATAGTCATTCCCATCGGACAGCCGCGTCCTGAAGTACGGCTCCACCCGAAAGAAGTGCGAATTGGAGCTGAGCCGGCTGTACGCCACGTCTCCCAGGATGCCGATACGTCCGATCGGCGTTTCCCAGGTCTGGGTTGCGAGCAACGATCCGGACGCGTCGCCCTTTTGCGCTAGGTCGCCGACGCTCAGGTCACCGGTCGCCGCGACGTGAAATCCGCGGGAGAAGTCGAAGGGCACCTTTGTGCGCAGGTCGATCTGGCCGCCTGTACCGCCCTCGATCAGGTCGGCGGTGGACGCCTTGTATACGTCGACAGCGGCCATCAGTTCGGGGGTCACGTCTGCGAACTGCAGCGCGCGGCCGTTGTTCGAGCTGAAGATCTCGCGGCCGTTCAGACGCGAGGCGACGCCCGTCAGGCCGCGGACCTGAATGCCCGACCCTTCGACGGAATAGTGATCCGGGTCGTTCAGGGCTGCGAACCGCACCACCGTGACACCGGACACGCGCTGAAGAACCTCGGTGATCGAATTGTCGGGCAGCTTTCCGGCGTCGTCCGCGACGACCGAGTCGATTATGGTCTCGCTGCGCCGCTTGCGCGCGTCAGCCGCTTCCAGCGCAGCACGGCGACCGGTGACCACGACATCCCCGCCAGCGTCACCGGTATCGCCAGAGCCGGCCTCCGCCTGAGCTTCCGGGCCCGGCGCATTCTCATTGCCGCTGGTAGTCGCCGACTGAGTGGCGCTTTGCGACACACCCTGGGTTTCTGCCTGGCCGCGACCCGCCGCCCAGGCCGGCGTAGAGAGCGCTACCGAAGCTAGAACAAGCGTGGATACCCCATCCTTCAGCCAGCGCTGCCGCGAATTGGCCATATCGCCGAACAATTCCATGCCCGTCACAGTGCATCCCCTTCCCATACGTCGGCGCTGATCGCGCCTCTCTCGGTGCCAACGTTGTCAGCCTGGGATTCTCAATAATAATATTTTTGACCGGTGCAATCCTTGTTGATATTTACGACTGGATGCGGAGCAGGTGTGACCGAACTGCCACAATGGCCCCCTACTCGGGACAGCCGGGCACCTTGCTTTCGTGAAGGCGGTCCGAGCCCTCGTTGATGACGCCGAGCATGGCTTGTGCCGCATGTTCAGGGTTGCCGGCCTCGATCGCATCTACGATCAGCCGATGCCGCGCCACCGTGGTCGCGACCGCCTCTTCGCTCAGCGGAGCCGTCAAGGAGAGCGAGGCGGCGAGCGCCGTCTCGACAACGCTCGCGAACGAGCGGAACAACGGATTGCCCGAAGCCGCCCCGACCGTAACATGGAAGCGAAGGTCAGCTTGGGCGAACTCGCGATTGCCTCCACCGCTGCATGCCATCGCGTCCAGGGCAGAGCGCAGGTCGACGATGACACTTGCCGAACTATGTTCCGCAGCCAGCGCTGCAGCCTTCGGTTCGACGGCGCGCCGCATTTGCGTGAGCTGATCGAAGAACTCGGCATCGAGGCCGACCCGCACGCGCCAGGCGAGGAAGTCCGGGTCGAACCAGTTCCACCGCTCGGGCGGCAGGACCAATGTTCCGACCTTCGTCTTGGCACTGACCAAGCCCTTGGCCGTCAAAGTCTTGGTCACTTCGCGAACCATGACTCTGGAGACACCGAAGCGCTCGTACATTTCTTCGACCGCCGGCAACCGGCTCCCCGCCGGCCGAGCGCCGGCGATGATCTCGCATGCGAGGGTCGCGGCGACTTCGTCATGACCGCCGTTGAAGGTAAGGTTTTTAGGCATCGAGGCCAGTTTAGGCCGAGGGTGACGCGAACGGCAAGGCGACCACGCAGCTGCTCACTTCGAGCCGCTCGTAACCCGTTTGGGCGCCAGGACGCGCACGCATCGCTCGGAAAGGTTTGATAGGTGGCCGGATCACCTGACAAGGCCGTCGCAAGGGCGCCCACCATCCGCGAAGTCGCAGACTACGCGAAGGTATCGCCGAAGACCGTCTCCCGTGTCCTCAACAAACATCCGTACATCCGCGAGGACACTCGCCTCAGGGTCGAAGAGGGCATCAAAGCCCTAGGCTTTCAGCCCAACATCTTCGCACGAGTTCTTGCCGGAGGAAGCGCCGGCATGAAGATCGCACTCCTCCATAGCTTTCCGAATCCGGGCGTTCTCGGCAGCCTCCTGGTTGATCTGATCGATCAGGCCGCCGAAGCGCATGCGGGCCTGGTCGTTCGCCAGGTGGATCGTCCCGAAAACCATTTGATTATCGCCGACGAACTAGCCTCACTCGACGTAAAAGGGGTAATTCTCACGCAGCCGCTGAGTGAGCAGGAATCCCTGATCACCGATCTCAGATCCAAGAAGATGGCTGTGGTCGCGATCGGGATCGTGAGCGATGGCGCCAGACTTTCCAGCGTCGGCATTAATGACGTCGAAGCCGCGCGATCGATCACGAAACATCTTATCGACCTCGGCCATCGCCGGATCGGCTTCGTGAAGGGACATACCGCCGTTCCCGCCTCGCGACGGCGTTACTTAGGATACGAAACGGCGCTGAGGCAGGCCGACCTCGAGATCGATCCGCTGTTGATCATGCAGGGAACGTCCGACTACCAGTCGGGTCTCGAAGCCGCTCACCAGCTTCTCTCGAACGGTTCTCGACCCACAGCGGTCTTCGCGAGCAATGACGACATGGCCGCCGCGGTCACCGCTGTCGCGCATGAGCACGGCCTGAACGTGCCCCACGATCTCTCGATAGCAGGGTTCGACGACTCCGTCTTGGCAACGGCAATCTCGCCGTCCCTCACGACCATACGGCGTCCGCCACGCGAGATCACGAGAATGGCTTTCGACTTGCTCCAACAGGAACGTTTTTCTCGCGTCGACCCAGATCGAGAGTTCGAGCGTGTTATGGTCAAGCATGAGCTGGCTCAGCGTGCGTCCACCGCGAACCCTCGTCTGTGCACGGCCTGATCTTACGACAGCATGGTGGGCAGGTCGCAGTACACGAGAGACGCGGCTCGCCATGAGTGTGCGGTGCCAGCGCTGGGATGCCCCGCTGTGTCCCGCTGCGGTCCTGCGGAAGGCGGGATCGTAGAGCTCGTAGCGAGCGCAAGGTAGGACAGCTTCCCCGAATGAGTGCCGATAGCCGAGCTGCTCCCGAGCTCGGCGTGGGAGTTGGCCTTTGCAGCCTACCCGCCGAGCACCTCGGCCGAACGAAGCCCGGCGCGTTGATTGCGCACCAACCTGCTACCACGTTCAGCGCCAAGTTCACCTGGCGCCCCGTAGCCGTATTCCTGCCCTCGCTATCGGCAAAGCCGATTGGAGTCTTCGCCAGCGCGGCGTAGAAAAAGACGCGTATAATACGCCGACCCGGCTTTCTTAGCACGGACACATCTTCCTGGCCCCGCAAATTAGTCAAGCACTGCATGATAGCGCTGTTAGGCTATTAGATGTCACGCGCGAGGAAACCGATAGGGGCGCCGCACCAACAAGGACTGCAGGAGCCCGAGCAGCAAACTCCAGAGCTAGTCTAATACGACGACCTTTCGACACCACTCGCATGCAACTCTCAAGAACGACAGCATCTGCACGTCGGCGAGGGCCTTCTCTTCCAAATCCGGACCGAATCCGTTCCGGATATACGGCGCGAATCCGAAGTCCTCACCCATTGGGACGAAGAACGCATCGAGCAGAGACCCCGTCTCTGATTCTAGACGACGCCATGTCGGGCGCACCTCCGCGTCCCGATAGATCCCCTCGATCCCATCTAGGCCAAGGCGGGGCCCCCGATACACGCAGGACGGGCCTAAGGCAGAGTTCAGACGAACGGCCGCGTCCAGAAACCCGTTGTCATCCACCTCAATCGTGCCGCTGCAAACGAAGCCGTTCCAGTCCGCCCTAGCCCAGCCTATGGCTTCCACGCCGCCCTTGGCGCTGCGTCGCGAAAAGACGGCAGCGATGGAATCGTCTTGCCCGAGATGAGCGACGCTCCTGGGACGGTACCGGGGATTGAGCTTGGATCACCGGTTCAACGCCGCACCTCCTCACATGGTGGGGCACCGGCAGAGCCGGGTGTTCGTAACCCGAGCACATGTCAGGAGCCGCCGCCTTTAGGCGAACCCTGGACATGCGCGTCGGCAACCCGGCCGACGACCGGCATGTGCGCAGGGGTTACGACGCCCCACGACTGGGACTGACCAGCCGCAGCGATGCGAATCGCACAACCTCGGCGACGGAGCAAGCTCCTCTCGCGAGCCCGCGCTGTGGAAGCTGGTCGTCGGCGGATCGAGTCTAGCGACCGCCAAGCGGGTCGATGTCTTCGAAGGGATGAAGTAGGTGCTCTAAGGTCAGTGTCGCAGAAGCGGCCAAAGAGGTGAAATTGTGACGACCGTGATCAGACCACCAGTGGAAATGCGGATCCTCGATCAACGTCTCCACGATTGGGGGCTGCCGCAGTACCAGACAGATCTTGCAGCCGGCCTTGATCTGCACGCATGTATCCAGGCGCCGGTGGAGTTGCTGCCCCAAGCTCCGGCGGTGCTAATTCCTTCTGGCTTCGCGATTCTGATGAACAGCCCGGATCTGGCCGCCGTGGTTCTCGCCCGCTCCGGGCTGGGGCACAAGAAGGGCCTTGTTCTAGGTCAATCTGTCGGACTCATTGACGCTGACTATTGCGATCAGATCTTCATCAGCGCCTGGCTGAGGACACCACCAGGTTCGGAGTCGCTGGTGATCAATCCCGGAGATCGGATTGCACAGCTCGTCTTCCTGCCGATCGTCCGGCCCGAATTGCGCTTGGTCGATCGGTTCAGTACCGAAACGCAACGAGGTGTCGGAGGCTTCGGTTCTACTGGCTTCGGTTTGCGGCAGTGATCGCCGCCTTCGGCGGTTACGCTCAGTCGAGCTCGAAGATGAACTTCAGACTCGACCAAGCGTCAATGAGAGTAGCGCGTCGTGCGACCGACAGGGGAACAGAAATGCAATCAAATTCCCGAGCCGGGCTTCTTCAGCACGGAACGCTTCACCCAAAGACTGTGGGTGAAGCGCTCATTCGCCCTGAAACGTTAGGCTTCACCCATTGGGGTGGCAGGAAGTCCGACTATCGCGGAGAGATCAAGGTGATCCTGGCCAATCTCGGCAGCGAAGCCTTCGCGGTCGGACGCGGTGAGCGCATCGTGCAACTCGTCCCCGCCGCCGTCCAGGCCGCCATGGTCGTGGAGGCCGACTCGCTCGACGACACAGCCCGCGGGGTGAGCGGCTTTGGATCGACCGGGCGGTGATTGCCGCGCTCGCCCTGCTGCTCCAGGCGACCTCGGCGCCGGGCCTGCCGGCCGATTGGTCGACCCTGCCCGCCGTTCGTTGGCGAATGCCACCCCAGTACAACGCCGAAATGGCGCGTTTCGTCGTGGAGGAAGCTCGCGCGGGCCGGTGCAACGCCGCTCAGCGGGATGAGGCGGGTTACCGCCTTCAGGTGAACGTGGCGGTGCTCGTCACGGCCGACGGTGAGCCAAAGACCATTGTGCCGCGCGCGATCGGCTGCCCGACCATCGAACAATATGTCTCCGGTCTAGTATCTCGTCTGGCCCGCGACAATCTTGATGCCATCCCTGGCGACCCAGACAGCTGGTACCGGGCAAGCATCACGTTTTCATGGACGCCGTGACCCTTTCTGACGACGAACTCGACCGGTACGCCCGCCATATAGTCCTGCGAGAGGTTGGCGGCGCGGGCCAGCTCAAACTTCGCGGTGCTCGGGTTGTGGTGATCGGCGCCGGCGGTATCGGGTCGCCGGCGATCCAGTACCTCGCCGCAGCCGGGATCGGCCGGCTCGACATCATCGACGACGATCGCGTCGAGCCATCCAACCTGCAACGTCAGACGATCTTCGCGACAGCTGACCGGGGCGAGCCAAAGGCGCAGGCCGCGGCCGATCGCGCCTATGCCATCAACCCTCATGTAGACGCCCGCGCGCATATGGTCCGTCTTGATGGCACAACGGCGCCGGCCCTGATCGCGGGTGCCGATGTCGTACTCGACGGCACGGACAATTTTCGCACCCGGCTGATCGCCGCCGATGCGGCGCTTGCCGCACACGTTCCGCTGGTATCGGCCGCTGTCGGCCCGTGGGAAGGGCAGCTTGGCGTTTTCCGCGGCTGGGAAGCGGACAAGCCCTGTTATCGCTGCCTAGTCGGCCAGCCCCCGGACGAGGCGGGCGATACCTGCGCCGACCAGGGCGTGTTGGGCCCGGTGCCGGGCGTGCTCGGCAGCCTTGCGGCGTTAGAGGTGCTACGAGCGATCGTGGGGTTCGGTGACGATCCGGCGGGACAACTGTTGCTGGTCGACGCCCTGTCGTGGCGCTTTCGCACGCTGACCGTGCCGAAGGACCCAGGTTGCCCCGCCTGCTTTGCCCTGGACCGGCGGGGCGACGCCTAAACGCCGCGGTAGCGCCGATACCATTCGACAAATCGCGGGATCCCGACCTCGATCGGGGTCGCCGGCGCATAGCCGAGATCGCGGGCCGCATCTGCGATGTCTGCAAAGGTGGCGGAAACATCGCCCGGCTGCATGGGGCGCATCTCCCGCCGTGCGGAGCGGCCGCAGGCCTTCTCGATCAGCACGATCAACCGGTCTAGTTCCTGCGGCCGCCCGTTGCCGAGGTTATAGATGGCATGCGGTGACACGCTGCCGCCCGGTTTTACCGCGTGATCGTCGGCCGGCGGGCGGTCAAGCGCGGCCAGCACGCCCGCGATGACGTCATCCACATAGGTGAAGTCGCGTCGCATCGCGCCTCCATTGAATACCGCGATCGGGCGGTCCTCCAGGATGGCAGCGGTGAAGAGCCACGCCGCCATGTCGGGGCGACCCCAGGGCCCGTAGACGGTGAAGAACCGCAACCCCGTCGCCGGCAGCCGATACAGGTGCGCGTAGCTTTCCGTCATCAACTCGTCGGCGCGCTTGGTCGCGGCATAGAGTGACACCGGATGGTCGGTCCGCTGCGTCGTGCTCAGCGCTCCTTCGCCCGCCTGGCCATAGACGGACGAGGATGAGGCGTAGACGAAGTGCCCGACCCGCCGGGCTCTGGCGACTTCCAGCAGGTTGAGGTGCCCGATCAGGTTGGCGCGTGCATAGGCGCGTGGGTTCTCGATCGAATAGCGCACGCCAGCCTGCGCACCGAGGTGAAGCACCGCGTCAAACTGATCGTCGCCCAGCGCCGCGTCCAGGGCCGCCTCGTTCGCGAAATCGCAGCGCTCGACCCGCAGGCGCCCCCCGGCGGCCTTGGCCAGCTCGGCGAGCCGGTCTTCCTTCAGCGTCGGGGAATAATAGGGATCGAGGTTGTCGATCCCTATTACCTCGTCACCGCGCGCCAGCAGCGCCTGCGCGGCGTGGAAGCCGATAAAGCCTGCGACGCCTGTGATCAGGACCCGCACGGCGTCAGGTCAGCCGAGCCGAGTCTGCGCGAATTCGCGTACCGCCGGTCCGATATCCTCGCGCTCCAGAGCCAAGGCGAGGTTGGCCGTGACCCAGCCCGCCTTGTCGCCGCAGTCGAAGCGCTCGCCATCGAAGGTGAAGCCGTGGAACGGCTGCTTACCGATCAGCTTTTCCATGGCATCCGTTAGCTGGATCTCGCCGCCAGCACCCTTTTCGCCACTTTCCAGCACCTGCATGACCTCTGGCTGCAGGATATAGCGGC
>Ga0210040_10006250_pt1 | contig 14894 bp, 8 predicted proteins | sample CryGeyCG12114_NA_FD_185462 | JGI IMG/M metagenome (GOLD analysis project Ga0210040, IMG submission 185462) | Groundwater microbial communities from aquifer - Crystal Geyser CG19_WC_8/21/14_NA (SPAdes) (version 2) | ecosystem: Environmental > Aquatic > Deep subsurface > Groundwater | place: USA... | reverse complement strand
TTTTCAGTCGTCTCAAGCAGTTTCGCCGGCTGGCCACGCGCTACGATAAAACAGCTAGCAGCTTCTTGGGAATGGTGCATTTCGTTTCTGCCCTACTGTGGCTTCGATAATTGTCCGTACAACCTAGTAAGTTGTCATTGCGAAACGGCTGTCATCCTGAGCTTGCGAAGGACCTTTTTACATCAGAACGACTACCGTACCAACGATTTGTTCTAGCGTGAGAAGGTCCTTCGCAAGCTCAGGATGACAGCCATTTTGTTTACACCTTTTTTACTTCACCCTACCGCTGGTCTTCCAGCCGAAACGGAATACTCACCTGCACTTTCTGGGCGGTGCGGCGGCCGTTTTGCACGCCGGCGTGCCAGGCTGGGCCGGCTTTGAGTAGGCGAATAGCTTCTTCGTCAATTTCGTCGGATACCCGGCGCACTACCTCAATATCCTGTACCTGGCCGTTGGTGCCTACCATAAAGCGCAGATGCACAGTGCCTTCCTTACGTTGCTCCAACGCTTTTTCGGGGTATTGCAGCGAGTCGCGCAGGTACTGGTTCCAGGCGCGGTAGCCACCCGTGGGGAGGGGCGCCACGGATACCGGCGCGGGCGCCTTCTCGCGCCGCACGACGACCACCTCGTTCAACGATTTGGTGTCGGGCGCCATAGCCAGCGTGAGCGGCGCGGCGGTGCTGTCGGGGCTGATGGCTTGCTCCTGATGAATGTAGCCGATAGAGCTGAAAGACAGCTTATTAGTAGCAGCCGGCACGGGTAGGGCAAAGGTACCATCGGCGGCCGTGCTGGTGGCGCGGTTGGTGCCCGGCACTACCACCGTGACGCCGGGTAGGGGCTGCCCACTTGGCTGCTCTGTCACGCGGCCGCGCACCATGCGCTGCCCTACTGGCGCGCTGGCCGCGGCCGGCGCCATAAAGTCGGCCATGGCGTAGCGGCCTTTCGCGGCCCCCGGCGCCCGCTTCCGCGCCGAAGCTACGGCAACGGCCGGCGCGTGCATGGCCGGCAGCGAATCAGAAAAAGACGCGGCGGCTAGGACCAAATCAACGGTACTCACAGAATCGACTGCCACCGGGGTAGCGCGAGCTATGGCCGCCGCCACAGTCGGCCGCGGCTGCCGCGCCGCGCGCCGCGTACGCGTGGGAGCCGCCGCTACAACGGGCGGCGCGGGCGTAGGGGTAGGCGCAGCCATGGGAGCCGGGGCAGCGGCGGTGGCTGGCTCGATGGCCTCAGCAACGGAAGGCGCCGGCCTTACCACGGCTGCTACGGGCCTGGAGGTAGTGTTTTTCTGTTGGGGGCGTAACCAGAAGAAGGCTACGGTGCTCAGAATCAGCAATAATAATACGGCGGCCATGCGTGCCCACGGCCACGCAGTGGGCGTTTCTGGCTCGGCTTCCGCGGCTACGCGGGCGTGCAGGCGCTGGCGCAGCTGGGTTACGGCGTGGTCGGTCGTAGCTGCGTCGGTGGCGGAGAGGCCCTCCAGTATATCGGCGCAGCGGGCGCAACCCAGCGTGTGAGCCTCTACACGGTGCTGCTCGGCGGGCGTGAGCGTGCCGGCCGCGTACTGCCGCAGCAAGGCCAGCGGCAGGTGCCCGGCCGAGTCGGCAGTAGGGCGGGGCGTACGGTTCAGGTCAGCGGAGGGCATCGGGCGAAGAGGTAGACTCCAGGTAACGTTTGAGGTTGCGCTTGCCGTTCTGCAAGTGACTTTTTACTTGTTTTAGCTCGAAACCAGTGAGCTGGGCAATGTCGGCATAGCATTTCTTGTCGAGGTAGAACAGCTCCAAGCAGCGGCGCTGGTCGTCGGGCAGCTCGGCCAGGGCGTGTTCCAGCGCTAGCAGGCGTTCTTCCGTGAGGTAGGCATCGTCGGCAGCATCATCTGGTAGATGCTGATGCGCGGCCGATTCCATACCGGCGGCATCGGGAAAGTGTACCACCAGCGCCCCGCCCGCCGCGGGGCCGGCCCGCTGCCGGGCGCGCAGCACCATCAGGCAGTGGTTGCGGGCGGTGGCGTGCAGCCACGCCGGAAAGTTGCCGACTTCGTGGCGCCGCAGCTTTTCCACCAGCTGCTCAAACAGTTGCATCACGGCGTCTTGGGCTTCCTCGTCGGGGCGGAGGTAGCGCCGGCAGATGGCAAACACCTCCGGCAGGTGCCGGTCGTAGAGCACGCCCAGGTCGGCTACGTCGCCTTGCTGGCGGTAGCGCACCAGCAGCTCCTCATCGGACAGCTCGGCAGGCGACTGGGGGCGGCGGCGGAAAAACATCAGCCAGAGTTAAGCAGATTTTTTGAGAGTAGGCCAGTATTTCTCTCTACCGTCCGTCATCTGGCGTCCGCTTGCGAATGACCTTTTGCCTGTCGAACAACCAGCATAACAATCACCCGAGAACGTCATTTCGACCAGCGGGAGAAATCTCGCGTGCTGACGTGCGATAGTAACTGTCATGCTGAGCTTGCCGAAGCATCTCTACCGTGAGTAACTCCTACCGACTGCAACGAAGAGGTAGAGATGCTTCGGCAAGCTCAGCATGACGAGCAACGAAACACGCGAGATTTCTCCCGCTGGATGAAGGATGACAGATGATACAACATGTGGATTGTACAGCGTAACGAAATAAAATCCGTCGATGCGTATGGAATTGGCGGGGAGTAGGCATCAGACTTCTGAAAACGAAGTTCAACCCAATCGCCTACTCCATGAATGCTGCCTTTCTCCTAAGCCTGGCGCTGCTCGCCAATTCGCCCGATCCACAACAAGCGCCCACCGACAACCTACCCTGGTGGCTGGACACGGCCCAGCGCTGCGCCGACCTGAAAGCCACCGAGCGGGCCACGCACCCGCGCCGGGCCGCCCGCCACAAGCGCCTACTCCAACAAGAGGCCGAGCTGATCGACGCCCAACTGGCCGACACGCTCACCATCCGCGGCCGCGTGACGGACGCCAGCGGGCAGCCCATTCCCGGCACTACGGTGCTGGTGAAAGGTACGACCATCGGAGCTTCTACTGCCGCCAATGGCACATATCAGCTAGCTGTTCCAAAAGAAAGTAAGGCGCTGATTTTTAGTTCAGTTGGTTATGTGTGGCAAGAGGTGAAGCTAACCCAGCAGCGCGTGGTAGACGTGGTATTGGTTGAGGATAAGCAGCAGCTTAACGAGGTGACTGTAGTTGGTTACGGCAGCGTGCGAAAGCAGTCGGTGACGGGCAGCGTAACTCAGGTGCTGCGGGGTAGGGTGGCCGGGGTGTCTATGCAGCGGGGCTTTATGCCCTACCCCGCCGAGAACCGCGAATCCTACGCCACTATTCAGGAGAACGGCTACCACGACGCCCGCCGCGACCCGCTCAGCACCTTCAGCATCGACGTGGACCCGGCCAGCTACGCCAACGTGCGCCGCTTCCTCAACAACGGCCAACTGCCACCCCCCGACGCCGTGCGAGTGGAAGAAATGATCAACTACTTTCACTACGACTACCCCCAGCCCACCGCCGAGGAGCCGTTTTCGGTGACGATGGAGCTGGCCGCGTGCCCCTGGAATCCGCAGCACCAGCTGGTGCAGGTGGCCTTGCAGGGCCGCACCGTGGAAACGCAGAATCTGCCGCCCGCCAACCTGGTATTCTTGGTGGATGTGTCGGGTTCGATGAGTAGCGCCAATAAGCTGCCGCTGGTGCAGGCCGGCTTGCGCGAGCTAGTGCGGCAGTTGCGCCCCCAGGACCGCGTGGCGCTGGTGGCCTACGCCGGTGCGGCCGGGCTGGTGCTGCCCCCTACCCCCGGCAATCAGCCGGAAAAGATACTGGCCGCCATTGATAACCTCTCGGCGGGCGGCTCTACGGCCGGCGGCGCGGGCCTGCGCCTGGCCTACCGCGTGGCTCGCGAAAACTTCAACCAGGCCGGCAACAACCGCGTGGTGCTGGCTACCGACGGCGACTTCAACGTGGGCGAGCGTAGCGACCGGGCCATGGAGCAACTGATTACGGAAGAGCGCGAGTCGGGCGTGTTTCTGACGGTGCTGGGCGTGGGCGAAGGCAACCTGCAAGACCATAAAATGGAGCTGCTGGCCGATAAAGGCAGCGGCAACTACGCCTACCTCGACAACCTGCCCGAAGCCCACCGCGTGCTGGTGCGGCAGTTTGGCGGTACCCTGTTCACCATCGCCAAAGACGTGAAACTGCAACTGGAATTCAACCCCGCCCGCGTGCAACAATACCGCCTGGTAGGCTATGAAAACCGCTTGCTGGCCGCCGAAGACTTCAATAACGACCGCAAAGACGCCGGCGAGCTGGGCGCGGGCCACACCGTTACGGCCCTCTACGAAGTGGTGCCGGTAGGCGCCCCACCCGTGGTCGATAAGCTGAAATACCAGGCGAGCCCTACTCCCGCCGCGCCTGCTGCCGCGGCCGAGCTGCTGACCGTGAAGCTGCGCTATAAGGAGCCGCAGGGTAGCACTAGTCGCCTGCTCACACGCACGTTGGGCGGCCCAGTCCGGCCGCTGGCGCAAGCCTCCGAAAACCTGCGTTTTGCCGCCGCCGTGGCGCAATTTGGCATGCTGCTGCGCCAGAGCGACTACCGCGGCGCGGCCACCTACGTCGAGGTAGCCCGCCAGGCCGAAGCCGCCCGCGGCCGCGACGCCGACGGCTACCGCGCCGAGTTTATCCGACTGGTGCGCGCGGCCGCAGGCTTGCGCCCGGAGGCGTACGGGGTGCGGTAGTCGTTTTTATCAGCCTGCGTGCAGCGAAGGACCTTAGGCCCGCAGAACGACAAGCGTCTCAACGATTCGTTCCACTGGAATAAGGGCCTTTGCTGCACGCAGGAGACGGTATACCTCTTTGGGCTTCGCTACGTACACAACCTTTCTTGGTGTACCTTCTAACCGCTTGTCTATGACCGACCTCACCAATCAAGTAGTCATCGTCACCGGCGCGTCGCGAGGCATTGGGCGGGCCGTGGCGCTGTTGCTGGCCATGCAGGGGGCGCACGTGGTGTGCGTGGCCCGCTCGGCCGACGAGCTAGCGGACGTGGCCCGCAAGACCAACGGCCTGGCCGTGCCCGCCGATGTGACCGACGAAGCCGACGTGCGAAACGTGGTGGAGGCAACCCTACTGCACTACGGCCGCCTCGACCTGCTGGTGTGCAACGCTGGGGTAGGCTCCTTTGGCCCGCTCGAAAACGTGGAAGCCGCCGAGTGGGACCAGATATTTGATGTGAATGTGAAGGGCACGTTTCTGCTGTGCCGGGCGGTGCTGCCGCATTTCAAGCAACAGGGCCGGGGCCACATCATTGGCATTGCCTCCGATGTAGCCCGGCGCACGTTTGCCCACGGCACGGTGTACGGTGCCAGCAAGTTTGCCCAGGATGCCCTGCTGGGGTCGCTGCGCAAGGAGGTGCGGCCGTTCGGGGTGAAAGTCAGCGTCATCTACCCCGGCTTGGTCGATACCTACTTCAACGATGCCCAACCCGGCGCGGCCGACGCCGAAAAGACCCACCTGCGCCCCCTCGACGTGGCCCAGACGGTGCGCTATATCTTCGAGGCCCCGCCCCATGTGGTGATTGATGAGTTGATGCTACACCCTAGCAGTCAGGAGTGGTAGGCCAGTGACGATAGGGGGTAGTAAGCACACACTAGCGAAGATGGCGCGGGGCTGTGCCCCGTGCCGACTATGCGCAGGCCTCTGGCCTGCCATCGTTGACAGATATCAGCTGGTTGCATAGTATGCGTGTAGTCTCGCCCTCCTCGGGCAGGCCAGAGGCCTGCGCATAATCGGCACGGGGCATAGCCCCGCGCCATCCTAGGTTGTGTTGATCAGTGTTGACCTGCGAGATTCCTATTCCTGAACGGCAGGACGTTCTTTTGAAATGACGTTCTTTGTAGAACGCCCTGAACGACTTCTCCCTACCCACTCTCCCCATTTATGAACAACTTGCTGCTGCCGGCGGCGGCTCTTGGGCTGCTACTTGCCTCTTGCAATCATTCTCCATCGTCACAATCTGCCGCTACCGTGCCCAATCAAGCTGCCCTCGCCGGAAACCCGAATACAACCGAAGAAACGCCCCAAGACCACAAACTCATCATTTACCAGATGATGACGCGCCTGTTCGGCAACAAAACGACCACCAATGCCCTCTACGGCACGCTGCCTGAGAACGGCGTGGGCAAGTTCAACGACATTACCGATACGGCCCTGCGCGGTATTAAGGAGCTGGGCACCAGCCACGTATGGTACACGGGCGTGCTAGAGCACGCCACCATGACCGACTACACCCAGTATGGTTTTCCCCTCGACGATGCCGATGTGGTGAAGGGTAGGGCCGGCTCGCCTTACGCCATCAAGGACTACTACGACGTGGACCCCGACCTGGCCGTGAACGTGCCCAACCGCATGCAGGAGTTTGAGGCCCTGGTGAAGCGCACCCACGACCACGGCCTGAAAGTCATCATCGACTTCATTCCCAACCACGTAGCCCGCAGCTACTACTCCGATTCGCGCCCGGCGGGGGTACTAGACCTGGGTGAGCACGACGACAAAACCCAGGCATTCATGCCCGGCAACAACTTCTACTACCTGCCCGGCCAGCCGTTTGTGGTGCCGCCCGGCTACAACCCGCTGGGGCCGTTGGTGGGCCCGCGGGAGGATGGCAAGTTTGAGGAAGTGCCGGCCAAAGCCACCGGCAACGACGTGTTTTCGGCCGCGCCCAGCGTCGACGACTGGTTTGAAACCATCAAGCTCAACTACGGCGTCGATTACCAGCACCACCGCGAGCGGCACTTCGAGCCTACCCCCGACACGTGGCTGAAAATGCGCGACATCCTGCTGTTTTGGGCGGGTAAGGGCGTAGATGGCTTCCGCTGCGACATGGCCGAGATGGTGCCCGTGGAGTTCTGGTCGTGGGTGATTCCGGCCGTGAAGCAGGCCCACCCCGACATCATTTTCCTGGGCGAAGCCTACAACCCGAAGGAGTATAAGCGCTACCTCACCGACGGCCACTTCGACTACCTCTACGACAAGGTAGGGCTCTACGATGGCCTGCGCCGTCTGATGACCAACGCCCCCAACGCCACCACCCACGACATCACATACGCGTGGCGGGAAGAGAGCCGCGGGTTCTCGTCGCAGATGCTGCGCTTCCTGGAAAACCATGACGAGCAGCGCATTGCCTCCAAGGAATTTGCCGGCAACCCCCGGGCCGCCATTCCGGCGATGGTGGTATCGGCCACGCTGGGTACGGGGCCGGTGATGCTCTACTTTGGGCAGGAGGTAGGCGAGCCGGGCCAGGGCGCTGCGGGCTTCAGCTCCGACGACGGCCGCACCACCATCTTCGACTATTGGGGCGTGCCCGAGCATCAGAAATGGATGAACGGCGGCAAGTTTGACGGTGGCCGGCTCAGCGAGAGCCAGAAGCAGCTGCGCGACTTCTACGTGCGCCTACTCACGCTCACGGCTGGCAGCGAGGCCATTCGCCGCGGCCACTTCTACGAGTTGCAGGACGCCAACAACGAGCACCCCGGCTACGACCGCCGCCAGGTGTACGCCTACCTGCGCTACACCGACAAGCAGAAGCTGCTGATTGTGGCCAACTTCAGTGCCGACCAAACGGCCGGCGTGCAGCTCACCATCCCCGGCGACGCCCTGCATGCCGCCGGCCTCGACGCGCGCCAGGCCTACTCCTACACCGACCTGCTCAACCCCGCCCCCGTCCGTGACAACCTGAACCTGCAACTGGCGCCGCGTAGTGCCTGCGTGTTTGAGATAAAGACGAAGTAGGACAGTTGATAGGCCGTCATTTCGACCAGCGGGAGAAATCTCGCGTGCTAATGGCTTGTAGTAATGCTAGCACCTCTCTTTTGGAGAGGGGTTGGGGTAAGGTTTCAACATCAGCAGGCGAGATTTCTCCCGCTGGTCGAAATGACGGCCCATTTGGATAGATTTGAGCAGGCTAGGTATACTCAGGCAGGGCTTAGATTACCATAAAATCTGCGTACCTTCTTCCCCCTATTTCCCCCGATCTTTTTAAATTCCCACACCCATGGCAGGTAGTGTTTCGGCTGCGCCCACCAGCACCCGCGAAAAACCCCGTTTGAGCTTCTGGCAAATCTGGAATATGAGCTTCGGCTTCCTGGGCATCCAGTTTGGATTTGCTCTCCAAAATGCCAACGTCAGCCGCATTTTTGAAACCATGGGGGCCGACCCCGACAATATTGCCTTCCTGTGGCTGGCCGCGCCCGTTACGGGCCTGCTGGTGCAGCCCATTATCGGGTATATGTCGGACCGGACGTGGAGCCCGCGCTGGGGGCGCCGCCGGCCCTTCTTCCTGGTCGGGGCCATGCTGGCGTCGCTGGCCCTACTGGTAATGCCCAACGTGACGGCCCTGTGGATGGCGGCCGGCATGCTCTGGATAATGGATTCCAGCATCAACATCTCCATGGAGCCGTTTCGGGCGCTGGTGGGCGACTTGCTGCCTTCCGAGCAACGCACCACGGGCTTCGCGGCCCAAACGTTCTTTATCGGGGTAGGCGCCATCGTGGCGTCGTCACTGCCCTGGATGCTCACCAACTGGTTTCACATCGACAACACGGCGCCGGCCGGGCACATTCCGCAGTCGGTGCGGTATGCGTTCTACATCGGCGGCGTGGTGTTCTTCGCGGCGGTGCTCTGGACGGTGTTGCGCACCAAAGAGTACCCGCCAGAAAATATGGCCGAGTTTGAGGAGGAAAAACGCCGTACCGCGGGCTTCTTCAACGGCGTGCGCGAGTCGTTTATGGGTATTTTCAACATGCCCAAAACCATGCAGCAACTGGCTGTGGTGCAGTTTTTTACCTGGATAGCCTTCTTTTCCATCTGGATTTACGCGGTGCCGGCCATCACCAGTCACGTGTATCACTCCACCGACACCACCTCCAAGCTCTACAACGAAGGCGCCGACTGGGTAGGCGTCTGCTTTTCCGTGTACAACGGCGTATCGGGGCTGTTTGCGCTGCTGCTGCCGGTGATTGCGGGGCGCACTAGTCGGCGCTTCACCCACATGCTGTGCCTGGCCATCGGGGGCTTCAGCCTGATGTCTATTTTCCTGATTCCCTCGCCCACGCTGCTGCTGCTGCCTATGATTGGGGTAGGCATTGCTTGGGCCAGCACACTGTCGATGCCTTACGCCATGCTGGCGGGTGCCCTACCGGCGCACCGCATGGGCTACTACATGGGGGTATTCAACTTTTTCATTGTGCTACCCCAAATCGTGGCGGGCCTGGTATTGGGCCTGTTGACGAAAAGTGTATTTCACAACCAGAGCATCTACACGCTGGTGCTGGGCGGCGCCTCCATGGTGCTGGCCGGCCTACTGGCCCTGCGCGTCGATGATGCCGATGATGCCCGCGTTACCGAGGCGGAACCCGTCGTGCTGGAAGGCCTGGGCTTCGAGGCGCCCATCGAAACCGACCCACGGCTGTAAGTCATTCAACAGTTAACATTGATCATTTAGCAGTGGGTAGCCCCAGCGGGGCTAGCCGCCGTACGCCTTCCTGACAATTCTACTGACGATGGTGCGGGGCTATGCCCCGTGCCGGCTATGCGCAGGCCTCTGGCCTGCCAGCGTCCGTGCCGTCGAGGGCAAGTCGTTCTGGCGGAGCAGGCCAGAGGCCTGCAAATAGTCGGCACGGGGCAAAGCCCCGCGCCATCACCACGGCATGAAGCTATTCGCCGTACATCTTGCTAACAGCTACTCCGCCGCCAAACTCTTTTCCCGGATGGCCTTGAACTCCGAGCCTTCTTTCCACTTGGGGAAGGTGGTTTCGCCAGCCAGGCGCTGGCCGATGCGGTAGAGGAGGGTAGCATCCTGCTCCACGCCGCGCAGGTCCCAGGTCAGGCTGTACTCGTCGGAGGGCTGGTGGTAGTTCTTGGCGCCGTATTCTTCGTTGCGGGTTTTGGCGTAGGCCTTGCCGTGGGCGCGGTTATCGGCCTTGCCGCTGGCGTCGAGGGCCGGCACGCCCACGTGGGCAAAGCTGAAGTGGTCAGAGCGAAAGAACGAGCCCTTCTCGGGAGTAGGGTCGGGCGCCACGTAGCGGCCCTGCTCCTTGGCGGCGGCGCGGGCGTAGTCGTCCAGTTCCGATTGCCCGTAGCCAATCACCGTCAGGTCGCGCATCGGACCCTGTACTGATAATGCATCCATGTTCAGGTCGGCCACCGTTTTGGCCAGCGGAAACACAGGGTTCGCCGCGTAGTAGGCCGAGCCCAGCAGGCCCTGCTCCTCACCCGTAACGGCCAGAAATACCACGCTGCGGGCCGGTTTCTCCTTGGCCTGCGTGAAGGCTTTGGCAATATTGAGGAGAGCGGCCACGCCCGTAGCGTTGTCCACGGCGCCGTTGTAGATGGAGTCGCCCTTCACGGCTGGCCCGATGCCCAGGTGGTCCCAGTGGGCAGTGTAGATGATGTACTCGTCGGGGCGGGTGGTGCCGGGCAGCACCGCCAGCACGTTTTTGGAGGTGCGCCGCTGAATCTGATTGTTGATACTGGTACTGACCGTGAGGCCACCCAGCGGCATCGGCTTAAAGCCTTTCTTGTGGGCGGCGGCAAAGGCCTCGTCGTAGCTCTTGCCCGCGGCCGCGAAAATCTTTTTGGTGGCGTCCAAGGTCAGCCAGCCTTCCACAGCGGGCTTGCTGGCGCCATTGTCGGCGGTTTGGGGGTAGAGCTTGGCCCCGCTCCAGCTGCTTTGCACCACGCTCCAGGGGTAGGCGGCGGGCTTGGTATCGTGCACGATGAGCAGGCCCGCGGCGCCCTGCCGGGCGGCCTCCTCGTATTTGTAGGTCCAGCGACCGTAGTAGGTCATGCTGTTGCCCTTGAACAGCGTTGAGTCGCCGGACTCGAAGCCGGGATCGTTCACCAGCACCACCACGGTTTTGCCCTTCACATCGAGGCCCGCGTAGTCGTCCCAGCCATACTCAGGCGCCACAATGCCGAAACCGGCAAACACCAGCGGCGATTTATTGAGCGCTACCCGCGGCTTTTCCTGCTCGGTGAAGGCCACATAGTCGGTTTTGTAGGTGAGCGTCAAGCTCTTGCCATTGCCGGCTACCTGCATGGCGGGCGCAGGCTTGCCGGTTATTTCCACCAGTGGCACCGCCTGAAAATAGCTGCCGTTGGGCGCGGTCTGCAAGCCCAGCTTCTTGTACTCGTCGGCAATGAATTGCGTGGTTTTCTCCTCGCCTATTGTGAAGGGCTTACGACCTTGAAAGTCGTTGGAAGCCAGGGTTTTGATATACTTACCAATGGATTCGGCCGAGATGCCCGATGCCGGCGCAATAGTGGTGTCGGCGCGGGCGTGGGTTACTTCGGGATCGGCGGTGGAGGTGGTGGTAGGGTTGCTTTGGCAGGCGGCCAGTAGGGCCAGGGCCAGGCCCGGTAGCCAGCTGCGACGCAGGAAGGGAGGAGAGATGCGCATAAGAAGAGAGCAGAAAGAATAGAAGAAGGGAGCGAAACCCCGCAGAAGGGTGTAAGCCAAATGTGGCGAAAAGGCGGCACATTGCCGCGGCTTGCTGCATCCAACGCCACGGAAACGTGTCTGATAGTCGAGGTGTTCGTCAGTAGATTTTACGGACTCCGGACGAAGTAGTAAGGCTGCGGCGTAGACTTAATTACGTACGGCAGCCGGCTTTGCTGCTCAACTATCAATGAAGCAACCAGTTATTTCCCACAATTAAGTATTCCTTTACTATGATCCGCAAACAGCTATGGCTGCTTGGCTTGGGCACCACGCTGGCTTTGCAGCCCGCCTTCGCCCAGCAAAAAACCGCCCCCAAAACCGTTACGAAGGCGCCCGTTGCTACCGCCGGTAAGGCCCGCCTACTAGAGAAAGTAACCAGCAAGCCCGGCGAGCTGGTGATTCCCTACTCCAAGTACGTGCTGCCCAACGGCCTCACGCTCATTGTGTCGGAAGACCACTCCGACCCGCTGGTGCACGTAGACGTGACCTACCACGTGGGCTCGGCGCGGGAGCAGATTGGCAAGTCGGGCTTCGCGCACTTCTTTGAGCACATGATGTTCCAGGGCTCCGACCACGTGGCCGACGAGGAGCATTTTAAGCTGGTGACGGCGGCCGGCGGCACCCTGAACGGCTCGACCAACCGCGACCGGACCAACTACTACGAAACTGTGCCCAGCAACCAGCTCGAAACGGCGCTGTGGCTGGAGGCCGACCGCATGGGCTTCCTGCTCGACGCCGTGACGCAGCAAAAGTTTGAGGTGCAGCGCTCTACCGTGAAAAACGAGCGCGGCCAGAACTACGACAACCGCCCCTACGGCCTGGCTCAGGAGTACATTGCCAAAACGCTGTATCCCTACGGCCACCCCTACTCCTGGCTCACCATTGGCTACCTCGAAGACCTCGACCGGTCCAACGTGGACGACCTGAAGAACTTCTTCCTGCGCTGGTATGGCCCCAACAACGCCACTCTGACGGTAGGCGGCGATGTGCAAACCGCTGATGTGGTGAAGCTGGCCGAGAAGTACTTCGGACCCATTAACCGCGGCCCGGCCGTGCAGAACCAGAAGCTGCCCGAGCCCGTGCTGGCCCAGGACCGCTACGTGAGCTACGAGGACAACGTGCGCTTCCCGATGCTGCAAATGGTGTACCCCACCGTGCCCAGCAACCACCCCGACGAAAAGCCGCTCGACGCGCTGGCCGAAATTATCGGGCAGGGCAATAACTCGCTGATGTACAAGAACTTTGTGAAGTCGCAGAAGGCGGTGCAGGCCTCGGCTTTCTCCAGCAACTCGGAGCTGGCCGGCGAGTTTATTCTGCGGGTTATGAACTTCCCGGCCAAGGGCCTCGACAGCGCCGCCGTGCTGACGCGCAAAACGCTGGCCGAGTTTGAGAAAACCGGCGTGACCGACGCGCAGGTGGCCCGCTACAAGGCCGGCGCCGAAGCCCAGCTTATTAATAGCCTGAGCAGCGTGAGCGGCAAGGTGAGCCAGCTGGCTGCCAACCAAACCTACACCGGCAACCCCAACCGCCTACCCATCGAGCTGAAGGCCATCCGGGCCGTAACCAAAGCCGACGTGCAGCGCGTGTACGACAAGTACCTGCGGGGCAAGCATGCCGTGGTGCTGAGCGTGGTGCCCAAAGGCCAATTGGCGCTGGAAGCCGGCAAAGACAACTACACCGTTTCGGAGGCCGGCTATAAGGCGCCGAATTACGGCTACAATGGCCTGACTTACGTGAAATCAACGGATACTTTCGACCGCACGCAGCAGCCGAAGTCGGGCGAAAACCCGATGGTGAAGGTGCCGACCATCTGGCAGGATCAACTCCAGAACGGCCTGCGCCTGATTGGAACCAAGAACACGGAAATTCCGACCGTGACCATGCTGCTGACCATCCGCGGCGGCCACCGCCTGGAACAGAGCAACCGTAACAAGGCTGGCATTGCCTCCCTCACGGCCAGCATGATGAACGAGGGCACGGAGAAGTACACCAGCGAGCAGTTCTCGGCCGCTCTCGACAAGCTGGGCAGCACCATCCGCATCGGCTCTGGCAGCGACAATACCACGGTGTACGTGCAGACGCTCACCAAGAACCTGCCCGCCACCATGGCCCTACTGGAGCAGGCCCTCCTGCACCCGCGCTTCGACCAGGCCGATTTTGACCGCGAGAAAAAGCAGACGCTGGAAGGCATTGCCAACCAGACCACGCAGCCTGTGGTCATTGCCAACAAGGCCTACGCCCGCCTACTCTACGGCGCCACCGACATTATGTCGGTGCCCGAAAGCGGTACCACGGCTACCGTAACGGAGTTGACGCTGGACGATGTGAAGCAGTTCTACCAGCAGAACTACGCCCCCAATGTGAGCTACCTGACGGTGGTAGGCGACGTGGACCAGAAAACAGTGGAGTCGCAGGTGGCCTTTCTGAAAGACTGGAAGCAGAAAGCCGTGAATGTGCCAGCTTCCGCGAAAACGCAGCAGCCCGACAAAACGCGCATCTACTTCATCGACAAGCCCGGCGCGGCGCAGTCGGAAATTCGGGTGGGCTACCTCACCGATTTGCCGTATGATGCCACCGGCAACTACTACCGCGCCTACCTGGCCAACTACCTGCTGGGCGGCGCCTTCAACTCGCGCATCAACCTGAACCTGCGCGAGGACAAGGGCTACACCTACGGCGCCCGCTCGGGCTTTGGGAGCACCCGCTACATTGGCCCCTACACCGCGCAAGCCGGCGTGCGCGCCGATGCCACGGCCGCCTCGGTGAAGGAGTTCATGAAGGAAATCAACAACTACCGCAACGGTATTTCGGAGGATGAGCTGAAGTTTCTGCAAGCCTCGGTAGGCCAGAGCGACGCCCTGCGCTATGAAACCGGCGGGCAGAAGGCCAACTTCCTCACCCGCCTGGTCGAGTACGATCTGTCGCCGAACTACGTGCAGCAGCAAAGCGAGATTCTGAAGAACCTGAAGCGGGAAGACGTGCAGGCTTCAGCCCGGAAGTACCTGCCCGCCGACAACATGTACATTGTGGTAGTAGGCGACCGGGCCAAGTCGTTCCCCGGCCTGGCTGAGCTAGGCTACGACGTGGTGGAGCTGGACGCCAACGGCGCCCCCGTAACGCCACCCGCGGCCCCCGCGCCGGCCACCGGAGCCATTTCGAACCCTTCGGCCACGCAAATTGCCGAAGCCATGTCGGATGCCGACGTGAAAAAGGCCAAGCGCAAGTCCAAAGACAAGGACGGCACCAAGCGCAAGCGCAAAATGAAGGCTGACGACAACAGCGCCAAAGTTAAGACCAAGAAGGACGCTGAGTAGGCGCCATAACGCCACGGCATACTAAAAAACGGCCCGGCTCTGTAAAGAGTCGGGCCGTTGGCTTTTCGGCAATTGCTACTGGCCCTACCCCCGCGCCAGCAGCATGTCGGCTACCTCGCG
>Ga0210040_10006249_pt1 | contig 14895 bp, 5 predicted proteins | sample CryGeyCG12114_NA_FD_185462 | JGI IMG/M metagenome (GOLD analysis project Ga0210040, IMG submission 185462) | Groundwater microbial communities from aquifer - Crystal Geyser CG19_WC_8/21/14_NA (SPAdes) (version 2) | ecosystem: Environmental > Aquatic > Deep subsurface > Groundwater | place: USA... | reverse complement strand
ATATATTTAGCTAATTTGAGTAAATTCACTCTAAACAATCTTAAAGCACAAAAAACCTCAAATTTCAGTAGCAGAGAGAATCCAAAATTCTGAATTTTTCTACATGAGGACACAAAATTTGTGTAGCCAATAATGTGCGTTAAAAGGGAAACAAGATATTAACATCGTAAGGAAACAGCTACTGTAGCTCTGGTCCCACACCACTGGTACACGAAATAGAAGGAATCTCCCACAGCGTAATCAATAATGCAACCAGCCATCCACGCTTTCATTTTCTTGCAAATTAAAGTCTTTCTTTCTCTCACTCTTTTCTTCACTAGATACTATATATTTATTCATTCCCGGCCTTTTGAACAGGATGAGGAGGAACTGATTTTTTCCTGACTACAACTTATTATTCTACGGTCTTCACTTTGGTTGGGCTGCAGTGAATCTCAGTATGCAGCCTCATCCTTTGAACCATGTTATTACTCGCTCTATCATCTCATTTAATCCAGCCAATTTAAATTTGCAACACGGTTCTATGACCGTGCATAAAATACCAAGTTGATTAAAATATATAGAGTCCATGGGACCGAAAGCTTAAGTTAGGTAGTTTCTACTAATCTTGCTCACCCATTCAATTTGGTTGCACGCTCACATTTTGCACAGTCTTTACTATGCAACTGTCTGTAGTTAGTTAGTTACTATAGATTCAATTTTGTCGTCTAGAAGGCGACATTATTTTTTACAAATCGTATTCTATTCACTTGTCATACTTTTGTCATTCATAAGTAGTTAGCCACTAACTAACACGTGCCTAGAAATATAAGCTACAGTCCTGCCTGTAACCTAAACAATAATGAAACAAGTTGCAAAGGACGCATTTATAATTACATTACAAGTTTATGAATGAAACTATGAAGAAAAAGAAAAGCTTTTCCATCCCAAGAATGTAGAATCCATAAAGCCCAGAAAAAAGTTGCATAAATAAAAGAAAGTAATCAAATAGGGCCATCATACTGACAACTGAGGCAAATAAAATGAGCAATAACAATATTGACCAGTCTGTGCAGGGAAATATATGGCTTGCATTCTTAAATTGCACAACGTAGATTTATATAACATCATTTAACTACTACTTGGAGCCTGCGGAATTCAGTGCTAACTAACTAACTTTTACATGCTCTCGGAGATAAACTCAAGTCCATTGTTTGAACAATGAGCATGTACAACAATAATGGTCAACGCCATGGATAGTACTGTATGAAAAACCACTTTTTTTCTGCACAAATAATTTCAACACATTCCTTTCGTTTTTGTTCCCAAGGAAGGAAAATCATGCATGCACTTTTCTTAGGCTATATTACGCACTAACTAACTAACTAACTGGCATATGAATTTTTGAAGCCCTCTACTCATCTTCATGTTTTGTAAAGTATAATAAACTGTACAATAAATCTGTAAAAAAGCTGCAGTTAGTGTGCAATTAAACTCTGCTTTGGCAAAGATTAGGCTCAACTGGGACCCCTGGTTGGATGATGGTTGCTCATAAAATCCCTGTTGGAACAGCCAGGGACACCAATTATGTTTTATGGATGACACCAATAGTCATTAGGAAACAAGTCCTACTTCACAAATTTATTCATAACCGGCACTTAATAAAAAGAGAAATGATACTCTTCTCTACAACCTTGTACATAGTTTGGGCTCAACTATCCAATACTTCATCTCAGAAAAAAAAGTCTTGTTTGCTCACATCCCTGTAATAAACATGGACTGCCAAATTCACTTATGGGTGGCTTAAATATTGGACTAAGGGCACACAATTGTTCTCAAGTGAGCAATAGTTAGTTTAGTTACTACGCAAAAGAAACTTTTTGGAACTCGTTGTTTCCCCTATATAATTTTCATGAGCCATAGCGAAAGTTTCTATTGCATGGTAAATGGGTAGAATGTTTTTGTATAGGAGATGGCAAAATTTTACTACTATATAGTAAAACGCTTGTGCTCATATTTTGCAAGTTTCAATTCTCACCAGGGTATTACGGAAGATATAAAGATTTAGTTGTGCAATAAACAGAATAAGTGCCAACAACATATCTATGCAATAGCTGTCAGAACTCATAATAAAAGAAGAAAACTCATAAAACGGTTTCCAAACACGTAGTTTTTGAGTACCGGGATAGGAAACAATGAACATAACATTTTTCTTGCAATTTGTCCTTTGAAAAAAGTAAACTACTTCAAGTCCCACCGAAGGATTAAAGAATCACCTACTACATTTCATTTTTAAGGCTCTAAAATTGTTCCGGGGTTTGCAAGAATAGATTTTGCGCAGAGTTACTTACGGTTAGTACTTGCTGCTGGTGGAAAAAATAGGTTACTCGGTTTATAACACGCATGGGGAATTTCAAGATAAGAAGAGTGAGAACAAGAGCAAAATTTTCAAAGGATATGACAGGTAGTAAATTTTTTGGACAAAAATGCTCCCTAGGCTATATTGTTTTGTGACACTTTTCCATTATTTGTTACAAAGTCAGAGTGTAGAAAACTTTTTTCTTCCATGCCTTCATGAATACGAAACTTTTCTTTTTGCGCCTCAAATTTTTGCATTATAAAGTCGATCTCCAACTTTTGACAGTCGTCTGCTTTGAAAGTTTTATTTTAATTATTTAATTCCGACGAATTATATATGTAGCTGTATCATAACTTCATATACAATGATCCTGCTAATTCCTTCTTCTTTCGTGATCCCTTTTTTAACATTTTCTAAATATATTTCCATTGGCGTTTTCAATTGAGTTAACTGTCAATCTGAAGTAACCAAAATTTGTAAATGGCGTCTAAATGTCCACACGTTTTATTCTTCAACCTTCATCGCAATCGTTATCAACATTCGCCCCAAAACTGTCCTCATTGAAATCGAAAGTACCTTCATTGTAAGATTACTTAAATACAGTCTAAACTTGCCCAAAACCATCCTAATCCGCATCTGAACTCAAAACCATTCAATCCTATGCTGCAGAGCTCAAGCCTAGAATTAATTTGGCAGTGTAAACTCAGAAGCTCTATTAAATCATCCACTATATGAAATTTTGCGTAATCATGACATTCCTTTTAAAGGCAGCTAGCATTGGAACTCATTAAAGTGGACGGTGAATTAAGTTCACATAATAGGTAAGGCTGAGCCTTCACTTATAGCTGGTCAACAAAAGCGGCAATCAATTACTTTTTGTGACACACAATGCATCCCCATTTACACTACACTCCAAGTGGCGCTAACTATAATGATGCGAACATGGAGTTAGTTAGTCCATAATCTTGTTTTTGTCATTAGTTGCACACAAAAGTGTCTTATTTGGAAACCTTCAGATCCTCTGACCAACAGAGTTACAGCAAATGAAATTTTTTCATAATTAACAACCAGAGATAAAAGATACCATCCTGTAATGATTGCAAAATCAATGACATTGAGACTCTGTGCTAAAGCAAGCAACTCTAATACCGCTTTGCCCATTTACTTGCCATCGTCAAAGAGTTTTACATTAGAAAGAGCTTTATTTCCAAACTCATCATCTCCTTTATGGATAGAGTTGATGCCATGCATATAGTACTTGAAAGGAAGCGGGTTCACAAAGTTCAGACTCGTATGTCAGACTAATGAGTTATTGTACAAATAAGCTTGCAGGATTGCAGTAAAACGAGCATCAGTTCAAAAAATTGCCTCGGGGATCTTGTTCTCTGCACATATCCAATCCAGAGTGCATGTTCCCCTGTATCGCTAGTTAGTTAGTTACAATCGTCATCATTGTATCCAACCTGCATTCATTAATAGCAGATATACCTGGGTAAGGTAAGAATGCTTTTCAAATATCGGTTTCTACCGAAAATCGTATATCTTAGGATCATCGCTGCATACGAATAGAAATAAATTTCGCGATAGAAAAACCTTCTGTAGACATCAAACTATTAAAGAATCTATAAATTTATTTTAAACGGCGTCAAAACTTGAAAAAAATGTTTTTATCAAATCCCACCTCTGTCCATCTAACACTGATTGTTACAAGCGGCCTTTGAAATAATACGCCTGGAGTACGAAGCCTGTGCCTCCTGCCATGGAAAAAAGTAGGACCCATCCTTATTTATTACCATCTCTGTTTGTAACTCAACTCAACTCAAGCTACGCACGAATATAATATCCCTTACAAGACTACCAGTGAGAGTGGCCATTAAAAGTGCACATGAATGAATGCACGGGGAAAAATCACCATCCATTGGTATCATCACAATGGCCAGCTCTCAGACTGTGCGAGCACAATGAACAAATGGTAGCTGTCAGCTCATCACAGGTTCACCATCACACTCAAACCTATTGTCAAAAAGTGCGAAAGTATTCACCAATAAATTATGCAGCATTGGCTACAGGTAGTACTTAGTTAGTTGCCTGTATTCGGTAAACCCTTATTCCCATGTAACTAACTAAATAATGCTCACGCAAGTCACTCATATATTTTGCTGCTGTTGTTGTTGTTTACGTGTTTTTAAGCTTTTGCACAATATCGTCTCATATCCGTTTACAACGGCGTTTAGAAGGCAAACGTTATGTAGTAGTTACTTACTTACTTACTACTATATGAAATGTGTAATAGCATGTAATTTTGTCATTCGTGTTGAGCATAATTTCTATGATGAAACTACGGGACACCTTATTCACAAATCAACATATTGCATGATATACACGACTTTCGTTTTTTCACCATCCTCATGATCTTCCTCAATTAGAATGGGAGACCAATATTTATAGTAATTGGGGGGCAATTCGTCATCCGATTTTTCCTATAATAACTCGATAGTGAATAGGAAAAAATCATAATCGACCTATTGAACTAGTAGTAGAGTATTAATGAAGACCTCATCTGCATGCACGAGCTAGCATAGACAAAAAATTATATATGTGACAGGTCCTTCTTTTTCTTCAATTTATGTCTCTTAATTAATAACCATGCAGACAAGGCGCAGAATAAATCAGTCAGTCTGTCCAAAGAATGGAATCCATTGTTACACTCTGGTATACTATACATCATGTGTAAACATTGGCACACAAGATAAACGGAATTTAGCTAGCTGTATAGCTAAGTTAGTTAGTTAGTTCGTTAGTTCCTTTCGGAACAGCATTTCCAATCATAATGACTTTGTTTGCGCAATGACGACAACCACTTTTTCCTTCATTGATTTTTTAACAATAAGTAAACACAGAGACTACACAAGTTAGTTAGTTAGTTAGTTTGTCCTATAGGAAATGAGTGTACGAAATCATATATCATGCCATGGGATGGTAAAAAAGTTTTACTTTCCTGACTGATTTACTTGTAAATCTGGTCTGTATATTTTTACCGTTATGTTGTCTACAAAAGATTTTGAATATTTCTAAACTTTCTTTCTTGAGAATTCCATGAATACAAAAAAGAATGCTGACGTGCCTGGTAAAAGATGCAAGGGAGCGCTTTGATGTAAATTATATCGATTTAGATGGGAAATCTTTATTCTGTCGTTCTGTACAGATGATCGGAGCAGCCCAAATGAAACATGACATGTAAACAGGAATCTCTAATCAACGGGACAAAGTGAACTAAAGTGCTACTACTAGATTATGTAGTCAGTCAGTCGCTCGTTTCTTCCCGTGACTCAATACTGATATTTAGTTAGTTAGTTTTGAAGACATTACTAACTATTACTAGCTACTCAGAAATGGCAACTATTGGAACCAAATCGGTGAATATACCGCAAGACGATGAATGAATCTATGGATAAGTTAGTTATTATGATGTAAGCATCCTGCTCACCAACTTGTACCAGAAATGGATTGTGACGTGTAGCCAAAAAGCTTTTCTCTCTCATTTCAACAACAACAGAAGACAGGCGAGCAAGAAAAAACTTGTGTAGTTTAGTTAGTGTTCCCCGACTCACTTGAAATGCCGTAATTTGATACTATTGGTAAATTCTTTGACATACCAATCTTGTTGAATTTCTTTGTGCATCTCTCGTCTACAATTTCATACAGAGAGTTTCAGATTTTACCCAAAGATAATAAAATCTGCAAATCGTGTCGTTGCAATGGAATATAATGTCTATATATTCAAAATTGAAGGAAACTTCCAATCATATGTCTATTTCAGAATGAAATATACTTTTTCTTTCACCTGAAGGACTTAAAACCCGAAATACGGAAGGAACAAGAGGAATGTACAAGAAAAAGTGAAGTATCAAAGAGAGAGTGAAAAAGATTTCTTGACGAACAGACTCTCTCTCTCTGTATGCTCAGATGATAGAAAGGGGGAAAGAATCCCGCATCTCTGTTTCCCTTCCTGTAGATTTCTCCAGAGACCTATATTTCCATATATTGAGTCAAGTCTACTCGTCTTCATACTCCATTGAGACATGGGAATGAATGAGTGTCTCACACTTGCTTTTATTTTTCGACTTATAGTCCACATTTCTCAAACTTATTTGCATCCTTACTCCACAGCATAGAAATAATTTGTACAACCAAACCTTTACCTATGTTTGCTCTAAAATGATCAACCAAAAAATTCTATGCATAATAATATTGTATATAGTATAGGGTATTCTTACCACTTGGGGAGAATGTCACAATAGTTAAGAGCCACTAAATTATGTATGATGGAAATCAATGGAATAATTTTGGGGTCTAATAAAATACTTACCGGTATTTATACTCTATAAAGAAAATGGATATTATGTACAATGTTCTCTCTTTTAAAACCAAGTGTGAGAACAAGTCCCAGTTGTACATATAAAGATGCACAAGATGGAAAAATTCCTCCCTATTTTTCCGTATAACCCAAACCAACTTGTGGATGCACATGAACACACATATTACAAGAGCAATTCATATTTTTGACACGAAATTTTTCTTCCAACAAATTCTCAAGAGACACAAGGGTAAAAACTTTTGTACCATCATTTGGAATTCCAAATAATTTTGTTCCTTTCAACTAACTAACTAACTAACTATAGCTCCATTTGGTAAATGGGTGCATGTATAGTTAGTTAGTTAGTTGATATAGTCAGTGTGAACAGCAAATATATAGATTGAATTTCTCAAGATGTCAATAAAGTTTTTACCTCCTTTACAGTGAAATAAAAAATCTGAGACTCAGCCTTCCAGGTAGATCATGTTGAGAACTTATACAGTAGCTCATAGTCTGTATACTTTTCAGGTTTTATTATATCAATTTATTGTTTTAGGGCATCACATTTTGATTTATATTAACTTTCGGCTCCAAACAACATAAACTTTTTTTTCCTCCCGTGGCCCTCAACCAGGTCATGTACATAGAACCACATTGTATATCAACAGTAAAATTTTTCTTTTTTCAAAATTGAAAGATTCTAAAATGATTTCAAGCTGTCTTACTCACCCAGTGGTAGGTAATGCTATGCATAGAGGAAACCACATCATAAATTCTAGTGGAGAGCCATCTCGACAAAATCATTAGAAAAAAGTGAAATAGACCCCCGGTGTGTAGGGTTAGCCCAAGGAACTCAAATGATGAATGTAATCGCCAAAAACAAATAAGAAGGCAGGTTTTCTACATGTTTAGACAGACAAGGGTATAACCTATACACACGCAATGTACACAACTAACTAAGTTAGTTTGTAGTATCATCATCATACTACAATAAACATCAAACGAATGCATATGTAATAGTAGTGGTCTGGTCATCATACATACACACATACACATAACTACAAATTTGACTTGACTACAAGATTACTTTACATAAGGTTATCTATTCCTGCTTTGCTGGATAGCAGCTAAACTTATTGCTGCTAACTAACTCTGGCCATGGTCTGGTCATTACAACAGGGACTCTCTAACTAACTAAACCTATTTATAAAGTACAAGAAAATGCAAGAGTTTATTTTCGTATAAAAAGAAAAGTTCATCCTCTTGCGCGTCTTTTGGAACTCATACAATGAGCAATAAAAGAAAATGATCATCCTTGTCTTAAATAGCCTGGAATAGAACGGTTTTAAAGTACACTTACAGTTGCAAGGGGAATATAAAAAGCTCATGGAGCTCAGATTTTAGTTACGGTGGGAAAAATCGATTCTTTAAAGTTGAAGAATCATACTGAGACTGAGCAAGAGAGTTAATTTTTAGTGTCTTTTAGTCATTACCTCACTCACTACTATTTATGAAATACTGACTGACTGTAAAAATAGAAGCGCGGGACAAAGATAGTTTGCTTATGTGTATGTGTATTGAATTTACAAGTAATTTTTTCCATAGTAAGTCAACTCTTTAGATCCATGCATGCTCCTAATAATAATAACAATGAAAATGTAGCTACTATGAGCAGCTCTCACATAACTAACGGTGGCCGCTAGGCACCTAATTCCAATTGGATTCTCATTTTTGACTTTGACCGAAAAAGGCCCCAAGTGAAAACTTTTCATTTCTTCAACGTAGAGGGGGGCAAAAAATTAAAAGTACGTTTTCCTCTCTTGCATAATGTATAATGCAAGTTCACAAAGTAAGTAGACACTTTTTCTTTATTAAACAATTTCACTCACTATACATACACCCTTTAGTCTCATTTGCATTGGAAATCAGTTAAGTCGGAACAAATAAATTTGTTAATGAGAAATTCTTGTATCGACATTCACACTGTATAAGCTAATGCTGTGAACCTGTATGCAATTTGGATGATGCACAAAAACTTAAAAGCCCATTCATTTTCCCACTCTATGCATATTGAATTAAAAAGTGTACATTTCCTTACCTTTAAGTGAGTAAACTCTACCGATTGCTCACTGTATAGCCCTGGAACAGGAAACGTGATTGTTCCTGCAAGCAAAAAACAAAGTATTCATTATTAATTATGTTGGTAATTACGCAAATTCCAAAAGGTAGCCACAATTACCGGCGGCCATTAATTACATCTAACTAACTAACCAACTAACTAACAAACCAGCTTATAGATACAAGTAAAGGCAAAGCTAAGTCTTTTGCAGAACTGGGAACATATGGGAGATGTACACATTTTTCAATGTCACGGTTATCTTTTCATTTCTGTGGAAAATGTGAAAATCTTGTTTTTTCCCAATTTTCGACCCCACAGAAAATTGGTAAGAGGGATGAAGTATGCCACGTGGCAAAAATGTACTGACTATAGATTCTAACTACCAAGTATAGTATATATGGTCTGTTGTAATCAATCTCGGGTTTTTGGAGCAACTAACTATGCACTACTACCCAATAGTAGGTAAAGTGAAGGGCTGCGTAACAACAGAAGGGATGAATAGACAACTGTGAGCTGATGAGAAATAAAAGAGGATGAAAATTCAAAGGAAAACTCAAGAACGTATCCTAACTATATGCATGCATACGAACAGACCACTTGAGGTTCTCCCGTCTCTTGTGAAGCGAAAAAAGAGTGAGTGAAATCCATGAGAAAGTAACAATGCTATACTGAGAAATATTGTGCACCACAAATCTAGCTGGCCAGCCGTGTATCGAGATCTAGAACGCAATTCAACCATCTTGTTTTCCTTACATGGCACGGGGAACAAAAAAAAACTCATTTCGATCCAAGCAATAACCTAGCTAACTTTAGTGACCCGACCCCCAATACGTTCAAACAAATATTTCTTGGTTCGTATACGTTTAATTGTTTTTTCTGTCTAAATATATGGCAGTAAGATACATTTTACGGGGAATAAACAATAGTTAGGAGAATTCAGAACCACATAAATAACATGGATTTAACTTTTCTCACAGAGGGAAGAGAGCAGTGCATATCATCAGGAAGATAGGAAAAGCATTGACAAAGTTTGAGACCACAAGAAAAGAGAGTTCGACACAAGTTTACTTACTGTGGTGGCTCTGATATTGTTCAACTTTAGTTAGTTAGTTAGTTAAACAGAACCCAGGGAAAACAATGCCTATAGCTTTTGTTTCATACAGCAGTTTCAACTGGAATTGAGGTAAACTACGTAAGTATTAAGTTTTGCCAAAGTGACTACGGTACCAGTTGGTTGAGCAACTTTGTCAAATGTTGTAGTCTAGTTAGTTAGTTAGTTAGTTAGTCAAAATTTTGCAATGTAACAAAATCGTAACTTTTCAGGCTACAAAGGTCTTGTGCAAACGATAAAACTGATTTATTAGGAAACCTTAATAAACCGTTGTAGGAAAATGAAACAGTGGTTGTCATTTCATACTATCACCCAGGTTAAACTCACAAGTCAACCTTGAGAAAAAATGTGTTCAATTACAAAATAGCTATATCTTGAAGTTAACTTGTTACATGGGGAGTGCCCTGTCAAAATTGAAATGGGTAATAATGAATTTAGACAAAACAAAGCCTTTATTAATGAGCAGTTTAACAAACTACGATATATAGCTAATATTCATAAGGAGAAGGGACATGTCACTTTTTGGACAGAATTAGATCTTTAACGAGTTCTATGTAGGTTAAATAGTTGGGTACATTGAATATCATCATATTATTACTTTGCCTTTAAATGAGTTCAAAAGTCGAATTCCATAAGTAACTGGCATTGCAAATGGGAACTAAATAGTGTCTCATTAGAAGACACAGGGAGTGGAAATCGCATCCATTAAATATTCATTTAAATAAGAGTCCATTAGCTCCGAAATTTATACCTTGGGGAGAGGCTTGGGCTCCCTTAATTGGTGCACAATTATTGTTCCTTCGGAAGTCCAAATTACACAGTATTCACAAACACAATCCAAACCAGTCCTATTAATGACTCTGTGGCTCATCTCTATTTACGTAGATACGCACATTGTACTAAAGTTGAAGACGAATTATTAAGAGTGTAGTATTCTCTCTCTCTGGGAGCGGAAATTGGAATCAACCGTATCAAGATGAACGCATTATTATGATGAGGCGTTCAGACCTTGTCTGTCAGACGCACAACTCTTATTATTTATCATTCTTGTTGTTATTAAAACATTAATTGCATTTTTGTGAAAAACTTCTCATCATCCTTTTGGATCTACAAACAACTACTTATTATTTCCAGTACAAAATATCATTCTTCCCTGCATTCAGGGATAGACACATCCTTTTCTTTCCAGCACGAGTGATAATGATAGTTAGTTGGTAACCAACTAACTAACTAACCCAATTATTATGCATTTTTTGGTATAAAAATGGAAACATTTTCAGTGTTACTGTTCATGTTAAATTTCCTCAACTGTACACCTTATTTCCCATTGTTAGTTACTTGATGCCCTTTGAATTAGATGAAAAAAAATCTGTAAATTTCATGAAAACGAGAGCATGTTGCACGCAAAGACTTTTCACAATAATTTACCTATCACTCATTCATTGTACAGTTACTTAGTTAGTCATTTCACTTGTTTTTATCCATTTACCTGGGATATACGGAAAATTTGGGAATACAATACATGCTAACCAACTGTAGCTACTAACTATTATGATTGACGATGAGAAATCAATTGGCTTCACTTTTTGCCTCCGAAAGTTCAATACCTTGTTTCCCATCATAATGCATTGTATACCTGCCAATTTAAACATTCCTTTGTAATAGAGGGTGAAACTAAGGAGTGCGCAATGATGATGTAATTTCGTTAGTTAGGTAAAAGAAGCCAGTGCCCTCATACTTTTTTGCTATTCTCACAGAAAATGAATTTGCTTATCTCTACACAAGTGGAAAACAATAGGATTGGAAGAGAACAGTTAGTTAGTTAGAAAAAGAGCCATTATCCAAATCACATGAGGGTGTTCAAATAAATTCATCATAACGGACAGGTTACATCTGTATAAGAAAATGTAACGATTCACTGTGGTGGCACCAAATATACCCGCCTATTATGTCGCTCTTACTGTATTATTACATTATTACGCTAACGATGATGCCTTGAAATAATGTTGATTTTTTTCAGATGGACAGTCTGTTCAATTTTTACAGAGCCTAGTATATGTTAATAATGCATGATATTCGTTTGGTTTGCATGAAGCTAATAATGGTTTAAAGGAAAAAATGGTATTCCTCTTTTCAGTCTATCTGTCGACAAACGTGAGATTTTATATGAAACTAATTTTTTAACTGCACGCAATAACGTCCAGTTTGTACAATCGTGTAATCATGGAGTTGAATGGTCTCCTTCTGACCGATTTTGGTTGCAGATAAATATGCATAGATAATTTGGTAGTTTCCAGTTATTCTAGACTTGAGTTTTTACTATGCTGGCGATAAATTTTTCCATAATAGTAGTATTATGCTAAATTCTCTAATTAAAGGTAAATTTTTAGTACCCATAATCTAGCATTTTAGGACCCGTTGCCTTACTTTGGAATCAAGATGCACATTTTGGAAACTTTTATGACCCTTTTGGTTTGAAATGTTACAACCGGTGTATTTTTTATTCATTTCGATATGCAATACAACAAGTTAAACCATGCCTTCCTCTAAATTTTTTTGCAGCAAGAAAGCCAAGTAAAAAATTGGTTTGCATGCTATAATCAACCTATCGTGTCCAACTACAAACTAGCAGCTGCTACAAGAATTTTTAAGCTTCTTACTTGGCTTATGGACAGGTAAAAAAACGGATTGTTTTAAAAAGTGGCATTGTAAACCAACTAAATAGTTCTCAGAACGAACTGCAGAAATAATAATACACTAGTTGAAACTCAAAATTTCAGCGTGCAGTCCCAATTTCAACCACTGTTTAGTCCACTCCAATAAAAATAATTAATTTTGCAACACCAAAAAGGTCCCACTCAATATTCATAAATAGCCATTCACTTTGCATAATAATAATTGTCCAGGCACAAACTTAATTTCCTAGTCCACTTCTTTATAAATATCATCAGATTTGAATAATACGGTTCCTAAATCACTTTGAAAAAGCCTTGACTGCCATAATGATTCCATAAAATGTGCTCCAAGCAATTTATAGCTCGCACGCATAACAGTGACACAATGATAAAGTGCACATCAAGATGTTGGAAGCATAAATTCTCAAATTATCACCAATGCGTCAACCACCTACTTTTGAACTAGTGCATACTAAATATTACATACGTTCTCCCTCCTTAATTCTATGGAAATCCAGAGCTCAATGAAACTAACTAACTAACCAACCATATACCTTACTCCCTCACTCACATTGCATTTTAAAAACGCTCTAGTGGAAAGCCTCATTAATAAATAAGGGAAAAAGTCGACAATGTGACAAAGATCAATTACTTTTTCATTCCATATATACAATCAAACACCGGGAATTTTTACACTAAATCCTATCGAAATTTCAAAACCGGGCTTCCAACCGTCTCTCATGTAAATTCCACCATTTTTAAACATCAAAAGAGCTTCATTAAACTAGGTAGATAGTAAGTTACAGCAAGGGTCACATATATATACAGTAGGAGTAACAATTATGCAGTTAGTTATAGCAAGTTCACAAACTTGGTAGCTACCTAACGTTATTACCGCGAGCTCTTAGTTAGTTAGTTAGTTAGTTAGTATAACTAACAACTAAGAACTATTTCCTTCTTCAAAGTGAGTGCAGTAATCTTCTGCATAAAAAATGTAGTCACTCACTCACAACCGGCACTAATAATACATACAAAGTGAAAGCAGTAACTAACTAACTAACTATAGCTAACGAACCACCATAACTGTAGACGGGAAAATAGTGTGTGTGAAAGTAAAAGTCTTTGCCTAAAACTCCCATGATGATGAATATCTGTTTTCTGTAGCTTCTGTGTATACACTGCAAAGTACGTAATGCGTCATAAGAGTGGCATATCTGTGCTCATTTATCAAACGCATTTTAATCCCTTGTAATAAAAATTATCGCTCAAAAAAGCTCCCCTTCCTGTCCCTTTCTTTTTATCCCGTTTTCGTCCATAGCTTTTAGTTAGTTAGGCTTGGAACAAAAGCAAGACTGTAACTAACTATAGATGAAATATTTGCCCAATAGTAGAGGCAGGCCCCAGAGAAAAATTTACTTTCCCCTTAGAGCTTATAAAACTCGCTTTATTATGAGCATGCAACTCGGGGAAATAATCTTTCACTAGTCACGAAAAATTGCAACTCCTGTTTCGTCTTAAAACATGATTATAGTCCAGTTTTTGCAAATTTCTCGTGTTCTTTATTATTAGGGGAAGCAGAGATTACAATCGCAAGACACATGATTGTGCGTGTGTGGTTTGGTTTGGTTTAGCACATAATATATTGCTGGGCTATTCTGCTATGCTAAAAAAGTGCAATTTGCGTTTTAATCCCTGAGAGCTAACTGAAAATAACATATATATACAATTTTTATTGCTAGATTAGTATTACACTATTATTTTATCCTTTAGATTTATATTTGACTATATATGGATCATTACAAATGGGAATAATATAAATTCTATTCAATTTTACAAGGATCGGTCGAAAATTTACTAAATTAGATATGGAACTCTTCACTCCCCCATAATTACAAAGCAGACAAAGCCTGAGGAATTTGTGAAATAACTTTAGTGGAATTCGTTGTACAGTGGTTGGTAACCTACCAATTCACTCATCCAAGTCTGAAGAAAGTTCACTTCATTTGGTACAACGAGTGTGAGAAGTTTGTTTTCCCTTTGGGTATCCGAGTCCATTAGATAATACAAAGTAGTTTTATTTGCTAGAGTGGAATGCACGTGCCACTATATATTGTGACTTGCAACATTTCAACGAATTCCGTCCGATAATAAATTGGGATGTACGTTGGAATTTGAATGAGCAAGCAAAGTGTGAGCGTAGCTAGTATGTTTAACCTCTCAGAGCAAAAACAAACCTAACTTTCCATTTCATTGCTCTATGAATGCAAAAGGAAAAAATTCCCTTCAAAGTTGATT
>Ga0210040_10006248_pt1 | contig 14896 bp, 7 predicted proteins | sample CryGeyCG12114_NA_FD_185462 | JGI IMG/M metagenome (GOLD analysis project Ga0210040, IMG submission 185462) | Groundwater microbial communities from aquifer - Crystal Geyser CG19_WC_8/21/14_NA (SPAdes) (version 2) | ecosystem: Environmental > Aquatic > Deep subsurface > Groundwater | place: USA... | reverse complement strand
GGCACCCGGGTGGGTACCTTGACGCCATGGCGCTCCCCATCGAGGACTACGCGGTCCTCGGCGACCTCGGCACCGCCGCTCTGGTCGGCAAGGACGGCTCGGTCGACTGGCTGTGCCTGCCCCGCTTCGACTCCCCCGCCTGCTTCGCGGCGCTGCTCGGCGGCCCCGAGCACGGTCGCTGGCTGCTCGGGCCGGACGAGGAGGTCACCTGCACCCGGGAGTACGTCGAGCACAGCGCGGCGCTGGAGACGACGTACACCTCCGCGAACGGTCAGGTGAAGGTCCTGGACCTGATGCCGATCGGCGACGGCCGCGCCGACGTCGTGCGCCGGATCACCGGGGTCGAGGGCACGATGCGCTTCCGCCACGAGTGGGTGGTGCGCTTCGGCTACGGCAAGATCATGCCCTGGGTCCGCCGCCAGGCCATGCACGGCACCGAGGTGATCACCGCGGTCGCCGGGCCGGACCGGATGATCCTTCGGGGTCCGCGGCTGCCGCGCGCGGTCGACGGCAGGCACGTCGACGAGTTCGAGGTGGCCGCCGGTGAGGTGCTGACCTTCTCCTCCACCTGGGTCGCCTCGCACCACCGCCTTCCCCAGCCGCTGGAGTTCGAGCCGCGGATCACCGCCACGATCGACCGCGGCAACGACTGGGCGCGGATGTGCTCCTACCAGGGTCCCTACCGCGAGGCCGTGGTCCGCTCGCTGCTCACCCTGCGGCTGCTCACCCACGACGGCACCGGCGGGATCGTCGCGGCGGCCACCACCTCGCTGCCCGAGGACCCGGGCGGGGAGCGCAACTGGGACTACCGGTTCTGCTGGCTGCGCGACGCCTCGCTCACGCTGGAGGCGCTGCTGGAGTCCGGCTTCGGCACGGAGGCCCGGGTCTGGCGCGACTGGCTGCTGCGCGCGGTGGCCGGCGACCCGCAGGACCTCCAGATCATGTACGGCGTCGACGGCGCCCGTGAGCTCACCGAGCGGACCCTGGACCACCTGCCCGGCTACGAGGGCTCCAGCCCGGTGCGGATCGGCAACGGCGCGGTCGACCAGCGGCAGACCGACGTGCTCGGCGAGGTGATGATCGCCCTGCAGACGGCCCGCGACATGGGCGCGCCCGAGGACGCCGACTCCTGGTCGCTGCAGCGCAAGCTGGTCGAGGAGCTCGCCGACCACTGGGACGAGCCGGACAACGGCCTGTGGGAGATCCGGGGCCCGCTGCGCCGGTTCACGCACTCGCGGGTGATGGTGTGGGCGGCCTTCGACCGGGCCATCGCCGCGGTGGAGCGGCACGGCCTCGAGGGGCCGGTCGACCGCTGGCGCGAGCTGCGCGACAAGGTCCGCGACGAGGTCCTCGAGCACGGCTACGACCACGAGCGCGGGACCTTCACCCAGCACTACGACACCACCGAGGTCGACGCCTCGCTGCTGGTGATCCCGGACGTGGGCTTCCTGCCCGGCGACGACCCGCGGGTCCTCGGCACCATCAAGGCGGTCGAGGAGGACCTGCTCCACGAAGGGCTCCTGCTGCGCTACCGCACCCAGAGCGGCGTCGACGGGCTCTCCGGCCACGAGCACCCGTTCCTGGCCTGCTCCTTCTGGCTGGTCGAGGCCTACGCGCTGGCCGGTCGGCTCGACGACGCCCACGAGCTGATGGAGCGGCTGCTCGCGCTGCAGAACGACGTCGGCCTGCTCTCGGAGGAGTACGACCCGGTGGACGAGCGCTTCATCGGCAACTTCCCGCAGGCGTTCTCCCACCTGGCCCTGGTCGGTGCCGCGCACCAGCTCGAGCGCGCGGTGCACCGTGAGCACCCGGTGCCCACGCGACCCGACCGCTGACCGGCCGGCTCAGCCGGTCGTGACGTGCGAGCGGCCGTCCCGGCGCACCGCGAGCGCCTTCACGACGTAGTCCAGCCCCGTGATTACGGTCAGCCCGACCGCCAGCACCATCAGCGTGACGGAGAACCACCACAGCAGGTCGCCGGCGAGGCCCCAGTCGTCCTGGAGCAGCCGGACTGGCAGCACGAAGAACCCGAGGGCGAAGGTCTGCAGCACGGTCTTGAGCTTGCCGCCCCGACCGGCGGCCATCACGCCGTAGCGGATCACCCACAGCCGCAGCAGCGTGATCCCCCACTCGCGGACCAGCACCACCACCGTCACCCACCACCAGAGATCGCCGATGACCGAGAGCCCGACGAAGGCCATCCCGGTGAGCGCCTTGTCGGCGATCGGGTCGGCGATCTTGCCGAAGTCGGTGACCATGTTGCGGCTGCGTGCCAGGTCGCCGTCGATCTTGTCGGTGACCATCGCGACCGCGAACAACGCCCACGCGACGCACCGCCAGGTCACCGATCCCCCGCCGTGGGTCAGCAGCGCCCAGCCGAAGAACGGCACCATCACGATCCGCAGGGTCGTCAGCGCGTTGGGCAGGTTCCAGTTCGACGGCTTCGCCGCCACCTCGCCCGTGGTCACGAGACGGCCTCGGCGAGGAGGTCCACGCCGTCGGACCCGATGACCACCGCGGCGACCAGGTCGCCGACGCGGGCGTCCGCCGGGAGGCAGGAGACGGTGGTCGAGCCGTCCACCTCCGGGCCCTGGTGCGCACCGCGCCCCTCGCCCCGGCGGCCGTCGGGGCCGTGCCCGGCCTCGGAGTCCACCGTCTCGGCGTCCACGCTCTCCAGGAGCACCTCGACGCGCTCGCCGACCCGCTCCTCGGCCCGCTGCGCGGTCAGCTCCTCCACCAGCCGTGAGACGTGGTCCGCCCGGTCGCGCACCTCGTCCTCGTCGAGCTTCGCCTCGTACGTCGCGGCCTCGGTGCCGTCCTCGTCGGAGTAGCCGAACACGCCCACGACGTCCATCCGGGCCGCGACCAGGAAGTCGCACAGGATCTCGAGGTCGTCCTCGGTCTCACCGGGGAAGCCGACGATGACGTTGGAGCGGATGCCGGCCAGCGGGGCCTGCCCGCGGACCTGCTCGATCAGCGACAGGAAGCTCTCGGGGTCGCCGAACCGACGCATCCGGCGGAGCACGGCGTTCGAGGCGTGCTGGAAGGACAGGTCGAAGTACGCCGCGACGCCCGGCGTGCCCGCGATCGCGGTGACCAGCCCGGGACGGGTCTCGGCCGGCTGCAGGTAGGAGACCCGCACCCGCTCGACACCGTCCACCGCCGCGAGCTCGGGCAGCAGCGTCTCGAGCAGTCGCAGGTCGCCGAGGTCCTTGCCGTAGGACGTGGAGTTCTCGCTGACCAGGAACAGCTCCCTAGCACCCTGCTCGGCGAGCCAGCGGGCCTCGCCCAGCACGTCGGAGGGCCGGCGGGAGACGAACGAGCCACGGAAGGAGGGGATCGCGCAGAACGTGCAGCGCCGGTCGCAGCCGCTGGCGAGCTTCAGCGGAGCCACCGGGCCGCCGTCGAGGCGGCGCCGCACCGCGCGGGGCCCGGAGGAGGGAGCGGCGCCGACCGGCAGGTCCGGGCTGTCCACCACCGGGACGGTGTGGCCGGGGACCACGACCGTGTCGGCGTGCCGCTCGGCCGGTGAGATCGGCAGCAGCAGGCGCCGGTCCTGCGGGGTGTGCGGGTGGTGCTGCTCGCCGGCCAGGATGGACCGGAGCCGGGCGGCGATGTCGGGGTAGTCGTCGAAGCCGAGGACCGCGTCGGCCTCGGGCAGCGACTCGGCGAGGTCCTTGCCGTAGCGCTCGGCCAGGCAGCCCACCGCCACCACGGCCTTCGTCGAGCCGCCCGCCTTGAGGTCGGAGGCCTCCAGCAGCGTGTCGACGGAGTCCTTCTTGGCCGCCTCGACGAAGCCGCAGGTGTTGACCACGACGGTCTCGGCGTCCTCCGGGTCCTCGACCAGCGTGAAGCCGCCGAGCTCCAGGCGTCCGGCCAGCTCCTCGGAGTCCACGTCGTTGCGGGCGCAGCCCAGCGTCACCAGCGCGACGGTGGTGCGGTCGGCGGAGGCAGCAGCGGAGGCGGCGGCAGGGGCGGCGTCGGGAAGGGCAGTCATGACCGTGTCGAGTATGCCGGGCCGGGCGAGCCCGGCCTAACTCGTGCCTCCGCCTGCGCTCGCCCCACCGTGCGGTCAGCGCGGGGCCGAGAACGAGCGCTTGCCCGCCTGGCCGAGCTGTCCGACCGCCCCTGCGTCGGAGCCGTTGACGCTGACGTCGATCGCCCCTGCGTCGGTGGCGTGCACCGTCACCGGCGGGGTGGCCCGCACGGTCTTCAGCTCACCGGTCGTCATCGTGCCGGCCCAGACGATCTCGCCGGTGCGGTCGCGCACCACGACCGAGGACCCGGAGGTCGTCGCCCCGTGCAGCGCCACCCTGATCGGGGCGGGCGTCGCAGCCGGGGCGACCGCCGGCGACGCCTTCGCCACGGGACCCTGTCCGGAGACGCCGGCCGACCCGCTGTCGAGGGACGGCGCGGGCCGCAGCACCTCCGCCGGCTCGCTGTCGAAGAGCCGGACCACGCCCCAGGTCAGCAGCAGCGCAAGCACGACGCCGACCAACAGCGCCCAGTTGGGTCCGCTGCCCGTCGTACGCCGCATGCTGCCGGTCATCCCGGTGGCCAGCTCGGCCTCGAAGACCCGCTTCGCCCCGATCGGTGCGGTGGCGTAGCGCTGCTCGTAGACGGCCAGCAGCGGAGCCGGCTCGCGGCCCAGGACCCTGGCCAGCGTGCGCAGGTGACCGCGAGCGTAGAAGTCGCCGCCGCACGGCCCGAAGTCGTCGACCTCGATCGACTCGATGACGTGCGGCCGGATGCGGGTCCGCTCGGCCAGCTCGTCGACGCTGAGCCCGACGCGGGTGCGGGCCGCGGCGAGCTCCGGCCCGATGACCGGGTCGTAGGCCGGCTCGGTGACGAAGTCGTCGACCACGAGCGGCTCGACAGGCTCGCCGAGACGGGCGATCGGGCGGACCCGACCGTCGGCGAAGGGGTCGTCCGGCTGCGCGCCGAGGACGGAGAAGCCGTCGCCGCCCTGCGCCAACCCGGTGTCCGCCGGCTCGTCGCCCGCGCGTCGCAGCTCGCCGACCTCGGGCAGGCTGTCGGCACCGGCGCGTCGGTCGTCCCCGGCCGACGGCAGCAGGGCCGCGTTGCCCAATGCGGCGTTGCCCGATGCCGCGTTGCCCAATGCTGGGTTGCCCATTGCTGCGTTGCCCAGGGTGGCGGGCATCCCGGAGGTTCCCGGGTCACCCACGTCGGCACGCACCCCGTGGCGGCGGTCGCGCAGCGGGATCGCACCGCGCAGGCCGCGGTGGCGCTCCTCACGCGGTGCCGAGTCCGGCGCGTCCTGGTCGGCCACCCGGGCGGCGGCCGCCTCGTCGTCACGGACAGCATCGTGGTCGGTGTCGTCGGCCTCGGCGGTGTCGTCGGTGCCGGTGTCGTCGTCGGTGTCGGCGTCGGCAGCGGTGTCGTCGGCGCGACGGTCATCAGCGCGCCGCCCCGCCAGCCGGCCGATCAGCCCGCCGAGCGCGACCCGCGCGCCGCGCCGCCGCGGCCGTGTCCGGTCGTCGACCTCGTCGTCAGGGGCGCTCCCGTCGCTCCCGTCGACCTCAGCGAGCTGCTCCCCCACGCCGACCTCGGGATCACCGTCGAGACTGCGGTCGTCCCACGGCAGGTCGTCGACGGCACTCCCGTGCTCGTCCGCTGCGTCAGCGCTGCGGGCCGGCCGCAGCACGACCAGCTCCGCGCGTCCTTGCGCGAGCGTGGCCAGCCCCTCCTCGAGCGCCTCCCGCCCGGCCGAGGTGCGGGTGGTCAGACCGAGCGGGACCGCCAGCGCGGCGCCGTACATCTTCTGGTGCAGGGCGGCTGCCCGCCGCCCCTTGGCGTCGAGGCCGTCGAGCGCCCGCGCGAGGCTGTGCGGCCGGAAGATCAGCCGCCCGTCGCGGAGCGGGCCGCGAGCGGGCTGCACGACCACCTCGTCGATGGCGTCCCACGGGAGGCCGCGCCACTGGTGCCCGAAGCGGATCCGCACGCCGAGGTCGTCGGCGACCAACAGCGGGGTGCGGGCGTCGACGAGCTGCACCAGGTGCAGCGCCGCGATGCCGGCCAGCACCGCGCACAGCGCCCAGTCGAGCGGCGCCTGCGTGCCGACCGCCCGCCACAGGTAGGCGATCGCGATCGCGGACGCGGCCGCGCCGATCAGGGCGGCCAGACCGGCGTTGCGGCGGACGACGACCGGCACCGGGCTGGGCTGCTCCTCGAGGAGGGGTGCGTCGTCGAGGTGGTCGCTGGGCCCGTCGTGGTGACCGTCGTGGTGGGGGTCGATGGCGCTGGCGCTCACTGCTCTCCCTCGTTCAGCGTGGCGATGACGGCGTCGAGGTCGTCGGGCTTGATCAGCACGTCGCGGGCCTTGGAGCCCTCGCTGGGGCCGACGACGCCGCGGCTCTCCAAGATGTCCATCAGCCGGCCGGCCTTGGCGAAGCCCACGCGCAGCTTGCGCTGGAGCATCGAGGTGGACCCGAACTGGGTGGAGACCACGAGCTCGATGGCCTGGACGACCAGGTCCAGGTCGTCGCCGATGTCGTCGTCGAGGTCCCGCTTGGCGGCCGCGGGGGCGGTGACGTCCTCTCGGTAGGTCGGCTGCAGCTGCTCCTTGCAGTGCTTGACCACCGCGTGCACCTCGGCCTCGGTGACCCACGACCCCTGCACGCGCACCGGCTTGCCTGCACCCATCGGCAGGAACAGCCCGTCGCCCTGACCGACCAGCTTCTCCGCGCCGGGCTGGTCCAGGATCACCCGCGAGTCGGCGAGCGAGGAGGTCGAGAACGCCAGCCGCGAGGGCACGTTGGCCTTGATCAGACCGGTCACCACGTCGACCGACGGGCGCTGGGTGGCCAGGATCAGGTGGATCCCGGCGGCACGCGCGAGCTGGGTGATCCGGACGACGGCGTCCTCGACGTCGCGCGGCGCGACCATCATCAGGTCGGCGAGCTCGTCGACGACCACCAGCAGGTACGGGTACGGCGTGAGCACCCGCTCGCTGCCCGGCGGGACCTGCACCTTCCCGGACCGGACCGCCTTGTTGAAGTCGTCGACGTGGCGGAACCCGAAGGCGGCGAGGTCGTCGTAGCGCATGTCCATCTCGCGCACGACCCACGCCAGCGCCTCGGCGGCCTTCTTGGGGCTGGTGATGATCGGCGTGATCAGGTGCGGCACGCCCTCGTAGATGTTGAGCTCGACGCGCTTGGGGTCGACCAGGATCATCCGCACCTCGTCGGGCGTGGACCGCATCAGGATCGAGGTGATCATCGAGTTCACGAACGACGACTTGCCGGAGCCGGTGGCGCCGGCGACCAGCAGGTGCGGCATCTTCGCCATGTTCGCGACCACGAAGCCGCCCTCGACGTCCTTGCCGAGCCCGACGACCATCGGGTGGTGGTCGCCGCGGGCGTTGGCCGAGCGCAGCACGTCGCCGAGGGAGACGATCTCCTTGTCGGTGTTCGGGATCTCGATGCCGATCGCGGACTTGCCGGGGATCGGCGACAGGATCCGGACGTCGGCCGAGGCCACCGCGTAGGCGATGTTCTTGCCCAGCGCGGTCACCTTCTCGACCTTCACCGCGGGGCCGAGCTCGACCTCGTAGCGGGTGACGGTCGGCCCGCGGGTGTAGCCGGTGACCTGGGCGTCGATGTCGAACTGGTCGAGCACCTCGGTCAGTCGGGCGACCACGGCGTCGGAGGCCTGGGAGCGGGCCTTGTGCACCGACCCGGGCTTGAGCACCTCGTTGCCCGGTAGGGAGTAGGTGATGTCGCCGGAGAGTGCAAGCTGCTCGACGCGGGCCGGCAGCGGGGTGTGCGGCGGCGGCTCGACCTTCTCCTCGGGCCGGTCCTCGGGCGTCGCGACGTCGTGCACCTCGGTCTCAGGCGCGGCCGGCTGCTCGGGGACGAGGTCGGAGCGGGTGCTGCCGGAGCGGCGGCGACCGGCCCGCTGCAGCGCCCGGTCCTCGAGGACCGGGGTGTCGTAGGCCGGGTCGCCGGCGTCGGGGTCGATGTCGTCCACGACGGCGCGACCGCGACCGCGCCCACCGGCCCGGGGTGTCGTCCCCGGCTCCGGCTGCTCCTCGACCAGGTGTCGGCCGAGGAGGGTGTCGCGCAGGGCGCGCAGCCGCATGGGCACCTGGTAGACCGGCGTCGCGGTGATGACCAGCAGCCCGAACACCGACAGCAGCACCAGCAGGGGCACCACCACCAGGGTGCTGCGCAGGAGGTCGACGAACAGCGAGGAGATCACGAAGCCGATCGCACCGCCTGCCTGCTGCAGGTCCTCGGTGTTCCCGCGCTGGGGTCGCGGCATCCCGTTGGCGATGTGGATCAGCCCGGAGACGCCGAACACCAGGGCCGTCCAGCCGATCGCCTGCCGGCCGACCGGCCCGTTGACCTCGGGGTCGCGCAGGTTGCGCCAGGCGACGTAGCACAGCAGCAGTGGCACGAACCAGCCGAGCAGCCCCACCGATCCGTTGACCACGGTCCGGGTGAAGTCGCCGACCCCGCCGGGCAGCTGCCACCACACGGCGGCGGCGACCACGACCGCGAGACCGATGAGGAACAGGCCGGCACCGTCGCGGCGCTGCTCGGGCTGAAGGTCACGCGCGGTGTGGCCGATGCGGCGCACCCCCGCTCCGAGCAGGTGCGCGACGCCGAGCCACACGGCGACGACCGCCCTGGCGATCCCGAGTCCGATGGTGGCGACCGGGCCGGTGCCGTTGCGCACGGCGCGTGGCGCCGGCCGCGCGGACGCCCCGCGGCCCTTCCCCTTGGAGCGGGACCCCGAGCGCGAGCCCGCGCGTGAGGATTGAGCCGACTTGCGGGCAGCAGGCGACTTCGCAGCCGCCTTCGGGGCCGTGCCTGAGGCCTTCTTGGTCCCCGACGCCGGCGCGGGAGACGTACGGGTCGCCATGGTGGAACGGTACGGGACCGTCACTCCTGTCACATGCACCACACGCCGCACGCCTGTCGCTCCCGCAGGGGTTCGGGGCGGCGCCGGGGTAAGGATCAGCGCAAATCGCGGCGAACGTGCCCATCGGTGCTCCAGTATTCGAGCGTGACGCTGTCCGATGCCGCTGCCCGCGTGATGGCACTGGCCCAGCAGGGCAAGGTCGGGGACGCGCTCGCGCTGGCCGACAGCGTGCTCGACGGGAGCCGGACGGCGCCCGTCTCCGACCAGTCCGCGTTCTGGTACGCCGTGGCGGTCGCCGAGCACGTGCGCGCGGACCACGCCGGCGCTCACACCGCCGCCGACCACTGCGTCCGGTTGGCCGGCGAGGGCGACAACCCCGGCTGGGCGTCGAACGGGCTGGCCCTGCGGGCGCTCGCGCTGGTCCGGCAGGGACGGGTGGAGGCGGCGATGCTGGACCTCGCCCGCTCGGAGGTCCAGCTCGCGGACTGCGACGACCCGGCCCTGCGCTGCTGGGCGCACACCGGGTTGGGCGGCACCTACCTCGAGCTGCGGCTCTACGAGCTGGCGCAGCCGCACCTCGAGCGGGCCCGGGAGCTCGGCGTGAACCCGGTGCCGCTGGTCGAGGCCCCGGTGATCGACCTGATGAACCTCGCCGAGCTGCACATCCGCTGGGCCGACGAGCTCGAGCAGGTGCGGCCCGGCGAGGCGCGCGGGTTCACGGGTCCCGACCACGAGGGCGCCGACGACGTGGCCGAGCACCGGGCAGCGGCCCACCGCTACGCGGTCCTCGCCGTGGCCGCGGTGCGCGACCTGGGCGACCCAGGCGTGCCGGGCGACCCGGGCGACCCGGGCGACCGGGGCGTTCGGGGCGTTCGGGGCGGCTCAGGCGTTCGGGGCGGCTCAGGCTTCCTCGCCACCTGCCGGGCGATGGAGCTGTGCACCCGCCCACGTTCGGAGGCGGTGCACGCCCTCGACGAGCTCTGCACCGAGTTCGGGCTCGCGGACCACCTCGAGCACCAGGGCGGCCGGGCCGCGGTCGGCGGTGCCCTGGCGCGGGCGCTGTGGAACCTCGGCCGCCGGGAGGAGGCGCTCGAGGTGGCGACCGAGGCCGCGCGGATCGCCAGCACGGTCACCGACTGGCAGGTGACGGCCAGCGCGCAGTGGCTGCTCGTCGAGATGCAGGCGCTCGCGGGGGTCCCCGGCGCGGTGACCGGTCAGACCTACGCGACCCTGCTCGCACGGGTGCTGTGGCAGCAGCGGCTCAGCACGCTCCAGGGCGCGCGCGCCGCGCTCGAGGTCGAGGGGCTGCACCGCGACAAGCTCGCCGCCCAGCGCGCCGCGGCCGAGGACCCGCTGACCGGCGTCAGCAACCGACGGGTCCTCGACGAGGCGCTCAAGGACGTCGAGGCCGAAGCGCTGCGGTTGGAGGCGGCGTCCCTGCCGGCGGACTCGACGCCGATGAGCCTGCTGATGGTCGACCTCAACGACTTCAAGATCATCAACGACACCTACGGGCACGTCGTCGGCGACGAGGTGCTGCAGACGGTGGCGATGGCCATGCGCGGCGTCGCCCGCGCCGACGACGTGGTCGCCCGCCTCGGTGGGGACGAGTTCGTCGTGCTCGCGCGCGGTGCCGACGAGGCCGCCGCGGAGGCCCTCGCCCAGCGCGTGACCGCCGCCGTCGACGCCCTGGGCGTCGGCACCCGGGACGGCGTGATCAAGCTCAGCGCCAGCGTCGGGGTCGCCACCACGCGCAACTCCGCCGAGGTCGCCGACCTGCTGGCCGAGGCCGACGAGGCGATGTACGCCGTGAAGCGCAGCCGCTGACGGGCCGGGTGGGCAGGGCCAGGTCCGGCTCAGGCCTCCACGACCACCGGGATGATCATCGGGCGGCGACGGTGCTTGTTGGACACCCAGCGTCCGACCACCCGGCGGATGGTCTGCTGCAGCTGGTAGGAGTCGACGCCGTCGCGGGCGGCCGCGGTGAGCGCGTCGACCAACGCGGGCTTCACCTCGTCGAACGTCGAGTCGTCCTCGACGAACCCGCGGGCGTGGATCTCCGGGCCGCCGGACACGTTGCCGGTGACCGAGTCGACCACCACGACGACGGAGATGAAGCCCTCCTCGCCGAGGATCCGCCGGTCCTTGAGCGAGGACTCGGTGATGTCACCGACCGACATGCCGTCCACGAAGACGTAGCCGCAGTCGACCTTGCCGACCACCTTGGCCTTGCCGTCGACCAGGTCCACCACGACCCCGTCCTCGGCGACCACGACCTGGTCGGCCGGCACGCCGGTGCGCCGGGCCAGCTCGGCGTTCGCACGCAGGTGCCGGATCTCGCCGTGCACCGGCATCACGTTGCTCGGCCGGACGATGTTGTAGCAGTAGAGGAGCTCACCGGCCGACGCGTGCCCGGACACGTGCACGAGCGCGTTGCCCTTGTGGACGACGTTGGCGCCCCAGCGCGACAGGCCGTTGATGACGCGGTAGACGGCGTTCTCGTTGCCCGGGATCAGCGAGCTGGCCAGGATGACGGTGTCGCCCTCCTCGATGTGCACGAAGTTGTGCGAGCGCTGCGCGATCCGCGACAGCGCCGACAGCGGCTCGCCCTGCGACCCGGTCGAGATCAGCACGGTGCGCTCGGGCGGGAAGTTGGCCAGCTCCTTGGCGTCGACCAGGGTGTTCGGCGGCACGGTGAGGTAGCCGAGCTCGCGGGCGATGCCCATGTTGCGCACCATCGAGCGCCCGACGTAGGCGACCTTGCGGTGGTGGGCCACCGCCGCGTCCATGACCTGCTGCACGCGGTGCACGTGGGAGGCGAAGCAGGCGACGATGATGCGCTGGTCGCGGCTGGTGTGGAACACCCGGTCGAGCACCGGGCCGATCTCGCCCTCGGACGTGGTGAAGCCGGGGACCTCGGCGTTGGTGGAGTCGACCATGAACAGGTCGACGCCCTCCTCCCCGAGCCGGGCGAACGCGCGCAGGTCGGTGATCCGGCCGTCGAGCGGGAGCTGGTCCATCTTGAAGTCGCCGGTGTGCAGCACGGTGCCCGCGCCGGTGCGGATCGCGACCGCGAGCGCGTCGGGGATCGAGTGGTTGACCGCCACGAACTCCAGGGCGTAGGGCCCGAACTGCAGCCGGTCGCCCTCCTTGACCACGTGCTGGACGGTCTCCTTGAGCCGGTGCTCGCGGAGCTTCGAGCTCAGCAGCGCCAGGGTGAGCTGCGAGCCCACCAGCGGGATGTCGCCCCGCTCGCGCAACAGGTACGGCGTGGCGCCGATGTGGTCCTCGTGCCCGTGGGTCAGCACCAGCGCCTCGACCTTGTCGAGCCGGTCCCGGATCGCGTCGAAGTCCGGCAGGATCAGGTCCACGCCGGGGTGGTGGTCCTCGGGGAACAGCACACCGCAGTCGACGAGGAGCAGGCGTCCGTCGTACTCGAAGACGGTCATGTTGCGACCGACGTCCCCGAGGCCGCCCAACGGGATGACGCGCAGGCCGTCGGAGGGCAGCGGGCCGGGGGCGGACAGCTCGGGGTGCGGGCGACTCATGCAGTCAGTTCCTTCGGTGAGATCAGCAGGCCGGAACGGTCCAGCACCTCGCGCAGGTGCGCCACCAGCGTGTCGTCGGCGGGCACCAGCGGCAGGCGCACGGTGCGGGTGGGGATGACGCCCAGCAGCTGCAGCGCGGCCTTGGCGGTCATCGCCCCCTGGGCGGTGGTCATGATCGCGTCGACCACCGGGACCAGCTCACGGTACGTCGTGAGCGCGGTCGGCAGGTCACCGCGGTCGACGGCGGCGACCATCTCGGCGTACCGGTCACCGGCGACGTGGCCGACCACCGAGACCAGCCCGCAGCCACCGTGGGTGAGCCAGCCGAGGTTGACCACGTCGTCACCGGAGTAGAACGCGAGGCCCGTCTCGGCCATGATGCGCACCCCGCGGGCCAGGTCGCCCACGGCGTCCTTGACCGCGACGACGCGCTCGTCCGCGGCGACCCGGCGGTAGGTCTCGGGGGCGATGGCGATGCTGGAGCGCCCGGGGATGTCGTAGAGCATCACCGGCAGGCCGCTCGCACCGGTGACCGCCTCGAAGTGCGCGGCCAGCCCCGCCTGGGTCGGCTTGCTGTAGTACGGCGTGACGACCAGCAGCCCGTCCGCGCCGATCTTCTCCGCCTGGGCGGCGAGCTCGACGGAGTGGGCGGTGTCGTTGGTGCCGACCCCGGCGAGGACCGTGAGCCGGTCCCCCACCGCCTCGACCACCGCCCGCAGGACCTGGCCGTCCTCCTCGGTGCTCGTGGTCGGCGACTCGCCGGTCGTGCCGGACACCACCACACCGTCGTGCCCGTGGTCGGCGAGGTGCTCCGCGACCCGGGCAGCCCCCTGGAGGTCCAGCGACCCGTCGTCGTGGAACGGGGTCACCATCGCCGTGAGCACCCGCCCGAAGGGGGCCTCCGGCAGCATCCCGGACGTCATGACGCCAGGCTATCGACTCAACGCGGTGTCACGAACTCGCAGCGCGGCCCGGATGCCCGCGAAAGCCGCAGGTCGAGGGTGGCCAGGGGTGCGTCGAGGGCTTCCGCGAGCGCGACGCACCACGCGTCGTACGCCGTGCGTCGAGACAGCGGGCCTTCCCGGGGGCCTTCACAACGTCGTACGCCGTCGGCTGATGCCACGCATCGCCACGACCAGGAACACCAGCGCGAGGACGAGCAGCAGGAGGAGACAGCCCCACCAGTTCGACGCGTCGTGGGTCCACAGGGGGTCGGGGTCGATGGCGGGCGACACCGAGTTCAAGCCGACTGTCGAAGCTGCAGCCGCGTAGCCCCAGCGGGTGGGGAACGGCCACGCCGCCACGGGAAGCAGGCCACGTCCGTCGAGAGGGAAGAGGCCGCCGCACATCACGATCTGACCCATCACGAGGAGGACCAGGGGCGGCATCGACTGCTCAGTGGTGCTGACATACGCCGACACCGCCAACCCGAGCGCCACGCCGCACACCGCGGTGGCCACCATCGCGAGAGCCACTTCAACCGACCCCGATGCCAGCACGAGCGGATGCTGCGGCGGCTGTCGGAACCGGAGGACGAGGGCGGCGAGCACCCCAGCCTGCACGGTCGCGACGGCAGCGAAGACCGAGACCTTCGCTGTCAGGTACGCGACAGGAGCCAACCCGGCCTCTCGTTCGTGACGGTAGATCGCGACCTCGCCGACCAGGTCGCGGATGGAAGACGACAGTCCGAGGAAGGCTGCACCGACAATCATCAGCACCAGCAGCTGCTGTGCCTGGACGCTCTCAGAATCCGGGGCCCGCGCCAGCCCGCCCTGGCCGGGCACGGCCAGCGACAGCGCACCGAGCACCACAGGCATGCCGAGGAGCAGGGCGAGGTAGAGCGGGTCTGCACCGATCAGTCGCAGCTGCCGGCGCAGCACGACAGCGCACTGACGGGCGAGCGACCCGACCGATGCTGGGGGTGCCGGTAGATCGTGCGCGGTCTGGCCGCGCCCCGGCGGTGCCGAGGGGGAGGAACGCCCGGGATCGCGGACCGCGAGGACATCAAACGTCTCGGCCCAGCTCGCCGTCCCGAAAGCGGCGAAGACCCCGTCGGGCGGCCCGAAGTAGGCCGTGCTGCCGCCCGCGCGCAGCACGAGGACGTGATCGACATGCCCCAGGTGTTCGAGATCATGGGTGACGAGTAGCACCGTCTTGCCGCTGTCGGCGAGCCCTCTCAGCACCTGCATGATCTGCAATACCAAAGACGGGTCGAGTCCTGCGGTGGGCTCGTCGAGGATGAGCAGGTCCGGATTGGTCAGCATCTCCATCGCGATGCCCACGCGACGCTGTTGGCCCCCCGAGAGTCGGGAGATGCGCGTGTCGGCGTGCTGCGTCATGCCCAGATGCCCGAGCACCTCGTCGACGACGTGTTCGCGCTCCGACCGGTCCACATCTCCGGCGAGACGCAGTCGAGCGGTGTAATCAATGACGCGTCGGGCGGTCAGCGCGCCGTGCGCCAC
>Ga0210040_10006246_pt1 | contig 14899 bp, 15 predicted proteins | sample CryGeyCG12114_NA_FD_185462 | JGI IMG/M metagenome (GOLD analysis project Ga0210040, IMG submission 185462) | Groundwater microbial communities from aquifer - Crystal Geyser CG19_WC_8/21/14_NA (SPAdes) (version 2) | ecosystem: Environmental > Aquatic > Deep subsurface > Groundwater | place: USA... | reverse complement strand
ATTGCTCACATCTATTTTTTTCTGAAGATCCATTCAAAACAAATTTCCTTGCAAGTTATAAAAACCTGTCCAATATTTTGCAGTTAAAGTGATGATTAGCTGGATTATTGTTCAGAATGTGCTTTTTCGACTTAAAAATTAGCTGCTGCTGGTTTGTTTTATCCTTTAATTAAATCTTGTGAGCCTTCATTAATGATGTGTTTCTCTTTTACAAAATATTCTTTTACCTGATTACTTCTAATAAATTGTAAGGAGTAAAACGCTTCTTATTTTAAATGCTGCTGCTATCAAGACATCATCAGTAAAACAGAAAGAAAAACTACTTAAAGCAAGGCTTTTTTTAATATGACCCGGATAGTACGCTTGGGGTTGCATACCCAATACATAGATTTTGGAAATTTATTTACCACTATTTTTTTAACATGCACCATTAAGATTAATGGATCTTAAAAGAAGACATTATTTTAACAGAGAAGATCTTTTCTTATAAACATCCGGGCAATTTATGCGGTAAAAAGTGTAAGAGATACTGATACCGTTATAAAAATACCAGTCTTTATCGTAGGGATTGGTGTAAGGTAATGCTTGCCCTGGCCCGTCTTCCACAGGAAGGTAATCCAGCCGGTCGCCGGCTTTTAAAATAGTTTTGCGGGCAGCTACTTCTACCCCTAAATTCCAATGGTACGATAAAGCGTATTTAACTCCCAGGCCAACCGGAATAGCAAATACCCAACCGTTTTCAGAAGGCTTAGTAATATTGTCCTGTAAAATTACCTTGTTATTGAAATTAGCTACCGCTATTCCCGTAAAAAAATAAGGCGACCACCTGATACGCTGGTGCTGATCGTAATAATCCAGGAAATTATAATCTATACCGGCCGAAAGTTCAAGGAGATTGGTTTTCATATCGGCTTGCCGGAATTGGTTTAAGGGCAGATCAATATCCTCATCGTGAGCCCGCATCATGCCCCATAGTATATTTCCCCGTACTGCTAAAGGTTTAGAAATATCTTTTTTGTAAAAAGCCGTTATAGCCGGCCGGTTATTCAGAAACCGGTAATTAGGCGAAATTTCTCCTTTATAGTTGGCTGCACCCAAACCAATACCTACTTCGCTCGTGCTTTGGGCAAAACCGGCGGAGGTTACAAAAAAAACACTCCCTATTTGCAGCATACAAATAAAGAGTGCGTATTTTAATTTTAATTTGATCATGTATAATAACGAGCCTTGGGGCTTAAGTATTATCTAAATTTAGGCGCTCTGCCGCGGGGCGGCAAAATATAGGTCAGGTTTACCCCAGTTACAATGTACCAATCTTTGTCCGTGGTATCGCCGCGTTGTTGGCCTCTGGTTCCGTAACCAGGCAAATGCGCATAGCCATAAGCATCCGTAATGGCAGGATAATCGGTTTCGGCGCTTCTATCGGACAAAACTACGGCTGTCTGGCCGCCCGGCGAAGAGGCCAGTTCTGCTTTATCAACATAGAAAGAACTTACATCATCTATATAATCGGTAAAGGTTTTACGCCAGGCCAGTTCAAAACCAAAATCCCATTCCCGGTTTATTTTATACCGGAAACCTACCCCAAATGGAATGGCAATTTGTATTTTGTGATATTTGTTGGGGTAGCCTTGTCCCTCCACATATTGACCTTCGGTGCCCAGCGGCTGTAAGGCGTACCAACCGGCAGACATAAGACCGCCGTCATAATAAGCTTTCGGATTATGATGAAAAATTGCTAATCCGGCAAAACCGTAAGGCGTAAAATCAGGACGACGGGTGTAAGATCCCCGGTTTTCGTATAAATCAAAAACAGCCGTTCCGCTTAATTCTTTTATATCGTTCCGGAAACTCAAGTTACGTTTAAACCGCGGCAAGTTATCAGCTTCGTTGCGGGAAGCACTTTTAGCGTCATCGCCGGTAATACGGCCCCAGGAAAGATTGCCGCGGACTGAAAAACGCGGATACATTTTGTAGGAATAATGAATACCAATGTTAGGACGGGTTGATCTTACCCGCAAGCTGGTAAAATCTGCTTCCGGCACAATATCGCCAAAGTAATTCATGGCATTTATACTTACTCCCGCAGAATAATATCTTCTTCTTTTTGTCCAGCGTTGTGCCTCAGCGTCGTTTGGCACCAGTGATAACAAAAATACCACGATAACAAAAACGGAGAAGAAGTTTTTCATAATAAACCGGTTAATATAATCGTAATCTTCAATAAAGTATATTTCAGCAAGCTGGCCAAGCCAAAGGTAATGATTTTAAAATGATTAAAAAATATAAATAATCGCAATTGCGCCACCTAGCCATTATTCCTTTTGTCCAGTCCCCAGTTTAATTTTGTACGCAGCGTAGTCAGGAAATTGACGGGGGTCATTTTAACCAGCCGGGCATTAAAGCTTTCTTTGCTTACGGCTATTTGCACGCTTGCATCTACCGGCTTGGACCGGGAATCGAGCGAAGCCAGGTAATTATTGTTTCTACCTTCTATCTCGAAGGTTATAACGCTTTTATCTGAAACTACCAGGGGCCGGACATTGAGATTATGCGGGCAAACCGGCGAGATAACAAAATTATTGGTTTGAGGTAATACCACCGGCCCGCCACAACTCAGGGAATAACCGGTAGAGCCGGTAGGCGTTGCCACAATTAAACCATCGGCCCAGTAAGAATTTAAATACTCTCCGTTCAGGTAGGTGTGTACCACAATCATACTGGAGCTATCGGTTTTCAAAATAGAAAATTCGTTTAATCCAAAATTTATACCTTCAAAAATATCTTCGTCGGTATCAGCCCGGATCAGAGAACGCTCATCAATGGTATAGTGGCCTTGATACAAAGCCTCTATGGCTTCGGGTATATTGTCGAAGGGAACGGTAGCCAGAAATCCTAAACGGCCGGTGTTAATACCCAGAATCGGAATCAGCTTGGCCCCCACGTAAGTAACCGCATCCAGTAAGGTACCGTCGCCCCCAATACTGAGCATAAAATTTACCCCGGTCAAAGAATCGCCCCGCTGAAAAGTGCCAATTTCTTCGGGCAAATCCCAGTAATCCCGGATATAAGATTTAAACGAATCTACTACCAGTATTTCTGCTTTGCGTGCTGCCAGATCGTTGAAAAGGCCTTGAATATAAGGAATAAGCTTCTCCTGAAAAGGTTTTCCTAAAATGGCAATTTTCATGGTGTTATGCAATAACGTGGTATAGCATGAAGATAATCTGATTAAAATACGGAGCGAATATTTTCAAATTGCTTTCTTCCGGGTTAATGCCATCTATACCAGTGATTGTGATATAAGTATGGGCCGTTTTATTAAATATTAAGATATTTCATAAGCAGGTCCAACCGGTCCTGATCATCTTTTAACTCAGCCGAATCGTGAAACTGGGCCACGATGCGGTAATTGAACCGCTCAAAAGTAGCAATAATCCGGTTGAGCTCGGTGGTGTTAATTTTGAGGGTTACTTTAACTTTATAGCCATCTATCTCGTCGGGCGATACGTAGGCACTTAATATTTTAGCCTTGTTTTCTTCTACATGCCGGCTGATTTCGGCCAGGGAATAGTCGCGCTCATTCATACTCAGCACCAAAATTCCGCCCTGACCATGTAAAGCCGACATTTGCCCAAATGCCGCTATGGTATCGTTTACGGTAATAACGCCTAAAAACTCGTGGTGCTCATCCAGTACGGGCACTACCTGAATTTTATTCCGGATGGCTATTTCCATTACAGTATAAAAATGCTGGAAATGCATAACGTGCACGTTATCGAAACCAAGGGTTACGGTTTCTAAGGTTGCCTCTACGCCGTTATTTTCCAGGATATCATCTTCGGTTACCATGCCCATATACCGGCGGTTTTTTACTACCGGCAGTTGGTTCACCCGGAATTCATCCATCCACCGGGAAGCCTTGGCCACGGGGTCGGTTATTTTAAGCGGGGGAATCAATTGGTTTATGAGCTCTTCGGCAATCATTAATCGTATTTTAATCGGGGCAACAACTTCTGCATTTGTTTTACTCTCTTCCAACATGGGCGTTGCCTTTTTATTCTATTTTTCCTGTAAAAACTTTTTTAGTATAACATTAAACTCCTCCGGATGTTCCATCATGGGCGCATGACCGCACTCATCAATAAAATGTAATTCCGATCCTTTTATCAAACGATTAAATTCGTGCCCCACGTACGGCGGAGTAATAGTATCGTTTAACCCCCAAATCAGCAGCGTTGGTACTTGTATACGGGTAATATCTTTGGCCATGTTGTGCCGCTGCGCCGATTTGGCAATTGCTATAATACGCAGGCACTTGGAATTGCTGTTGGTAATGGTAAATACTTCGTCTATGAGATCTTTGGTGGCGGTCTCTGGTTTATAAAACGTATAAGCCACCCGTTCGGTTATATATTCGTAATTGCCCCGCTTCGGAAAAGACCCGCCCATAGAATCTTCGAACAAGCCCGAACTACCGGTTAAAACCAATCTTTTCACCTGGGTGGGGTTGGTTAAGGTATACACCAGCGCTATATGCCCGCCCAACGAATTACCTAATAAAGTAAGATTCTGTAAGCCTTTTAATTTCACGAAACCTTCTACAAAGTTTACCAAACCGCTTACGCCCGCATCGCGCAGAGGCATTTCGTAAATAGGCATCAGCGGAATAACCACCCGGTAATTTGGCGAAAAGGCCTCAACAACGCCACTCCAGTTACTTAATGCGCCAAATAAACCGTGCAGCAGCAACAGTACTTCGCCCTGGCCTTCGTCAATAAATTTATATTCTCCTTCTTGTTTAATATTAATATCCATTCGAAAAAGTAGACTTAATTTCCGGTACCAAGGTACGGTTTTTTATTTAACCGCCATGCCCGCCAGTATAGCCCAATTCCGGAGCATATCCAGTCCATACGTGGTCAGGATGGCCTCCGGATGAAATTGCAGGGCGTATAAAGGCAATGCCACGTGCCGGAACGCCATTAATTCCTGGTCGGCGGTATAGGCCAGCGGTACTAAGGTTGCCGGCGGATTTTGCAAAACCAAGGAATGGTAACGTACTACCGGCATTTGTGCGGGCAGGTTTTCAAAGATAGAATCTTTCCGGCAAAAAATCGTTGAAATTTTGCCGTGCATGGGCCGGAGCCCTTTTTGCAGTTTTGCCCCGAAAAACTCCCCCATGGCCTGGTGTCCGAGGCAAATACCCAACATGGGTTTGGTCTGATAATAATGTTCTATCACGGCCATGAGGTTACCGGCCCGGGTTGGTGTGCCGGGACCCGGCGACAGGACTATGGCACTAAACTGCAACTGCTTTATCTCTGCCAGCGGCACATCGTTCCGGACTACCTGGGCCGGAATACCTAATTGCCCAAAATAATCGAGGAGGTTATACGTATACGAATCAAAATTATCCAGGAGTAATATCACAAAACGTAAATAATCGTAGCAAATAAAAGGGAGCGGTGAGCTATTGTATTAATAATAGGGCAAATTAGAAGTTAAATAGAGGTAGGCTAGACTTTTATCCTGATACTTGTGCCCTGGTACTTGTTTCTGGTTACTTATTATAAATTAACCGGACCAGAAAATTCAAAGCGTTCCCCTCCTCTTCTGATTGCCGCCAGTAAGCTTTTAGCCGTATTGATCTTGCTGAATAATACCTGCTGAGGCCCGTTCTTACTGCGTAAACGAAAGATATAAGCAATAGATGTTAAAAGAGATGTTAAAAGAGATCTTTAAAAGAAGCAAACAGGGCTTTCACAAAAGGCAAGAGCCAGGCCAGCCCATCTAAAGCAACCGGCGTAGATTTTATAACAAGGGGGTAAATAACCGATTGCTGCGTCGTAGCCGATGAGATGCCAATGCCGGCCAATCCAGCTACATACAACAGCAAACTAATAGCTAAACACCACTTTAAACCGCCTAAAATGCCCCCCAGTACATTATCGAAAGTACCGAAAGGGGTAACATCCAGTATCTTCTTCAGTACTACGCCAAACAAGCGCACCCCAAGTAAGATTAAAATAAAGACCAGCAGAAACGAAACAAACGGTAATAAGCCATGAGCATCGCCTATAAACTCCTGCACCACCGGAATAGCGGAGGTGAGTAGTTTAAGCCCCAGGATAAAACCCAGCATTAAAGCAATAACCGACACTACCTCCTGCAACAAGCCTTTCCGAAAACCCTGAAAAATGCCATACGCAAGCGGTAGCGCCAGCAAGATATCAAACGTACTCAAAATATCAGGCGTTGGTATTGTTTAATAAGCGGCTTACCACCGAAGAAATAGCTTTGCCATCGGCCTGTCCGGCCAGTTCACGGGCCGCAACGCCCATTACTTTTCCTAAGTCAGAGGGACCGGTAGCGCCTACCTGTTGCATAATGGCTACCAGCCTTTCTACCAAATCGCCTTCCGATAATTGCTGGGGTAAGTATTCTTCAATAACGGCCAGTTCGGCCAGTTCGGTTTCTTCCAGATCGCTGCGGTATTGTTTGGCGTATACTTCCGCCGATTCGCGGCGCTGTTTGGCGGCTTTGGTCAATAACTTCATTTCCGCATCCGGCGTTAAAGCCTCGGCGGCGCCTTTTTCGGTTTCGGCTAATAATATCAATGATTTTATGCTGCGCAAGGCGGTTAAACGGGTTTTATCTTTGGCCAACATGGCTTTTTTGATATCGCCTTCAATTCTTTCTTTTAAGCTCATAGTTTCTGTTTATAGATAAAAATACTTTTGTTTTATCCGATACGCACAAAATAAAGGATTAAAATACAGGTTATAAATTTTTTATTTATAAAAAATATTGAATTGAATATTAAAAGCCAAAAAGCCAATCCTAATTCTGCAAAATAAAAAACTTAGTGTAATTGCTATTGGCAATGCTTTTTGTAACACAAATAAAAGAGTAAACAGCCCTTTCCTGTTCTACAAATACGCGACAAACTTTTAACGGGCGGTGACCAGCTAACGCTATGCCATCAATTTAGCTGCTTGAAGTTATTACGTATATACGTGGTTGAACAAACCAGCAACATTACGTTTGGTGCAGTAATTACCAGCGGGTAGTTTTGAATAGTCTTATAAGTATATGTTTATCAGAGAATAAACTGCTTACCATTTTTTACCGGTAACTTTCACTTATGAATTTCAGACCGTCTACTATGCCTGATCGCCAATAATTCCAGTCGTGACCGCCGTTACGCGAACGATATTCGTGGGGAATACCTAACTGCGTAAGTTGAATATGTAACGAAGCATTACCTTGGGTAAGATGGTCATCATCGCCACAATCGAGGTAATAATTTACTTTTTTGAGTTCGGTTACCGGAATAGTTTTAGTTAAATCCAGTATGCTGTGTTGCCGGTAATAAAGCGTGAGCCGGTCTGTTCCTTTTAATCCAGGGCCCGAAATATGTACGTAACGCCGTTCGTAACCCGCTCCATCTAAACTAATAATTTCTTCGTCTGATCGTATGGCCGCACTTAGCGCGGCGCAGGCATTAAATAACTCCGGATGTTTTATAGCATACAGCAAACCCCCATAGCCGCCCATGCTTAAGCCGGCTATTCCCCGGAATTTTTTCTCTTGCTTAATCCGGTATTCATTTTCTATAAATGGTATAAATTCCTGGATAAACATATCTTCGTAAGGCACCTTACCACTAATATCATTTACATAATAGGTATTTCCCGCATCCGGCATTACAATTACCAGCGGCGGAATTTCCTGGTTTTTTATAGCACGATCGGCGATACTATTTATTTTTCCTTTTTTACTCCACGACGTATGATCGTCCCCGTTACCGTGTAATAAATAAACAACCGGATAGTCCTGCTCCCCTTGTTCGTAACCAGGCGGTAAATAAATGTTATATTTTACCTCCTGACTTAACAGTTTACTGGGCATGGTTAAGCTTTCGTATACTTGCCCTTGCTGGGCCTGGGATTTTTTTCCTATAGACACGAAAACCATAATTAAACAAACCCTTATGAAAATATATTTTAGTAATTGATTGCTGATTCTGAACACAAACTCCTTTATATAAATCAACCCTAACTTAAATTTCGCAAAAACTAATGATTTATGCATTCGGGCTTTTGTTAAAACTTCATCCAGCATACTGGCCGGTGAAAATACTGTAACCGTCAGGCAAACTTTACACAAATTGATCATCCTGGAACTAACGTCTACCCAAAAGCAGCAAAGAGCATTTCCAGCTTTGCTTAAATGCCATAGGTGTAAGTAACAGTTCCATCGACAGACTCTGGATGACCGAAAAAACTGGCTGTTAAAAATCAAAATTAAAAAAACAGTTAATTAATCCTTAGCCTAACGGTTATGGTGATAACACGCGGCCAGAACAACTTTTGCTACAGTTCTAACCAATATAATCATTTCCCATTAGCTTCTATCTAACTAATTAACCTTAAGGAATCCGGCTATTTTATTATCTTCCAGCAACAGTGGCAAAATCAATAACAGCTATCAGGTAAGTAAATCCTGGTATTCCGGGTGGCGCTTTACGTAAGCTTCCACTACCGGGCACGAGGGAATAACCTGGTAGTTGTTTTCCCGTGCAAACTCCATCCCGGCTTGCACCAGTTTATCCGCTAAGCCCTGGTTGCGGGCCAATTGAGGTACAAAGGTATAATCAAAGTCCAACACGGTGTCTTCCGGATAAGAATAGGTCAGTTCGGCTTCTTCCGCCGCTACTTTTATGTAAAAACGCCAATCTTCCTGATCGTGGATAACTTCCATAGCAATCTGTTTTAGTACGAATGGTTGTACGAAGCGCCTACTTGGTAGTTTTGGATTATATTTTTTATTCCCGGGCCTGACATTTTAAATTAACAGTGATGCAAAGTCTTACTAAAATCCATAGCTTATCGGCTTTAGTTGGTATTTGTAGCCATATAACTTATAATTTACCAGGTATTTACAACGCATCCACCGAAAATTATCGTAATACCAATTCCACCCGAAGTAAAACAGCTTCGGCATTAGTAATTTAATTTCAGGACCTAAATAATCATGAGCAATAAAAATATAATATTTACCGTAATCGCGCTGGCTATTCTGGCAGCCATTGTTATTGGCGTAGTAAAGTTTAAGAGTTCGGATAAAAAGGTAGCTGATTACGTAGTACCGAAACTGAAAATGGGTCAGATGCAGGTTACCAATCTTACTGCCGAAAAAGCCGATATGAAAATGAATATGCTGATTGATAATCCGGCGCCGGTTGGTTTTAGCGTAGACAGCTTATTTTACACGGTTTCGATAGAAGGCAACGAAATAGCCCGCACCACCTACCCCGACTCGCTTCGGCTGGAGGCCCGCGACAGCACCACTGTAGAACTGCCGCTTACCCTTTACCACGACAAACTGGCCGATGTACTCAAAAGTCTGGAGCAGCAAGGCCGTGATAGCGCTTTGTACACCATTAACGCCACTATTTTTACCGATATGGCCCTGATACCAAAAGACAAACTGAACATGAAGGTAGAAAAACGGCTGCCGCTCATTCGCATTCCGGAGATACACGTTACGGATATAAAAATGAAAGATGTGGGCTTTAAAGGTGCAACCATGGTAGTGGAAACCTCCATTAAAAACGATAATGTATTTCCAATCCGGTTTTCCGACATGAATTACCGGGTGCAAGTAGACAACAATGGCTGGATGGAAGGCAGCAAACCCGGTACCGTAAATATTCCGGCCAAAGGCGCCACCACCATGACCATACCCATGGATGTTAAACTAAAAGAAATGGGCAAAAACGCCCTCGACCTGATCCGGAAAGGCACCGATGTGCATTACGATTTCCGGATGAATACCAAACTGGCTTCTGATGCGCAGGTATTAAAAGAAAGCAAAATTGCCCTGAACTCTTCGGGTAAACTCAAGACCGTAGTAGATGCCGTAAAAGAACACGCCAAAGACTAAGCTGATTCTGGTGGTGCCGGCTGCCAGCCTATATTAGTTAAGACTTTTGCCATTAAGAACTATTGTATTATAATCACTTAACTTAAAAGATTAAAATGCAAAATCGGGTTTATCTCTTGGGATATTCATTTTAAAGCTATTGATATATTTTGCCAACGAATGCTTCTTATTTGCTGTATGGAATTAACTATTCTTCTCTTGAGTACCTTTTTTGCTTTTTGGCAATATAGATTTAGGTTTTTCCTTTTATACTGATAATAATCTATAATTTATTTTCTTAAATAGTAGGTTTAATCAATTAACCTTATTTACTTTGAAACACAAAGATCTTTTACTATTTAAATTTATGGAAAATAAACTTGAGCCGCTGGAAACACTAACCGAAATCCGGGCTTTAATGGAGCGGTCTTCCAGGTTTATCTCGCTCAGTGGATTAGCAGGGGTGTTTGCCGGCACTTTTGCCTTACTAGGGATAGCTGCGGTGGCTTACCGTTTCAAACTACCTTATACTTTAGAAGGCTACCAGAACCAGGCCGTAAATATGTACGGCAACCCCAACCCCAGCTTTTATAAGTTTATATTAATAGATGCTTTGCTGATTTTATTTTTGTCGTTGTCGTCGGCAGTGTTGCTTTCTACCCGGCGGGCCCGCAAAAACCATTTACCCATCTGGGATAAATTAACCCAACGTGTGCTCTGGAATATGTTTATCCCGCTATCGGCGGGCGGCATATTTTGCCTGATTTTACTGCAGCACGGGCTTTTGGAATTGGTTGCCCCGGCTACATTGCTCTTTTATGGTTTGGCTTTATTAAACACGAGTAAATATACTTACCCCGATATCCGCTACCTGGCCTTAAGTGAAATATCGCTGGGTTTGTTGGGTTCTTTTTTAATTGGGTACGGATTGCTTTTTTGGGCTATTGGTTTTGGAATTTTCCATATTATATATGGAGCTCGTATGTGGCATAAATATGAACGATGATTGCAGTAGCAGATTTAAATAAAGCATTTGAAAGCCGGATTAGGTTAGGAATTATGTCGGTGCTGCTGGTAAACGATTGGATAGAATTTGTGGAACTAAAAGATATGCTGCAAGTAACCGACGGCAATCTGGCCAGCCATCTTACCGCCCTGGAAAAACTGGAATACATTCAGGTGCGCAAGCAGTTTGTCGGGAAAAAACCCAATACATCGTACGCAGTTACCCAGGCTGGCCGCCGGGCATTTAACGAACATTTAGATGCTTTAGAAAAGTTAATTAAAGCCCGGGAGTAGGTTATGGATTATGAATTATTTTAAAATTAAGTAAAAGGATAAAATTATACTACATTAAAAGTCTTGGTTATAGTTAGCAATTAGAAAAGTCTAGTGTCTAATATCTTGATACTTGTGTCTGTTTACTTAAATGGAATAGCACAACTAAAAGGTTGAATAATACTGGACTATCTTGTTTAAATTTTTGTGTGGCTTAGGCCTATTTTTTTGCATTATTTACTTTGTGTTTCAAAGTACTTTAAACAAAATTACAATACTAAAAAAGGTAAAACTGATCGGTTAACCGCTATCAGGGTATTACACAGCCTGGAAAGGGTACTTAGCTGCATTATATAACATAATAGTCAACTATTTCCCTGTAATGTTCTTACCCGGTGATGGAAGCAGTAATACCCTACCTCTTACAAATCGGCAAAACTGAAGATTTTAAATAAAAGCAAAATTCAATTTATAAACAATCGCCTTATGAAAAATGAGATACTAGCAAATTTAGACCATCCAAAACAACTTGAAAAGTTATATCGGGAAGACAAACAAACTTTTAAAAAAGCTTTTAATGGCTTGTATCCAGAAATGCAAAACAGCGTAGTTGCTGATTATTGGTTCGAAAGGCTGAATTTCGAGGGCATAGATATATCCCGGGGAACAGGAAAGGATTTAATATTTATAATAGTTGCTTCTCTGATCGCCGGTATTATTGCCAAATTTCCCACCTTTTTACCTATAACCGAAGATTTTTTCTATCCGAGAAATATAGGGTTTATTGTTTTCCCTTTCCTGACGGCCTACTTTGCCTGGAAAAACAAACTTCCAATAAAGGCCACGGCGGTTATTGGTGGCGCCATATTCATCTCTTTGGTTTTTATTAATTCTCTGCCCCATGTAAATGCAAACAAAAGCGATACCTTGATTTTATCTTGTCTGCATTTGCTCTTATTTCTATGGTCCGTACTAGGCGTTGCTTTTGTTAGTAACCACCTAAACAACCACGAAAAAAGACTTAGCTTTTTAAGATTCAACGGCGACCTGGTCGTTATGACGACCCTTATCCTGATTGCCGGACTGATACTGACCGGAATAACCATTGGGCTTTTTTCCCTTATTGGCTTTCAGATTGAAGAATTTTATTTTGAGAATGTCGCCGTATTTGGGCTTGCCGCCGCCCCGCTGGTGGGTACCTATCTAACCCAAACCAATCCGTTACTAGTTAGTAAAGTTTCCCCCACCATTGCTAAAATATTCAGTCCGTTGGTTTTGGTAACGCTTATGGTATATCTGGTAGCCATTATTTTCTCCGGTAAAAACCCGTACAACGACCGGGAATTTTTAATCATTTTCAACGCGTTGTTAATTGGCGTAATGGCCCTCATCTTCTTTTCGGTTGCGGAAAACACCCGCACGACCAGGAACCAGCTAACAATTTTCATCCTTTTCCTATTGTCCGCTATAACCGTCCTTATAAACGGGATAGCCTTATCGGCCATTTTGTTCCGGATTTCGGAATGGGGAATTACACCTAACCGAGCAGCCGTGCTGGGTGGCAACATTTTAATCCTGGCCAATCTGCTTCTGGTAACGGTTAAGCTTTTCCGGGTACTAACCCGGAAAGACGATATTCTGGAGGTTGGAAAACCAATTGCTTCTTTCCTGCCCGTTTACTGCTTATGGACGGTTATAGTAACCTTTTTATTTCCGTTTTTATTTAGCTTTAAGTAAGGAATGATAAAATGAAGCCTGGTTGCAGCTATTAAATATAGCCAAGGCGGTTATTCCCCTATCAGTTTCATATAAAAACAATTTCTGTAGGGCACTAAATACTTCAAGCTACCTGATATTTTACCAGCCGTGTATTTGGGTAATCCTAAAATTAGCCTTTAACGCAACCCTATTATGAACAATTATGAACAGCCTGAATTCTGCGGTTTGGTTATAAGTAAATAACTGAGAAACATCGATTAAGAAAAATAAGGCTTATATGCTGGCTACAAAGCCCAAAATAATTCTTCGGGGCTATTTCTCAAAAGCACTGCGGTGAGTAACATCCTCTTCTTAACCTGATTGGGCTATTCCAAAGAACTTCCGAACCATATTTTCATTTAAAAAACTGTATGCGCGTTAAATTTATTTTACCCGCCCTTACTGAGGCTAAAAGCCCTTTTTGGCGCCCCATTAAGTATTCTTTATTTCCTCCTTTGGGTTTGGCTACCTTAGCTGCCTACTTGCACCCGGACGATGAAGCCGTACTGCAGGATGAACATGTGGAAGCATTAACGCTGGATGACCATCCTGACCTGGTAGTAATTCAGGTATATATTACCAATGCTTACCGGGCTTATCAATTAGCCGATACTTATCGGAAACGGGGCATTTATGTAGCCTTGGGCGGTTTACACGTTACTGCGCTACCCGAAGAAGCCGCTCCTCACGCTGACAGCATTTTTTTTGGACCGGGAGAAGAAACATTCCCGCAGTTCCTGCAGGATTTTAAGCGCAAAAGGCCGCAGGCCCGATATTTCTCTGCGGTTCGTTCTTTGGCCGGCATACCTCCAGTTCGCCGGGACCTGATTAAGCGTAGCCACTACCTGGTGCCTAATTCATTGGTTGTAACGCGCGGTTGCCCGCACCACTGCGATTTCTGTTATAAAGATGCCTTTTTTCAGGGTGGTAAAGGATTTTATACCCAACAAGTAGATGAGGCCTTAACCGAAATTGATCGTCTGCCCGGCCGCCATTTATACTTTCTGGATGATCATTTGCTAGGCCATCAGAAATTTGCTACCGAGTTGTTCTCCGGGATGCAAGGCATGAACCGCGTCTTTCAAGGTGCTTCTACCGTAGATGCCATAATTCGGGGTAACCTCATTGAGAAAGCGGCCGCAGCCGGGCTCCGCAGTTTATTTGTAGGTTTTGAAACTTTAAGCCCGGAGAACCTAAAAAGCAGCAACAAAAAGCAAAACCTGGGACGCGATTACCAGGAAGCAATTCAGCGGCTCCACAGCCTGGGAATTATGATTAACGGCAGTTTTGTATTTGGCCTAGACGATGATGGACCGGATGTATTCCAAAGAACGGTGGATTGGGCGGTACAACAAGGCATTACAACCTCTACCTTTCATATTCTAACCCCTTATCCGGGCACTAAGCTTTACCAGGATATGGAAGCCAGCGGGCGTATTTTAACCCGGAACTGGGACCTTTATGACACCCGGCATGTGGTGTACCAAACCCACCGTTTAACTGCCCCGAAGCTTAAACAAGGTTATGATTGGGCCTATCAAGAATTTTATTCCTGGCCTAATATTGCCAAAGCCAGCCTGACGCACACGGACCTAAAACACCAACTCAAGCATTTTGCCTATGCGGGTGGCTGGAAAAAGTTTGAACCCTTATGGAATTTCATTATTAAATCCCGGAACCTCAATAAGATGCTTCCGCTCCTGGAAAGTATTTTATCTAAAGTTAATAATCAGCAAAAAGCTACAAAAACACCAGCACCAGCTTTGCCGGAACTACCGGTACTTCCGGTATTAACTAAGCTTTAAATTTAAGACTCGGTAGATACGATATTCATCAACTACTTTAAATTTATAGCTAGCCTGAAATGCTTAAACCGGTTTACTTTAGGCTGCATTATAAAGTCGTGCGCATGCGGATAACTAACACCACAAAA
>Ga0210040_10006245_pt1 | contig 14900 bp, 15 predicted proteins | sample CryGeyCG12114_NA_FD_185462 | JGI IMG/M metagenome (GOLD analysis project Ga0210040, IMG submission 185462) | Groundwater microbial communities from aquifer - Crystal Geyser CG19_WC_8/21/14_NA (SPAdes) (version 2) | ecosystem: Environmental > Aquatic > Deep subsurface > Groundwater | place: USA... | reverse complement strand
AATGGAAAACCTTTCTTGTAAGTAAAGGATCGCTTGATTTTAACACTATCACTACTCCGACCGACACTTTTGATATGGTGGGCGTTGTCAAACAAAAGTATTACATCAACCGGCTTTCTTTAGAGATTAGAGACAACAAAGTACTGTTTCCTTATAGCCTTACATTGTCTGCAGATCAAGGCAAAGAGTTTGTAAGGGCAGGATTAACCGGTAAAATGTTTTTCAATTATTCAGAAAAAGATGCAGGACTTTCTGCACGTTTTTTTGCCGGTAAGTTTTTCTACCTGACGCCAAAAACGTTTCTTTCCCAATTCAACAATGACCGTTACCTGCTTACCGTGAGTGCGCCTAAAGGTTACGAGGATTACACTTACAGCGATTACTTTATTGGTCGTAACGAATATGAAGGCTGGCAGAGTCAACAGATGATGGAGCGTGATGGATTTTTTAAAGTGAATACCGAGTTGTTAGGTAACAAAGTCGGCAAAACCGATGATTGGCTTATGGCTTTAAATCTTGTAAGCGACGTGGGTCACAATGTGCTGCCTTTTAAAATTTTTGTTGATGTTGGCACTTACGCAGAAGCGTGGAAAAACAATCCGGCTTCCGGCAGGTTTATTTATGATGCTGGAATTCAGATATCGTTTTTCAAATCACTTGCAAATGTTTACATTCCCATTTTTTACAGCAAAGTTTACCGTGATTACTACAAATCAACCATTACCGAAAAAAGGTTTTTGAAGACAATATCTTTCAACATCAACATTCAAAAGCTACAGGTTAGGGATATTATCAAAGAAATTCCACTGTAATTATTTTTGTGTTTACCGGCAGCAGAATAAATATGCAGCAGCCGTTGCGACGCTCCCTTGTACAGAAGTATACATTTCAGCAAAAACACAACCTGTCTTTTATTTTGTTGCCGTTTTTTCAACCGTAAAAAAGAAACTTTTTATAATACTTTTACTACAAGACATCCCTTAAGATTTTGCTTATTAATGCTAAAAAATACAGAAATATTACTACTTTCTTCTCTCCAAATTGATAAAGCAAAATGGGATGAATGCATTAGTACAAGCCCAAACGGATTGATTTACGCAAAATCTTTTTATTTAGATCATTTACATGCAAACTGGTCTGCTTTTATAGGAGAAAACTACGACTGGGTACTACCTATAACAAGCAGAAAAAAATGGAGTATTTCCTATTTATTTCAACCCGCTTTTGTACAACAACTGGGCATATTTGCAAAACCAGGTGTTGCTATTCCTATGCGCGAAATTGTGTCTGCCCTGCAAAAACATTATAAATTTTGGGAAATCAACTGGAATTATGCAACGCCTCACCAGCTATTAGCTTCCTCTATTAAAATTACAAGTGGGACAAATTATCTCTTAGATCTTTCAGCCAGCTATGATATTATTGCAGCAAATTATCATAACACTCTTATTAAAAATCTTAAAATAAGTAAAAAAAATAACCTTACTTATTTGTGCAGCACGGATTATAAAAATTGCATTGACCTTTACCAGAAATATTATGGAGCGCGCATACCACACCTAAAGGCCCGGGATTACTTTAATTTCAAATCACTTTGCAAATATTTATTAGAAAATAATGGGCTTTTATGCAGACAAGTTGTGAATAAAGATGGTCAGCTTTTATCAACGATATTGCTGCTTACCGATAATAAAAGGCTTTATAACCTTATGAATACAACTTCACCTGAAGGCAGAAAAATGGCAGCAAACCATTTCTTAATAGATGCTGTTATACATGAATTTTCAGGCAGAGATTTATTATTAGATTTTGAAGGTTCTGACCTGGCTGGCGTAAAAGCTTTTTACAACAGTTTCGGGGGACAAAATCAACCGTATTATATGTTGAAGTACAACAAGCTTTCATGGCCTGTAAAACTGTTTAAAGATTAGCTTCTTCCAGTAGTTTTTCGGCAATACATAAATCAATGGGTCGTGTTACTTTCAGATTATTGTATTCTCCTTCTACCAAATAAATTTCTCTTCCCATGGCTTCTACAACAGTCGCCTCATCGGTAAACGTTTCGCTATACTCCTGATTAAAAGCTTCTGCTAAGATTTCTGACTGAAAAGTTTGTGGGGTTTGAATAATCCTGATTTTATTTCTGTTAATGATATAATGAGCGCTTTCTTCCTGTACCCTGATAGAATCTGTGGCTGCTACTGCAGGCACTGCGCTACCCTTTTCCAAAGCCTGCTGATAACAACGGTGAATGAGCCTTTTATTAACCATACATCTTACACCATCATGCACAAAAACAATTGACGGATGGCTCACTCCTGCAATACCATTTTTTACAGATTGAAACCTTGTTTGCCCACCCACCATTATTTGTACCCTGCCTTTGATATTCATTTGTGCAATCATTTCCTCTCCTTTGCTAACATGCGCTTCAGGCAAAACAAGAATAACCTGTAGATCCTGGTATGCCTGTAAAAATGCTTCGAGTGAATATTGCAGCAGAGGCTTTCCTTTTAACAGCAGAAATTGTTTAGGTATCTCTGCTCCCATCCTTTGCCCTGAACCGCCGGCAACTATCACGGCATATTTCTTCATTTTACAAAGATGCTTTTAAAATATATTCCAATGAAATTGTTACTGATAAAACAATTTTTACCACAGGCACAATTTCTTTGTAGATTAAAAAATATAACCAAAACAGTATCAAATAAAAAATGTTCAGACTTTTCCTGCTAATCATAATGGTCTTTGCTGCGTGTGGCAAAAAAGAGGAGGAATCAAAGCCAAATATTTTCACCTTACGTGAAATGAGTGATTTGGCAACTGTTGAATATACCGTTACAAAAATCATTAAAGCTACTGACAATAAAACCTGGTTTAAAATAGGCGATAGAAAAATTTTAATGAGTTGCGAAGCCTATATTAAGGCAGGTATTGATATGAGTGCAGTAAATGAAAACAGCTTTACAATAAACGAAAAGACAATTGTGGTTTCTCTTCCTGCCCCCAAAATTATCAGCCTGAACATGCCACCTGAAAACATAAAAACAGAGTATGAAGAAGTGGGTGTATTCAGAGAAAAGTTTAAAAGTGAAGATCGAAATGCATTGGCAATACAGGCTGAACAACAAATCCGAAACAGCGTAGACTCGTTAGGAATATTAAACCAGGCAAAAATTAATACTTCATTATTTGTTACCAACTTTCTCAAAAAACTTGGTTATGAAAATATCAGCATTAACTATAACGGACAACCTGCGATAAATAAGTTACCATGAGAACACTGAAAAAATTAATAGTGACACTGGTAATCGTTGCAGGTGGATTTTGGCTACTTAAAAAGACAGATGTTTTTCCATCCTTAAAAGACCTTTTTGCACCTAAACCGGTTGTAATTGATGAAACGCCCATACTGATAAAAGAAATAAAGTCGATAGGACAATTAATAACCTATAGTGCTTTTGATGAGGTGGTTGCAGACTCTACAATAACAACAAAAGCTTCTGCTTTCATTAATTCTTTTAATCGACTTGCGCCCATTCCAATTTTACCATCTCCTGATCGTCAACTTGTTGTAATAGGTCGGGGCAAAGTCTTGGCAGGAACAAATTTGCAATTACTTAATGACAGTAGCATCTCTATAAAAAATGACACAGTAACTGTTCAGCTGCCACCGGCACAAATACTTGATGCAATATTAAACCCAGGTGACTTTGAAACTTTTGTTGAAAAAGGAAGCTGGAGCGGCGAAGAAGTTACGTTGGTAAAGACACAGGCGAGACGAAAAATGGTAGAACGGGCAATGCAACAAAACATCTTGCAAAAAGCAGACAACAAGTCTAAAGCAGTGTTGGAAGAGTTTCTGAAAAATATGGGCTACAAATACGTTTTATTTTTATAAAAGAAAGTCTACTCCTATTAAAAAAATCAGATGAAAATGATAGAAATAAAAAAAGGGGCTAGGATAGAAATCCGGCCCCGTTTTATCCAATATTCTATGAAAAACCACTTATATAGATGGCTACTTAAAAGCTTTGGTTGCAAGCAGCTCTAATCTTTTTTTATTTTATACTTTATGTAACTAAATGAAATCCATTTCAACTGCTCCCCGGACTTGCTTTGTTGACAAATGATGACTTTTTCAGAGACCAACCTTTTCAGAACCATATAACGTAAGTATATTGTTTAAAAAAGTAATTTAAACTTTTGGTTTACCCAATATAAAGTACTAAAACTACCCGACATATTCCTAACTTTAGAAACACAATAACTTCTATTATGAAAAGAGTTTTTACCCTAAGTGTTCTTTTTGTGGTTATTCTGATTTCCGGCTGTAGTAAGGACTTTTTAAAAAGCTATGACAAAAGAATTATTGGTACCTGGAACATTACAGATGTCAACCGCATTGGATTAGGAGGAAACACGTCAAATCTTCCTTTTAACAGTGGAACTTTCACTTTTTTTGATAACGGAACTTTGACTTATGTTAATTCGGCAAATGTTAACTACAAAGGAACCTGGGAAATTGTGAAGAAGGCAATAGAAGACCAAACTGTTCATAGTTTACAGGTAACAGCTATTGATTTCATAAACCAGGAAGTGCTTTCTGAATATTATGATGACATCAACTTTACAAGCACTAACCACTTTAAAGCAAACATTACCTCAAACTTTCATACCTATGTGACGCACTTTCGAAGGTAAAAACTTTAGAAAGCATATTTTTTAAGCGAATTAAAAAATTTGGTTATGGTATAAGTTAAGATCCGCCTTATTTACGTTCTTCTCAAATAATTCTTACTTTTCAAACCACTTAGATCTTATCTTTCCATTTACACCTTATCTATTCTAATCCACTTCATTCCTGCAGCTTCTGCAGCTTTAACTCCAGGGTCTCCGTCTTCAAATACCAGACAGTTTATAGGTGCAACACCAAGTTTTTCTGCTGCTGCTATGAAAGGATCCGGATAAGGCTTGCCACGTTCCGTTTCACCTGCACATACCAATACTTCAACCTGCGAAGCTATTCCCAGCACTTCCAGTGTCTTTTGAATCATTCTTCTAGAACCCCCTGACACAACGCCTATTTTAGTTTTGCCCGCATTTGCTTTAAGATGAGCTACTACATAAGAAATAGGTTTCGTTTTTTCTATGAATTCGTTGTAAAATAAATCACTCTTAAGTTTTTCAAACTCTATTGGGTCCAGGTTTACTTTGTATCTTTTATTAATTTCTTCTACGACCAGTGGTATTGGTAACCCTGCAAATTCATCCACTATTTCCGGATCAATTTGTACACCGAAGTTTGAAGCAACTTTTACATACGTATCTTTATGTGCCTGCATATTGTCTGCTAAAGTACCATCGCAATCATATAAAAATGCTTCAAAATCACCTTTAGCCAGCTTAGACAAAGCCTGGTATTTAACCTCATTATTTTCTTCCAAATTCATTTTTTTTAAGTTAATAAGGGCAAAAATAGTCATTAATCAGCCGTTTTTACTTTGCCTCTCTTAGTGATTTTACTAAGCAAATAGATACAGATGACCAACCATAAAAAACTTAAACAAAAACCGGCAATAACATCACTTGCGTAGTGTACATGGAGATATACACGGCTGGTAGCGACAGATGCAGCAAAAATAACAAGGGCAATTGTACCGACCCATTTTATAGTACGGCTAACTGCTGATTGCCATATCAGGTATATAAAAATACCACAGAAGGTAAAAGATGAAAATGAATGTCCCGATGGAAAACTAAAGCCACTAACATGTGTAATTAAAGGATCAGGAGGTCGCTTACGGTGAAAAATATTTTTCATCAAAAACAGCAGACCTACACTTGACAAACCAATGGCTATAACATTAAAAGAACGAACTGTGTTTCTTTTAAAAAAGATAAAGAACAGGGCAATGAGAATATAAGCTGGTAATAAAAACTTAGTTGAGCCAAAAAAAGTCAAAAAGGTAAAAATGGAAGTAGCTGCAGGAGAAGTAATTTTATGTAATAATTGAAATACCGATTGGTCAAAAGCGCTCTCATTTTCTAATACTACCTTTTTCATTATAAGCAGAAATATCATAAGGAGCAGCATAAAAACACTTACCACAACTATCACTCTGACAGAGACTCCTTTCGCTTTCTCAACTTCTTGTTTTTGTTCATCACCCATAGATTTATTTTAGTAGCAAATGAGTGAAATTACGGAAAAGGATGATCTTTTTAATCACCTGTAGAATAAGCATTTTAAAAAATGGGTGTAATTTTTAAGAACCGATGGCTCAAATATTTAAATGAATACTTATCAATACTTAAAAATGAAAGCTTATCAAAAAATGAAAAATTTTAGAATTATCTTCCATTACTTGATTTTTTAAATAAAATTGGAATCAATTAAAGAAGAATAGAGTCAGACGTAACTATAAAATACCCTTTCATTTAACTACTTATAAATGGCTACTATATTTGTACCATCACTGCTTTTTACGCCACGGTACATTCCGGCACTGTTCATGGTCAAAGCATAATTGCCTTCGTTATCCACGCCAATCAGACCTCCTTCACCTTCCATCTTTACCAGTTTATTTAATACAACTTCTTCGCATGCTTCTGTTAATGAGAGTCCCTTATATTCCATGAGTGCGCTTACATCGTAAGCAGCAACTGCTTTTATAAACACTTCGCCATGACCTGTGCAACTGATAGCGCAGGTCTTATTATTAGCATAAGTACCACTGCCAATTATGGGGCTGTCTCCTATCCTTCCATATTTTTTATTGGTCATGCCGCCGGTACTGGTTGCCGCAGCTATGTTTCCGTTTTGATCACAGGCAACAGCGCCAACGGTTCCAAATTTTTTTTCTTTTAGCTCGTCAATATTGTGAAGCGTGTGGTCTAAAGTATAATTATCAGAGTCACGTACAGCCTTCCATTGGTCATAGCGGAATTGGGAGAAAAAGTAATCATCGGGCTTCAGTTTTACACCTTGCTTGATAGCAAAGTCATTTGCTCCTTTGCCACTTAAAAAAACATGATTACTGTTTCTTAAAACTTCGGTTGCCAGCTCGATTGGATTACGAACATTTCTAACGCCTGCTATTGCACCGGCTGCCAGCGTTTCTCCGTCCATAATAGCCGCGTCCATTTCCTGGACCCCTTTTTTGGTAAAGACAGATCCTCTGCCGGCGTTGAATAACAGGTTATCTTCAAGAATGACTGCAGCAGCTTTCACGGCATTCAGTGCAGAACCGCCTTCTTTTAAAACAGCATAACCGGCATCAAGTGCACCTTGCAAACCTTGCAGGTAAGCCACTTCCAGTTCAGGATCCATTTCTTCCCTTGTGATTGTTCCTGCACCTCCATGAATAACCATTGTAAGCTTCTGCATAAATTCTAAAGCAATTTTAAAAGCTGCTAAAATAGGCAAATTAACAGCTACATCAGGAAAGCCAGCGGTGAAAATATTTTAATGGTTTGCTTGAGAATTATCTGCCTGCTATTTTTAAAACCTATAATTTGGAAAACCTATTAGGTTTTAAAAACCTTTTGATTTTTAGTTTATGAAATCCGTTATTCAACCGCTTCCGGTTGTATTGTTCTACATCATTTATTTTCCAGATTTGGTACCGGAACTATTAAAATCTAAGACCTTTAAGGTTTTCTGGCAGTTGCTGTTAAAAGCTGCCATAAAAATATACAGTACAAGTGAGTGACACAACCGGAGATGCCATAAAAAACAAATGCCGGCTACAAAAAAAATAAAAGCTTACACCTGGAAAAGGAGAAATAAATAGTACTGAAGTAAAAGATAATTATTTTAATAACAACTTGCATTCGTGCAATAACTTGTCTTTGTTAATTGCCACCGTACCAACTTCTTCGCACACCAAACCTCCGGCAATATTTGCCATTGCTGCGGATAATGCGATGTCTTTAGCAGTTGCATAAACCAGGGAAGCAACTGCTATAACAGTATCGCCTGCTCCGCTTACATCAGCTATGTTTCTTACATGTGTGGGAATGATTTGAGACCCGTTGCCCATTTGATAAAAAACACCCTTTTCAGATAAAGTAATCAACGAGATAGAATGCGCTAACTGCTTCTCTAACTGCTGGTGTATCTCTTCGAGAAAAGCATGATTAACATCGTCCAACAACACATTCAATGCGTCTTTTACCTCTTTGAGGTTTGGCTTAAAAATAGAGACACCTTTATAGCAGAAAAAGTTTTTTCTTTTGGGATCAACTGTAGTTACAATATTATTTTCTTTACATATTGCCAGCAGTTGTTGTATAACCGGTTCGGTAAGTACGCCTTTGTTATAATCTTCAAATATTACTACAGCAGGTTTTTCAATCTCTACAAATTCCGTAAAACTTTTTAGCAACAACGATTGTTCGGTCGCAGTAATGTCTTTAGTCATCTCCGCATCTAACCTTAGCATGTGCTGGTTGCGGCTGATGATTCTTGTTTTGTTTGTTGTAATACGATCATCACTGACAACTATGCGGTTGGTGCTGATATTATTTTTCTCTAACAAAGAAATCAAACCTCTGCCATCATCATCGTTGCCAATAACAGAAAACAACACAGTGGGTGCGCCCAAAGCAACCGTATTAAGCGCCACATTACCGGCTCCGCCAATTCTCAATTCTTTTTCATCTAAAACCACAACCGGTACAGGCGCTTCAGGAGATATTCTTTCTACATTTCCCCACCAATAAGTATCGAGCATCACATCACCAATTACTGCAACTTTAATGGACGAAAACCCGGAGAACAAGTGATCAAAATCCTGCATCTTTACCTTGAATTTTTTGAAGACCGCAAAGAAATGAAATAAATAGGAATACCAATCAAAACAATGATTAATCCGGGCCAGGTGTATCCTGGTTTATATATGATAAGTGCTATACAAAATGCTGCTGCCATCAGTATGTAAATAGCGGGCAAGACAGGGTAACCTATTGCTTTGTAAGGCCTTTCAGCACCCGGTCTTTTGACCCGCAAAATAAAAATACCGGCAATTGTAAGAATGTAAAACAGCACCACTACAAACGATATCATATCGAGCAAGTCTCCATACTTACCACTGAGGCAAAGTATAGATGCCACCCCACATTGTAACCATAGAGCCGGCTCGGGAACAGCATTGCTATTAAGTACGCCTGTTTTCTTAAAAAACAATCCATCTTTAGCCATTGTATAATATACTCTCGCACCTGCCAGTATCAGACCGTTGTTGCAACCAAATGTGGAGATCATGATCATGATGGCAATGATTTTTGTACCTGCATTTCCAAATATTACATTAGACGCTGTCACTGCAACACGATCATTTTCTGCATGTGCTATTTCATTTAAAGGAAGCACTGACACATACATAAGGTTAACGGTTACATAAATAACAGTGACTATCAAAGTGCCAAGAAAAAGACTTAAGCCGATGTTGCGTTTTGGATTTTTTACTTCGCCTGCAATAAATGTTACATTGTTCCATGCATCGCTGCTAAAGATAGAGCCCACCATTGCTGATGCTATGCCGCCCATTAATGCAGCGCCTGCAATAGCGGTTACATTAAAATCCTGGTTAGGCTGACAAACATCTATTAGTTGTGTTTTAGCCGCTGTCCAGGCACTGGTCCAGTTAGCATTCCAAATCTCACTTTTAGCGGCGAGTAAAAATCCAAACACTATCAATCCAAACAAAGACAGCAGTTTGGTTGAGGTAAAAAGGGTTTGTATAAACTTACCGCTCTTTACACCTTTGGTGTTAATATAAGTAAGCAGCACGATGATAAAAATGGAGATTAATTGCGCTGCACTGATAGAAAAGTATTTAGGGTCACCACAAGCATTAAGGCCTGTTTGCAATTTCCATAAAATATTATTTTCGCTAAGAGCAGGCACCAGGTAAGCAGCAAACTTAGAAAAAGCTACTCCTACGGCAGCTATCGTTCCGGTTTGTATGACTGCAAAAAAGCTCCAGCCATATAAGAAGCCAACCAAAGGATTGTAAGCTTCTTTAAGGTAAACATATTGTCCTCCGGCTTTAGGAAACATAGCACTTAGCTCTCCATAACTAAGAGCGGCAGTCAAAGTCATAAAGCCTGTTATAACCCAAACAAAAATCAACCAGCCTGCACTACCCACATTTCTTGTGATGTCTGCACTAACTATAAAAATTCCGGAGCCAATCATGCTACCTGCAACCAACATAGTAGCATCTAATAAGCCTAAGCTTGGTTTGAAAGAAGTATCAGTATTGCTCATAAAAAAACCCGTCTCTTTGCGGGACGGGTTGAAGATAAGCAAATCAGTATTTTTACAATTATTTTCCTTTCTTTTTATATCCTGCGTTCAGTACTCTTAAAACATCATCGGTGATATCGTAAGTACTATCCTTATAATAGATAGTGCCTGGCTGATAACCGAGTATATAAGAGTAGCCTTTTTCCTTATTATATTCTTTCAACACCCCTTCAATAGTCCTGTTTACATCCTGCATTTTTCTAAAAGATTCGTCCTGCAGTTCAGCGCCTACGGCCTGCTCTTTATTTTGAATCACTTTTTGTTCCTGCATGAGATCCTGTTGCATAGCGCCTTGTCTTTCCTGTGTCATCGTCTGCGCCTCCTGCTGAAACCTGTTGACCTTCTCCATATAACGGTTCTTCATGGTAGAAAGCTGCCCTGACAATTGATTTTCTTTTGTCTTAAGTTCGTTTTTTACATCCTTCAGGTATTCGTAATTATTCTCGATAGAGTCCATTTCAAAATAAGCAATTTTAAAAGCGCCGGCGGGCGCATTACTACCAACTTTAGCAGCGACTGTTTCAGGCTTTTTTGAAGTAGATGAAAAATGCAGGTAAAATAATATACCTACCAAAATCAATAAAACAACGTTGAACCCAACAAGAACATTTTTATTCATACACTAAATATTGCGGCAAAGTAAACGGAAAGCTGACAATAAAATTGTTAAAAACAATTTGCTTTTTAATCGCATTCAGCTCCTTGTTTTTTATGTCAGATTTTTTTTGTTAACCGGCAGGATTAATACTGTGCAACATTGTTGCGACGCTCCGTTCAACAAAATTTCACTATTTGACTTCAGTCTCCACTTTTGAGTTCTCTATTTTGGCAATGTAGTTAAAATTAAAATAGTGATAAATACACTTGTTTTATTTTAAATATTTAACTTCCATTTTGTTTACAAACCGTATGTGACTGACGGTAGCTTTGCTATTACTAAAAGCCGGAAAATTTAAATTATTAAAGGTAATAACGCAGGTTTTTGAAGAAAAGCAATTTATGGCGGCAGATTAATTGCCGTCACTACAATTTGAAAAAGCGAATTTTAAATCTTTGAGAATCAAGATGATGATTTTTTGGGTACAATTTAAAAGGTTCGTATATTTATGAGTTGTACGCCACCAATTGACACACCCTGCCAATGGACTATACTGACTTAAATCACTGCATCCAAATTTTAAATGAGAGACCTAAATGGTTTTTTCAGAAAGAAAATGTAGCTGACAAACTCAAATGCTTTGACACTATTCAAAAGATAGGGACACCGAGTACTATCTATTCCCTTGTTGAGTTTTTAAGAAGCGATAATGTTCTAATACAAATTAAGGCAGCAGAGACCATTTTAAATTTGTTTAAAAAATTGAAATCGCTGAATGAATATGCGGATACTTTGAAACATCTGCCTATTGAAAAAAGCGACTTAGATTTTTACAGAGTTGACTTTGATGAGAAAACCTATGTGCAATTATTAAGCATTGCAAGTTTAAACAGCAGTGGTTATGTAAGAGAAAAAGCAGTGAAGGAACTTGCAAGGCTAAAAAATGCAGACGGATTAAAGTTTATTCTTTTACGGCTTGGAGATTGGGTTGCGGCAGTTAGAAAAGCTGCAACGGAAGGATTTTTTTCATTTTTAGAAAATGCTTACATAGATGAGTTACTAAAACAACTGCCAACCATAGATTGGCTATTAAAAGTTGAACGAGTTGATTTAAGTGAAGCTCATGACCGAATTATTCAATTTGTTCTAAGCCAAGACTTCTCGGAAGAATTTTACAAGAAAATAAAACGACTCGACGATAAGACCAGATTTCGGTTTTATAAAGCGTTTTTGAACAATAAACATCCAACCAAAGAACAGATAAATAGAATAAGTGGAGACAAAAACTTTTTGGTTCGATTAGAACTAATAAAACATCTTTCAGCTTTTAACACAGATACTCAAAAAGAACTAATTACAGAGTTTTTGCAAGACCAATCAGCAAGAGTGCGACTGGATGCATTATATGCAAGTAAAAGTTTTATTGCAGACTTTGACAATCAAATTATTGAACTATTGTCTGATGAAGCAGCTTCAGTACGGGAATTGAGCAGGCACTTGCTAAAAGACAAAGCAATTGATTTTACAACTCTTTATAGGCAAAGAATAGCCGACCGGCAATTTCTTTCAGGCAGTTTACTTGGCTTATCGGAAACGGGCAACAGCGAAGACTTACCAATCTATGAACAATATATTAATGCTGAAAAAAGTAAGCTGATTGTTGCTTGTCTAACAGCTATCAATAAATTCAATGCAGACAAATCAAAACAATATTCATTAGAGTTGCTTGTTCATCCTATCAAAAGAGTTTGTGACAAAGCAGTTGAAATTTTAGCCAAAAGCAGCGACACCACAACTTTACAAAAGGTTAGAGACATTTATTCAAAAGGTGACTACGATATAAAAAAGACAATTTTAAAGCTGTACAACAAGATAGGCGGTTGGAATATTGTTGGCGACCTTTTGCTTGCTTTAACTGATGAAAGTGCAAACATCCAGAGTTTAGGTTGGCAACTGCTTGACAAGTGGAAGTTAAAAGCGACAAGACTATTTACAACGCCACCTGCGACAGAGATAGAAAGAGCCAATAAAATCTATAGCAATCTTGACACAAGCAACTTGAAAATGACGCATAACAGGGCAAGCCTTTTACAGGATTTAAAATTCTTCCTAAGCTGACAGACTTTGGCGGCGTACAACAAGAGTATTGCCAATAGTGGGGCTGAAGGTTGGAGCAATCGGCTGTAAATCGCTATCGGCCTTGGTTCCGGCGGAAGGAACTCTTTTGAACATCAGAATAAATTTTTCATCTTTGAATAAATAATGAACTTCGGTTGCCAAGCAGAGGTTTTTCAACTACCCCACCATCGGCAATACTTGTTCGTTGCCTGCAATTTTAAATATTTGTAAAAATGTATCAACTTTATCATCGAAGTGGCGAAACTAGCTTTTATAGAAGGCATAGCCAATTATCAAGCATTATTCTCATTCTAATCTCATCTCTGTGTTACAAGAAGGCGATTCCCCAAACGAAATTCAGGGTAACTATTAATATTGACAGTACTGTCAGTCCTCATAACATTATGTGCATTTACGATAATGGCAAAACCATTACGGTTGCTACAAATATAGACACATTTAAAAATAGCCAGTTAGTTATAGACGATAGTCTTTTTTCACAAAAGGCTTACCTTGACGTTCAATATAATGTTCCACCAAAGTTTTTCTCAACCAGCTATTTTATTGAAAAGTCTCCGGCAGCCTTATATTTCTCTTTTGAATCGGATAGCCTTATTGTAAAAAAGGAAAATAATGCTAGGCCGGCATATGATACTTCACAGCAATTGTATAAGAATTTAGGAGCCTACCATAAGCATGAACTTGATAAATTTTTTAAATTTATGGAAAATAGGGAAAACGAGATATTTAGCAATGATTCGCTATCAAGGGAATATGAAAGACTATACATAAATTTGAGTAAACGGGATATAGAATTTTTAAGGCTTCATTCCCAACAATATTTTAGTTTTTTTTACTTTAAGCACCAGATTGTCAGCCCAGCTACATCTTTCAGGTACCAAGGAAAAGAATATATTAAATTTCTTTTGCAGACTTTTAATTCAATTTTTCCATCAAAATATACGAAATCAATTGAGGGCAAAACGCTAATTAAAGACTTAGAAAATAAGATTAACCCCCTGGCAATTAATTCTAAGGCACCTTCATTTGCAGGAAAAGATATTAATGGTAATTATGTAAGCTTAGAGTCCTATAAAGGTAAGTTTTTGTTGATTAATTTTTGGGCTACCTGGTGCGGGCCATGTATATCTGAAATGCCCTCCTTTGTACAATTACGCAAACAGTATCCAAGTGAAAAAGTGGAATTTATTAGCATCTGTAATAGCTCAAACTCTTCGGTAGCTGTTAGTGATATTAGAAAGTATCAGCTAAACTGGACCAATATGCTCGATAAATACAATGAAATAAGCCGGCTGTTTGATGTTCATGGTATTCCGGCGTTAATTCTAGTCAACAAGAAAGGAAATATCGAGTACATTCAGAATGGTACTGGAGATTTTACAAGACTCAAATCAATACTGGATAAAGAAAAGGATGATTCAATCCATCAGTAAATGTAAAAATTGTAACTCATAAATATTTGAGAACAGTATGTTTAAATATTGGTTTTGGAACTTGTTTCCGTTTCATAAGAATAGCAGGAAAAAAGCGGGAAAAGCATTATCGTGAAATTATTATTCTCCCAAATATCTAATAATTGTAACGGAAAATGTCTCCCGCGAGAAACTAAACTGCAGGCAACATTGTGTTTATAAAATTGTGGCTGGACGTTAAGCATTCGACTTTTAATCACCATTTTGCTTTTGTGGTTAATTGAAACTGACGTTTTTCAAATGCCACAACTTCATAAACACTTTAACGTTGTACGCCACCCTTTTTTGGAACTTATGTTATGCTGGCAGGACAAAACGCAGAGTTTAAAACTGTTGGACAAAGTGTTATCTGGACAGAGGAATTTTTAAAAGGTTT
>Ga0210040_10006244_pt1 | contig 14902 bp, 12 predicted proteins | sample CryGeyCG12114_NA_FD_185462 | JGI IMG/M metagenome (GOLD analysis project Ga0210040, IMG submission 185462) | Groundwater microbial communities from aquifer - Crystal Geyser CG19_WC_8/21/14_NA (SPAdes) (version 2) | ecosystem: Environmental > Aquatic > Deep subsurface > Groundwater | place: USA... | reverse complement strand
ATGTCTTATATCTGCATTGATGAATTAGAGAATGCTCAACACATACAAAGCCATCAGTTTTTTAATGACCACACATTTAGTGTTGCTGCTTAAAGACTAATTATCCCTCAGTAAGAAATATTATCATTTTCCTTTACCTTTTAAAAAGAAGAGACAGAATATGTTTCAAAATAGAAACAAGATTGTTAATACAGATTATTGTGAAATTCAAAATCTTATTCTTGCATATCCAGAACGGTTTTATAATAATTATGAAAAGTTGTCAGGATTTTACGATGAACTGATTGATAAAATCCCAAACAATATTCAGCTGTGGGTGATTGTAAACAACAATTCAACTAAGAATAAATTAGAGAGTAAATACCGATATAAGAAGATAAATGTTGTTGGAATAAAAGGGTGGGATGAAATTTGGTTAAGGGATTGCATAGGTATTAACACAGTTGACCAAGTTGTAAAGCCTTATTATCATCCCCAATATTGTTGCGCTAATAATTATAGTAGTTACTATGAGAACGTAAATAAGAGGTCAAGAATTATAATTAAGGAATGCCTACAAAAGAAAATTGCGTATCTGCCTTTAATATTTGATGGTGGCAACTTTTTAAATAACGATGCGACCTTTTTGATGACGGACAAAATTTTAATGGATAATAAAGATTTGTCAAAATCAGAAATATTAAACATTATAGCTGACTTCATACCACTAACTCCTATAATAATAGAAAGAAGCATAACAGATGTTATTGGACATATTGATAGCTTTATAAATTTTATCTCTAACAATCAAGTTCTCCTATCCAACTACCCTTCACTGCCTTTTCTTAAAGACGATATTGACTTTTTATTCAATTTAAGAAAGAAATTAGAAGAAGAGCATTTAGAAATAATAGATTTTTTTGATAGACCTATTGATGAAGTAGTTTACTGTGAGTGTTATGCCAGTACAAAGAAAGCATGTTTTCATTCTGCAAGAGGGATATACACCAATCTATTAAAGCTAAATAAGACTATTATAATCCCAGAATATACACTCCCAACATCACGCGAACCAGGTATTACAACAATATAAATAAGGATAGACTTGTTCAACTTGGGTTTGAAGTAAAGTCAATTAATTGTGATGCACTTTCAAAAGAAGGAGGTTCTCTTCACTGCTTAAGTTACACGTTTTAGCAGGGGTGACAATAGGTAGCAACGAGTTTAAAAAAATTTCCGAATTTCCTAAATCCTACACTCCCTAACTAATTCTCTTCGATAAGAATATGATAAGGTAGCAGTTCTAATATTCCTAGGTCATTTTTATGCGGATTTTCTAAAGGTTGTTTTGACAGAACTTTTTTGACCATAAAAATAAAAAGTTGGTGATGAAAACAAGTTTATGATGATGATGAATGCAAGCATCAATCAACCAAGTACAAAGCTTTAAAATGCTTTAAAAGATTTCCCCTGACGTTCAGGGGACTTCTACTTTCCTAGTTCTAGCACTTTAGGCAATCTTTTTAATAATTCAATCGCCTAGGCAAATTTTATCCGGGCAATTTTTTTTTAAGAACTGCCTTTTCCTGAACTACATATAATCTGAAAATGACTGCAACTTAAAGTCTGCTGGTTAATTTAAACTACTGTATATACTTACAATTATAAATGCTTTTTAAACTAAGTTTAGTAACCTTATAAACAGTAGATTTGAAAGACATTCCTTGTATTGCTAACCACCAAAAAAGTGCAAATAAATGTATAGTTCGTTTGACCTGGAGAAGTTAAGAATTGAAAACATAAGATATGTGTCTAAAGTTCCGTTTGAGCATCAAAAGGACGCATTTGAAAAGCTCAGTGAACTGTTCACGTTTGAAAATAATGAACACAAGGCAGGTATCCTAGTTTTACCAACAGGTGCAGGAAAAACTTTTACTTCTGTCAGATGGATTTGTAGAAATGTTCTTTCAAGAAGCGTAAAAGTTTTATGGCTAGCACATACTGCACACTTACTTGAACAAGCGTACGATACTTTTAAAAGCAATTTGTTAGAAATTTCGCCGTCCCGTAAGACTATTAATATAAGAGTTGTCTCTAGTGATGCTTACCATTCAAAAGCTTCAACAATTGAAACTACAGATGATGTATTAATTGTTACAACTACATTAAGCACATATCTACGGTTTAGATGAGAAAAATTTTTAAAGAATAAAACATCATAGCATGAGCGAGCCAATCTATCTTAATGAGGAATGGAAGCAAAGATGGAAATATGCTTTTGAACAGGCAAGGAATGATAGAGAGAGGTATTTTAATTGGTTAAAAGAAGAAATAAACCTTGCTATTCAATTAATCAATAAATACGATAAGATTTATGTTTTAGGTGGCTTGGGTAGCGACTTACTTGCAAGTGCTCCAAATCTATATAATCAGTTCATGGAAACCTATGAAGGTGAAGATAAAGAACATGCGGAGCAAGAAAAAGCTACACATGATGATGAAATAGAAGTTTTGCTTGAATATGCTATGAGCATTGCATCAGCAACTGGTAATTCAAATGTTGATGCAATACCTACTGATGAAAATATTCAGGAAATAAGAGGTCAGCTTTCGAAAATTAAGATGAATATAGACTTTTATGAAATGTCAGCGGATAAGCCTGGAAGTCCTAATGAATTTGACCATTGGTTAAAAATTCATGTAATGCAAAGTTCATTACATGTTCGTGGTGAAGGCTACCATTCGCATTTTGCAGAAGTTTACAGGGAAACATTCGCTCCACACGATGACTTTTTAGTACTATACTACGGCTTCAATTCAAAAGACCTATTTGATACGGTGGCAAGGTTTGACCTTTTAGTAACCTCAAAGATTGGGAATGCTTTCGGGGGCGGGCAGTCCCACCATAGATTAATGGAGTGGTTTTCAGAAAAAAGCAAAGAGGCTATTCATGAGGAAATGAGAAAAAGCGGGAAGCATTTTATTCAACAGTTTACAGAAGATAATCCTGATTTATTAGATGTACAAAGTCCCGAAACTGTTGCCTTGCTAACCTTAGATGACATAGAAGGATATAACCGGCTTTTTTGGATAATACCTAAATCTGAAAAGGAAAAGAAGATATTCAAACTGCTATCACACGAGTTTGGTGATAATACTCCCTTTTTACAAGGTAAATTTGGGGGCTTCCCTTTAGGTGATACAGTAATTCAAACTAAACCATTAATTAAAGTTTCTGATAAATACTATTGTTTTTCCATCAATCTTGCATTTAGAAATTTATTTAATATATCAGCAAGTCTTTTACAACAAGCAGATGCGGTATATTATGAGCAGTCATTTAAAGGTAACGCTAATAAAAATTCAAGAGATAATTACATAGAGAGAAAAACAAAGGAACAATTTGAAAAATTCCTACCATCAGTAAAGTTTTACCATTCATTAAAATATCATATTACAGAAAATGGCTTAGCTAAAGAAACTGAATTAGATATTTTAGGTATTGGTAGTAACACAATATATGTAATTGAAGTTAAAGCTGGAGAGTTAAACAAGAAGAGGGGCGATTTTAGGTCTTAAACAAAGATTAAAAGAAACCGTGAATGAAGGTTCTTATCAATGCTTCCGTGCAGAAAAGTATATAAAGGAAAGTCCTTCACCTGAATTTACCTATGTTGATTTTACTCGAAGCAATACCTTGAATATTGATAAATCAAACGTAAAGAACATCATTAAAATATCAGTGACTTATGAACACTTAGCAACGGTGGCTGTAAATCTTAAATACTTAATTAATTCTGGTGTTTTAAGTTCAGATTATCAATGGACGTGGATAGTGTCGCTTTACGATTTAATGATTTTTTCCGACCTAATTGAAAGTGAAAGTGATTTTCAGGAATATATAAACTATAGATTAAGTCTTTATGAACGTAATGATATTCAATTCTCGGATGAAATAGACATATTAGGTTTTTACTTTGAAGCAAATTTTCCTTTACCGCCCGAAAAAGAAAATGAAAGAATTTCAATGACTGGTTACAAAGATGAAATTGATACTTACTATACACGAAAGGATGTTGGAATGCCCGGCGTTATAAAACCTAAAAAGAAGCGTAAATGAGGAAGTTCTACGTAGTGCGTTTAAAATACGCTACCATAAAAGCCTACTATAGATACACAGGTACAAGTGACACAACCGGAGTTGAAATCAGAACTTCTGATGGTTCCTCAAAAAGACCGAGATAAAAATCTCATCAACAACATTTATTAAAGAAGAGCATGCAAAAAATAAAGCTGAAAGGAAGAAGACGAAGGTTATAATGAAGAATAAATATTAGAGCCAGAACACCTTGTACCAAAATAAATTGTGTAATGTCGACGTTGATGGTTAAATTCGACTACTTTTGCGCAGTTTTTTTACAAAAAATAATTAGTGTCGACAACCAAAAAATACGCAAATCCCCCGTTAGTTGAGGCTATTTGCGAGTTTCACTTTATGCCGCAGGAAGGCATTAACAATTTTAGTTTTGTCGATGCTTATTATGAAACCATTAAAGAAGATTTTCCGACAAAGGGTATTAGGGAAAGAATAGGGGTTCAGTTTGCCGGTGATGCAACAGGTAAAGTTAGCGTTCCGTCCGTATTGAAAGAAATTGACTTGCATCAGTTCAGAAGTAATGACAACAATACTTTGGTTCAGTTAGGTGAAAACCTTATAACAGTAAACCATTTAAAAGTTTATACAACCTGGGAAATTTTTAAACCAATCATTAAAAAAAACGTAGAAAAGTTCTTAGAATTACGAAAGGCAGAAGTATTCGCTTCAGCTATTATTAGGTACATCAATAAGGTTGATTTAGATAAGCAGCCTAATTTTTTGCTAAGTAATTATTTCAATTACGATGTTAAAATACCGGAAGGTTTGCCACAGGAAGTCAACACACTTAATTTAAGAGTAGACCTGTGGTACGAAAATGGTGCAGACCTGTGTACAATAGTATTAACGAGTGCTCCGGTATCAATGCCGGATAAATATTCTTTCTTTTTCGATATAACTTATACATCATTAAAAGAAATTGAAAGACTAAACATTACAAATTGGTTAGAAAAGGCTCATATAAACTTAAATAAAGTTTTTGAAAGTTGTTTAACTAATAAGTGTAAAGAAAAATTCAACTAATATGGCACAAGATACTGCTGCTAATAACCTGCGTTATTTAGAGGCATTTCCGAAGACTGCTATAGAAAGCATATGGGTAAAAAGACCTGATACAAGTGAGTATTTCCGTAACGTAATTTCTTTCAACCAAGTAAAGGTTTATCCTGTAGAACGGTCAGTTACAGCAACTGAATTATGCATTGCAGACTTATTGAAAGAAGAAGGTTACAAAATTGAGGAAAAGGATTTAGCAGGCATAACAGAGTTTATGTTAGCAAATCCTCAATTGATACAGGAATTAAAAAATGCTCCGGAAGTAATAAAAAGTTATTTCCAAAACAGTGATTTAAAACTAAAATTATACACTGATACTGAAGAAGAATATTGCAATCTGAATATTCTCATATTGAATAATTATTCAGTCGAAGAAGCATTCGCAATAGAAGAAGAATTGTTCAATAAGCATTTCAAGGATGTATATTTAAAGCACAAAGGAAAACTGAATATTAGAGAAGTAAGCGCCAATTAATGCCTTTTGACTGGAATGAATATATAAAGCTTGGTAGGGAATTATCTCAAGAAAATGACCCCGCATGTTTACGTGCGGGCATTAGCAGGGGTTATTATGGTATCTACAACTTACTTCGTATCAATGTAGGTCATACGACAAAATACAAGCCTCATAAAGACCTTATTGAAAAGTTAGCTGCTGCCGAAAAATACGACGACCAAGCACAATTATCTAAACTATTGGAAGATTTAAAACAAAACAGAGAAGAAGCAGATTACGATGGTATTTTAAACATTGACCAAAGGTATTCATCCAAATTCTGGATAAGATTAGAAAGAGCTTTAAAACTGTATACCGATAACTTATAAGTCTTTTTGTTATCGGCTTCCTATCAACCTTCGACATCGTTGTGTCACTCCCTTGTACTTGTAGATATTTTATTCACCCAAGCCTTCCCACAAAGCATATAGCTGCCCTTTCACACAAGGCTGATGCTTCGCAGCCAAATGCTTAAACCTACCCTCAAAAACAACCGCTAACACACAAACTTACCACCGGCTCATTCATTTCACCGTTGCAAAGTTTACCCCGGCTTCCTTCCCCCACCGCACAGAACCTAATCCCCAGAACCTGAATCACACCCACGCTGCGAGATTATATGGTCTCTCTACGGCTTAGTTGACAGGTAGATGCGCCAAACCAATGCAGCAGTGCCAATAAAGCCATTTATGTACTTTGTAGTATTGGCACACCTGCATTGCCCTTCGGGTGCTTCGTTGCACTACGTAGTTTGTCGCACTACCTGCATTCTCCTACAGCTTTCGTTCGGGCAGCTACTTGTGTCCTTCGCCCCACTTCATTCATTACATCCTACGTTCCGCTACCATTTCGCCACGTTCGTAGCTATTCATTTGCTCCGTTTCATGGCTTCCCACCTGCTACATACAAAAGCCAACGCACGGGAAGCAACATTCCATTTCGCAAAACCAACGCTACAATACTCACTAGGTTTTATTATCGCTTCACTACGTCCTGCATTCATTTCAATAGCGTTCAGTCCACCCGCTGCCAATAATTTTGCGTGCCTTGCTTGCCTGCCCCGGCTACGTGTTTGTCATGGTTTTTGCTCCACAGCACAAGGGCCGAAAATCAAAAACACACGCCGAACACTTGCGTAATACGTTGCTGCGTACCACACTAACGTGCTTTGTAGTCACCAACGGGCAGGCGCACGCAGCCACTTCCATTCGTACCTCACTCCAGTGTCTTTTGATGGCATGCTATGCTTCTTGGCTACGGTGGCCGTTACTCCCGGCCACAGCTCTGCCTCCTTTGGCCGCAGGCGCTATTACCTTTTTGCCTATTACACATCAAAAGGGCACATAGGTGATTAAATTGCAATCCTATATTGAAAAAATGAAATGGTGATAACGTGGTCTCAAAACATGCTTACGACACGACAACCTAAAAAACCGACAAGAAGTGTACGGAGAATTATTTATTTATTACTGTGACTGTCTTATATTTAGCGTTAGCATCAATTAAACTTCCAACTCATTATGAGAGCATTAGCATTGGTTATTGGTAATTCAAAGTATGAGGATGAATTGATAACTCCTGAAAATGATGCTAATGATTTAGCGGACAAGCTGAAATCTTTCGGGTTTATAGTTAAGAAAGATATAGATGTAGACTTGGATAAGTTCAATACCTTAGTTGATAGTTTTGGCACTGAACTGAATAATTTTGATATAGGGTTATTTTATTTCGCTGGACATGGCATGCAGATTGACGGTGATAATTTTCTTACTGCAACCAACACTAATTTTGATACTGAGGTTTCTGCTAAATATAGCTCAGTAACACTTTATAAAGTATTAGCTTACATGAATAAAGCAAAGAACGAAACTAACATTATCATTCTGGATGCATGTCGAAATAATCCATATGAAAAAAAATGGTCACGGAATATTAAACAAAATGGTTTAGCACCTCTTCACGCACCAAAAGGCACTTTAATTGCCTTTTCCACATCACCAGGTGAAATTGCATTAAATGGAAGTGGAAGAAATGGGCTTTACACCCACTGCCTGCTTACTTATTTAGACGAACCTAAAATACAAGTAGAGGATTTATTTAAAAGGGTTCGTAATGCAGTGTTCGCTTATTCTGGTGGTAAACAAACTACTTGGGAACATACCTCATTAACAGCACAATTTATTTTTAATTCTGGTGCTTATATTCAAGCCTCTTCGACTGAATACTCTAACGAAGAAATTGCTGATAAGCTTTATGTTCCTTCTGAAGATGATGTGGATAATATAATTAAAGACTTAAAGTCCCGAAATTGGTACATACAAAATCCTGCAATAAGGAAAGTCTATGACATTGACCCTACAAAAGTGGAAAAGGGCAAATTGTTTGTTTTAGGTAGGAATATTTTGCAAGCCGCGCAAGGGACAGAGAAGGCGGCCAAAGCATTTTTAGACAATATTGAAAATAGTGCTAGAAAATTTAATGTCGCAGGCAATAATCATCTTTTAAATGGAATACTTTTCGAAATTTATTTCGATGCAGAAGGTCGCTTCAGAGGGGATAAATTAAAAACTGCCTTTTTCGATAAGATATTATCACTTGTTATCAAAGATGAGTATGCCTCATCTTTCAGATTTATTAAGGAACAGCTTCAGCCATTTTCAGATAGTTTGCTGTTTATTCCAGCCCCGAACGCAACTCCTATAAGTTTGAATTTGGTTTTAGAAAAAGTTGAACATGATAAAATTGTAGAGTTCAAAGTCAAAGGGATAAAACTGGAAGGTAAAGAATTACTGAAAAAGGAAGAAGATAGTTGGCTTTTTAGAAACGACGGAGAACTTGCATATGAGCCTTATACGTTTGTTCGGTTAAAGCAATCTATTTCAAAACAACTAGGCGTGCCTGACACGTTTTTAAATCTAAGTACTAATTTTACTTTAGACGCCCTTTCAAAGCTTTTATATCCATTTGGATACACTCTTTCAAAAGGTTAACTACTGCTATCAAATAGTTCAGCAATAGTTGGCCAAACGAATCTGAATTAAACTTATTATAACTACTATCTATAAGTTATTCTTATTATGCAGCCTATAAACACTGCCAACGTCTGTTTGATCAATAAAATTCATGGTAACGCCAAGTGAACAACCTATTTATAATTCGTAGTGTCGGAATTGTGTCGGAATAAAATAAGAAAGGAGTTACTTTTTTCGTAACTCCTTTCTTATTAGTGGGCCCACTAGGATTTGAACCTAGGACCACCTGATTATGAGTCAGGTGCTCTAACCAACTGAGCTATAGGCCCTGCTTCTGCGAAGCGGGTGCAAATATATATACTTTCCCATTTCAACCTCCATTATTTTTGCTTTTATGCAAAAAATTAAAAACATAATATTTGACCTCGGCGGAATCTTTATTGATATTGATTTCAAGAAAATGGAGAAATCTTTTGCTGACCTTGGTATTGCCAATTTCGGCAACTTCTTTACCCAGCATACTGCCTCTCCGCTTTTTGAAAGGTTAGAGACAGGAAAATTAACACCGGAAGAGTTCTACGAAGAATTTAGAAAAGAAACAGCTACTTCTATAACCGATGAACAAATCAGAGATGCATGGAATAGCCTGCTTGGAAGTTTTTCAACTGAACGATTGTTGTGGCTTGAAGAAATAGGCTTCAGGTATAAAATCTACTTGTTCTCTAACACTAATAAAATCCACTATGATGCCTTTCAGCAAATTTATAAAGAGTGCACTGGCAAAGACAATTTCGACAACTATTTTATTAAGGCTTACTATTCTCACGATTTAGGCATCAGAAAACCTTATCCCGAGTCTTTCACCAAACTATTAGCGCTTGAAAATTTACTTCCTTCTGAAACCCTTTTGATTGACGACACACCAAAAAACATCGAAGGCGCCAGACAAGGCGGTCTCCATGCTACCCTTGTTGCTTCACCAATGACGGTCATAGATTTGGATTTGTAAGGAAATGATGACAGACAACAGGTATAAACGATTGACGAGGTTAAGCAATGGTTGTAGAAATGCCTGGTAAATAACAAAGGGGATAAAGAAAAGCTTTCCTCTAAGTCTGTTGATGAGGTATGCAGACTATTTTCCGTATTGCAACAATAAATTCTAATATATATCGGCTGTTAGCCCTTCTCCTTAAGGAGAAGGGCCAGGCATTAGGTCACAACGTGTGAATTGAAGTGTTTTGAAATAAGTAAGCCTTTAATAAACACTACAAGAGACATTTCGACAAGCTGGTGACAGGTAAAAGAGAGCAATTCGATAAAACTACCCGGTAAAGAAAAACATTTCGACAAGCAACATGGCATTACGAGCCAACAAAACACAAGAAAAGCCGAACAAAAAACCTTTCCTTCAAATGGAGCGTCGCAACGATCTCACATCTTCGTACAAAAGCCGGCTACCAAAAACAAACAAAAAGACATTTCAATAAACGCAATGTGAAATACAGAAATTGCCAGGCTGTAACTACTTAATCTCCTCAAAGTCTATATAGTCACCTCTGCTTTCCGCAGGCTTCGATTGATTTTTATTGTAACTGCTGTTGTCGCTGCTGACAGTGGATTGGTTGTCAGACGTAGATTGATAACCTTCCATATTCTGGCGTATCTCGTTAACTTTTGAGCGCATCGTGCGGCCAGCCGAGATGAGAGGTATAACAAATTTGAAGATGAACCTAAACAATAAGTAGATTACGAAAAACCAGATTATAACCGACATAATAGCACAAAGGTACTAACCTCAGTTATTTGTAGACAAAAAACTCCCGCATTTTCTGTTTTTGACAAAAGGTTAACGCAAAAAAAAGGCTTGTGAACTATTGAAAAACAAAACTATTTGGAAGATATATGTACTAATACTTACATTTGCATCGGAAAAATGACACAACCGAAGGGAACGACTATCGTTCCCTTCTCTTATTTAACATGGCTAACGAGACAATTATAAGCGAAGTTGAGGGTATGTTAAATGACCTTCTCGCACAAAATTCGGAAGATTTCCTTGTTTCCGTAAAGGTTAAACCTACCAACAATATAAAGATCTTTATAGACAGTGAAGAAGGTATGTCAATAGAAAAATGTGTGCGGTATAATCGCAGGTTGTATGCACAGATTGAGGAAAAAGAAATGTTTCCTGATGGAAATTTTTCTTTGGAGATATCTTCGCCAGGTGTAGATGAACCATTAAAGTTGCATCGGCAATATGTAAAAAATATTGGTCGCCATGTACTGGTAACATTCAACGACCTTACCGAGAAGGAAGGCAAATTATTGGAAGTGACAGAAACGGATATTATCATAGAAAACACGACAGGTAAAGGAAAGAAGCTCGAGACACACCAGCATGTTATCCCTTTAGAAAATATAAAAACAACGGTTGTTCAAGTTCAATTTTAAGTTGTGAAGATTAAGTTCTTAAAACAAAGATTAAGTTCTTAATACTAAATACTTAGATACTAAATACTAAAATATGGCAAGTATTAACCTGATTGAGGCATTCCAGGAGTTTAAGGATGCTGAAAACATTGACCGTCCCACCCTGATGAAAGTGGTGGAGGACGTTTTTAAAACCTTGTTGCGTAAGAAATTTACCAGCGATGACAATTTTGACGTTATTGTAAACGCCGAGAAGGGTGACCTTGAGATTATCCGTCGTCGGATGATAGTAGATGATGGTGAGGTTATGGATCCGCTTGCTGAAATAGCGTATAGTGATGCAATTAAAATAGAGCCGGACTTTGAAGTCGGCGAAGAATTATACCAGGAGGTAAATATCTATGATTTTGGTCGTCGTGCTATATTAGCTGCCAAGCAAACGCTTGCAAGCCGTATCAGCGACCTTAAGAAAAATGTGCTCGTTAAAAAATATGGTGAGCGTGTTGGTGAGATTATCAATGCGGAGGTCTACCAGGTTTGGAAGAAAGAAGTCTTGTTATTAGACGAAGATGGCAGCGAGCTTATTCTTCCAAAATCAGAACAGATACCAACTGACTTCTTCAAAAAAGGTGAGAGCATACGGGCGGTAGTTGAGCGGGTAGATCTAAAAAATAATACTCCTGTAATCATTTTAAGCCGTACCAGTTCAAAATTCCTTTCAAAATTACTTGAAATTGAGGTTCCTGAGATATTTGATGGCTTGATTGTTGTTCGGAAAATTGTTAGAGACCCGGGCGAGAGAGCTAAAGTTGCAGTTGAAAGTTTTGATGATCGCATTGACCCCGTTGGTGCTTGTGTAGGTATGAAAGGTAGCCGTATTCACGGTATCGTTCGTGAACTTAAAAACGAAAACATAGACGTTATCAACTGGACTAATAATACAAATCTTTTAATACAAAGGTCGCTTACACCAGCTAAAATAACCAGTATGGAGATTGACCAGGACGGAAAACACGCAAGTGTCTATCTGAAGCCTGACCAGGTTTCTCTGGCTATTGGTCGCCGCGGCGTAAATATTAAATTAGCGAGTGAACTTACGGGATACGAGATAGATGTATATCGTGACAACGAAGGTCAGGTTGAGGAATTTGATATCGACCTTGAAGAATTTAGCGATGAGATCGAACCGTGGATCATTGATGAGTTAAAGCGTATTGGTTGCGATACTGCCCGCAGTGTGCTCGATTTGTCAGCAGAAGAGTTAGAGCGCCGTACAGATCTTGAGAAAGAGACAATCGGCGAACTGCGTAGCGTACTGCAAAACGAGTTCGAAAAAGAATAGCCAATGACAAAGAAGGATTTGGTGGCAGGCAATTGAATCGAAAGGCAGCAATCTTGCGACGCTCCGTTCATCGGCAGTAGGGCAGGGAGCAGAAAAAACCATTATTTTAAGACGCTTGCCTTAAATTAAAATAATTGTTATAAAAAGGTTACATTTTCACTTTTTACTGCATTAAGTAAAAGAGTAAAGATAGTTAGGCCACCGGGGGTGGCAACACAATATAGAAGTTATATCCGCTAACAAAAAAGCTTTAAAAAAAACGATAGCTTTTAGGATGCAACTAAGGATTACTTTTGGACCGGTTTGCAGAGGCATGCCTCTGGCATCAAATAAAAATACTGAATGTTAGAAACTAAATTACCGAGATTATTAGCCGCTGCTAAAGAATTCAACGTTGGCCAGGATACTCTTGTAGACTTCCTGGTAGGCAAAGGATTTAACCGCGACGAACTGAAACCGACTGCAAAGTTGAGCGATGACATGTATCGTTCGCTGCAGCATCAATTTCAGGGAGATAAGGTAGCAAAAAACAAGGCTGACCTGCTTGATATACCAAAAGGGATGCAGCAGGAAAGCAGAAGAAAACGTGACGAACAAGAAATTACTTTTAATAAAAGAGAGGCTCCGAAGCCTGCTGCAGCAGCACCTGCACCAGTAGCGCCTGCGCCTGCACCAGCTCCGGAACCAGCTCCCGCACCTGTAGCTGAGATACAAATTCCAGAGCCCATTGCAGAACCAGCAGCTCCCGAGCAGCCAAAGGCCGGGCAAGAGCCCGCAGCCGAGATGGCCCCTGCACCTCAGCCAGAGGTTCAACACCAGCCGGAGCCTGTACAGGAAATAGTACCTGAGCCAGCGCCTTTTGCTATATCAGCGCCGACACCGGCTGAAGAACCGGTTGCACCGGCACCAACACCATCTGCACCGGTTGAAGAACCAACAGAGGCACCGGAAGTGGATAGCGAACCAATTCCTTTGAAGTTGGAAGCACCGGGTATAGAGGGGCCTAAAATAGTAGGAACCATAGACCTTTCTGCTATTGACTCATCCACAAGGCCTAAGAAAGGTTTTAAAAGACCTGAGGATAATAAAAGACCAGCTCCGCCGGTTGCTAATAATCAACCACGCAGACCGGAACCCGCCAGGCCTGCACCGCAGGCACCTGCTGTTGCACAAGCTCCCAGGCCTCAACCAATACTAACACCAGCAGCCGCACCCGCACCAAGAGTGCAACCGCAGCCACAACCAATGGCGCCTGCAGCTACATTTGAACCTGCACCTGTTATAACAAACATTAAAGCCGATAAACTGGAAGGCCCTAAAATCTTAGGCAAAATACAGTTACCGGTAGAGAGCGATACACGTCCCAAGCAGCAAAGTGCACAGGAGAAACGTAAGCGTAAACGTATTCCTGTTAAAGGAGAGCAACCAGCCCCTAACCAACAAAGACCTGTACCAGGGCAAGGCCAGCCTCAGGGTTTAAGCCAAAGCACCGGGCCTAATAATCGTTTCGGTCCCCGTTCATCAGAATTGCCGGGTGCGCAACAGCGCCAGCAGCAAGGAGGTGGATATAACCGTCCTGCCGGTGGTCCCGGAGGCGGAGGTGGATTTAATAATCGTCCGGGTGGCGGGCCTGGCGGACCTAATCGTCCGGCTGGCACGGGTGGTCCTAACGGGGCACCAGGCGGTCCAAATCGTTTTGGTCCCAGATCTACCGACAAACGCAGGGACGATAAAGAAATTGACCAAAAAGAAATACAGGATAAAATCCGGGAAACACAGGCCAAACTGTCTGGCGGATCGGGCCGCGGTAAGAGCCTGAAAGCCAAATACCGTAAAGCAAAAAGAGATGGAGTTTCTGACCAAACAGGACCGGGAGAAGATAACAAACTAATGGTAACTGAGTTTATCAGTGTTAGTGAGTTAGCCAACATGATGGACGTAAGCTTTGCCGAGGTTATCGGTAAATGTATGGGCTTAGGCATCATGGTATCAATTAACCAGCGTCTTGATGCAGAGGTTATTGAACTGGTGGCCGGTGAGTTTGGGTATGAAGTAGAATTTATAGACATGGAGGCCCAGGCCGAGATGGATGACGAAGAAGAGACAGATGATGAAACTAACCTGCAGGCAAGAGCGCCAATCGTTACTATCATGGGTCACGTTGACCACGGAAAGACTTCACTGCTTGACTACATACGAAATGCAAACGTTGTAGCGGGTGAGGCGGGAGGTATTACCCAGCACATAGGCGCGTATGAGGTTAAAAGCTCGTCAGGTAAAAAAATAACATTCTTAGATACTCCTGGTCACGAAGCATTTACCGCCATGCGTGCAAGAGGTGCTAAAGTAACGGACATTTCTGTGATAGTAGTTGCTGCAGACGATGCAGTGATGCCACAGACAAGGGAAGCTATCAGCCACTCACAGGCAGCAAGTGTTCCAATGATCTTTGCGGTTAACAAAATAGA
>Ga0210040_10006243_pt1 | contig 14902 bp, 12 predicted proteins | sample CryGeyCG12114_NA_FD_185462 | JGI IMG/M metagenome (GOLD analysis project Ga0210040, IMG submission 185462) | Groundwater microbial communities from aquifer - Crystal Geyser CG19_WC_8/21/14_NA (SPAdes) (version 2) | ecosystem: Environmental > Aquatic > Deep subsurface > Groundwater | place: USA... | reverse complement strand
GGCGTCGGGCAGCTCACCGCCGGAGCCGCCGGCGGATTCCGGCAGCCCGACACCGGTCAGCCCGGCCTCGGCCAGCGCGCTCCACAACCCGGCGTCCCAGCGCCGCTCCGGCGTCGGGTCGAACGGCTCGTGCCGCGCGAGGAGACCCCGGACGGTCTCGACCACCAGATCCTGATCACTCACCGGAGTCCCAATCCACGAGCCACGATCCCGCGCAGGATCTCGTTGGTGCCGCCCCGCAGCGTGAAGCCGGGCTGGTGCAGCTGCGCCTCGGCCAGCGCCCGCGCGAGCGGGTCGGGCGAGTCCAGGGAGGGCAGCACGTCGACCACCCGGCGGACCTCCTCGATGACGTCGGCCTCGAACGTCGTCCCCACGTCCTTGACCAGCGCGGCCGGGATGTTGGGCAGCTCGCCACGGTCCAGGGCGGCCGCGATGCGCAGCGACATCTGCCGCAGCGCCAGCACCCGCGCCGACAGCCGGCCGAGCGTCACGAGCCCGGCGGGGTCGCCCGAGGCGGCGACGCGGCGGCCGAGCTCGGCCATGAGCGGGTAGGTCGACAGGAAGCGCTCCGGACCGGACCGCTCGAAGGCCAGCTCGGCGGTCACCTGGTGCCAGCCGTTGCCCTCCTCGCCGAGCAGCATGTCGCCGGGGACGACGACGTCCTCGAACACGACCTCGTTGAAGTGGTGCCCACCGTCCAGGATGCGGATCGGGTTGATCGTGATGCCCGGCAGCGACAGGTCGATCAGCAGCTGCGACATCCCCGCGTGCCGGTTCGAGGTGTCGACCGGCGCGGTGCGCACCAGCACGATCCCGTAGTGCGAGACGTGCGCGTTCGACGTCCACACCTTGGCGCCGTTGACCACGAAGTCGCCGGCCTCGTTGCGCGTCGCCCTCGTGCGGATCGAGGCGAGGTCGGAACCGGAGTCCGGCTCGCTCATCCCGATGACGAAGTAGCACTCACCGCGGGCGATCTTCGGCAGGATCTCCTGCCGCTGCTTCTCGGTGCCGTACTGCAGCAGGTTGGGGCCGGACTGGCGGTCGGCGATCCAGTGCGCGGCGACCGGGGCGCCGGCGGCGAGCAGCTCCTCGGTGACGGCGTACCGCTCCATCGCCGTGCGCTCGTGGCCGCCGTACTGCTTCGGCCAGGTCATGCCCAGCCAGCCGCGGGCGCCCAGCTTGCGGGAGAACTCCGGGTCGACGCCGGACAGCCAGGTGTCCACGTGCGTGCTGAAGCTGCCCGCGGCCAGCTCCTCGGCGAGGAAGTCCCGCACCTCGCCGCGCACCCGCTCGGCGGCCTCGGACCGCGGTGCGGGCGCCAGTGTCAACGGGTTGCTCATGCGACTCCCAGCTCGAGATGGCTCTGCCTGCTGCCTCGGTTGTACAGGGTGACCCGGACGTGCGCGCGGCTCAGAGCCGGGTCAGCACCAGCAGGGCGATGTCGTCGGCACGGTGCGCGCCGGTGAGCTCGGACAGCAGGTGGTCGCACAGGGCGTCCGGGTCCGACGTGCCCGCCGACGTCGCCGCGGCGAGCAGCAGGTCGAAGCCCTCGTCGATGTCGGCCGACCGGCTCTCCACCAGCCCGTCGGTGAACAGGATCAGGCTGGCTCCCCGCGGGAGGACGCCGTTCCACTCGATCGCGTGCGACGGCGGCGCCCCGAGCATCCGGCTCGGGCGCGCCGGCAGGAACTCGGCGCGGCCACCGCGGAGCAGCACGGGCGGCGGATGGCCCGCCGAGGCGATCCGCAACCGGCCGGAGACCGGGTCCAGGGAGGCGAACAGCGCCGTGGCCATCCGCCGCAGGCTCAGCAGCGGCCAGCCGGCCTGCAGCCGCTCGATGACCGCACCCGGGGCCGGACCGTCGGCCAGCAGCGCGCGGTAGACGCTGCGCAGCTGCCCCATCGTCGCGGCCGCGGTGATGTCGTGCCCGACCACGTCGCCCACCGCGAGCCCCACCTCCGCGCCGGGCAGCTGGACGACGTCGTAGAAGTCCCCGCCCACGTCGACCCCGTAGGTCGCCGCGAGGTACCGCACCGCGATGGTCAGGCCCTCGAGGGCAGGGGGCGACGGCGGGAGCAGGTTCGCCTGCAGCGCGTGCGAGGTGCGGACGGCGAGGTCGAAGCGCTGCGCCCGGGCGACCACCAGCCCCAGCTGCAGGGCCAGCTGCTGGGCCACCTCGACGTCGGCCACGGTGAACGGTCCCCGCTGGGCATCGGCCGCGATCGTCAGCACACCCAGCTGCCGCCCCTCGGCGGTGAGTGGCACGGCCACCACCGCGGTCAGGTCGAGGGCCCGCATCACCTCCAGGTGCGCGTCGTCGACCGCGACCTCCCGCAGGAACTCGTCGTCGACCGTGCGGATCCACTCCGTGCTTCCGCCCCGCAGCGCACGCACGCTGGGGTGCGCGGTCGAGCGGCGCGGGAGGTGGTGCGCGCGCAGGTCCTCGGCCAGGTGCGCGCGACGCGGGTCGCGGTGCCGTACCGCGGGCCGGACCAGGCCCTCGTCGCTGTCCAGGTCGACGACGCAGACGTCGGCCAGCCGGCTCACCACCAGCCCGGCCAGCCGGTCCACCGTCTCGGCGACGTCGGCGGCCTCCGCCAGCAACCGGGCCGCCTCGAGCAGGAACGAGGCCCGCTCGGCCTGGCGCGCCGTCTCCTCGTGCAGGCGGGCACGCTCCAGCGCCTGCCCCGCCTGGCGGCCGATCGTCCAGAGCAGGTTGATGTCGGCGGTGGTGAGCCTCGCGGCCTCGTCCGGCGGCTCGAGGTCGATCAGGTCGTCGCCGCCGTCGCCGAGGGCGAGCACCAGCACCCCGAGGCGCCGGCCGTCGGCGCTCACCGGCACGACCACCAGCTCCGTGAGGCGGGCCGCGGCCATGGCCGCGGAGAGCGCCGGCTGCCCGCTGCGCAGCCGGTCGTCCAGGACGATCGACCGGACGCCGCGGGCCAGCTCCACGGCCAGCTGGCTGCCGGCCGCGTCACGCAGCTCCTTCAGCAGGTTGTCCGGCATCCCGTCCGAGCGCACCGGCTGCAGCGCGGGTGCGGCCTCGGGGTCGTGCGGATCGGTCTCCACCAGGACCAGTGCCGCCCCGCGCGCCTGCAGCGCCTCGCGGCTGCGCTCCACGATGACCGACGCGACGTCCTCCACGGAGATGGCGGCGGCCAGGTCCGACACGACCATCTGCAGCGTCAGCGAGCGGAGCTCGGACTCCTCGGCCGCGCGCTGGGCCGCCAGCATCCCCCGCTCGTAGCGGCGCCGGGCGGTGGCCTCGAACACCGTGGCCCGCATGAGCAGGGGCGCGTCGTCGTCGTCCCGGATCTCCACCGCGTTCGCCAGGCAGGCCAGGGGCGTGCCGTCGGCCCGCACCAGGTCCAGCGCGATCTCCTGCACGGCGCCCTGCATGCGCAGCAGCGGGACCAGGTGGGTCTCGTAGTAGACCCGTCCCCCCATGCTCAGCAGTTCCTGGAACCGCACGCCCAGGACCTCGTCGGCCGGCCGGCCGATCCAGTCGCAGAACGTGCGGTTCACCTTGACGATGCGGCCGTCCGGCAGCGTCGAGAGGTAGCCCATGGGCGCGTTCTCGTAGAGGTCGGCGGGATCGTCCTCGAGCAGGTGGTCCAGCGGGCCGTACTCGTCGGGGCCCGGGCCGCCGGAGTTCTGCAGCCTGGTCACGGTCACCCCGGCAGGAAGGCCCGGATCGCCGCCGCCGTCTCCTCGGGGGCGCTCAGGTGCGGGCAGTGGCCGGTGGCCGCGAGCTGGGTGAACACGCTGCCGGGGATGTGCTCGTGCACGTAGCGGCCCACCGCCTCCGGCGCGATGACGTCCTCGCTGCACTGCAGCACCAGCGTCGGGACCCGGACGCCGGCCAGGTCGGCCCGGTTGTCCGACAGGAAGGTCACGCGGGCGAAGTGCCGGGTGATGTCGGGGTCGGTGCGGCAGAAGCTGTTGGTGAGCTCCGCGGTCAGCTCCGGCCGGTCGGGCGTGCCCATGATCACCGGCGCCATCTGCGCCGACCAGCCGAGGTGGTTGGCGTCGAGGGCGTCGAGCAGCCCGACGATGTCGGTGCGGCTGAACCCGCCCACGTAGTCGCCGTCGTCGACGTAGCGCGGGCTGGGGCCGATCATCACGAGCCCGCCGAAGAGCTCCGGGGCCGCCTGGAGGGCCAGGACCCCGATCATGGCGCTCACCGAGTGCCCGACGAACACGACGTCGGTGAGGCCCAGCGTGCGGACGATCTCGACGACGTCGGCGGCGTATCCGTGCAGCGAGTTGTAGGTGGCGTGGTCGTAGGCGCCGAGGTCGGAGTTGCCGGCGCCGACGTGGTCGAACAGCACGATCCGGTGGTCGGTCTCGAACGCGGGGACGACGAGGCGCCACATCTCCTGGTCGCAGCCGAAGCCGTGGGCGAACATCATCGGCCGGCCCTCGGGTGCTCCGCCGAGGCGCACGCAGTTCCGCTCCAGGACGCTGTCCACCTGCTGAACCCTAGGGGAGGACGCCGGGCCCTGTCTCTGCCTCCGGGTCCCCCTATCCGGCGACCCGCTGTCAGTCACCGTGTACGCAGAGGCAGCCTCGAGGACTGCTGCCCCGGGGACCGGGCGTGGGTGACCGGCGGCCTCCCCCGGCGCCGGCGCGGTGCGGGATCAGTAGCGGGACGTCCCGCAGTCGCTGCACCGCTTGCGGACGGCGCTGGTCTCGGTCCGGCAGTTCTCGCAGGTCCAGTGGTCACCCGGGTGGTGGTGGTCGGCGGAGGCGATCCGGGTCTCGGGGCGCTCCAGCGTGCTCGTCGTCATGGCTGTTCTCCTCTCGTCGAGTACGGGATCGACGGTAGGCAGCCGCTGTGTCGGGAAGGTGTCCGCAGAGTTGCCATTCGCCCGGGCGGCGATGAGTTGGCTCACCCGCCGTGGTCTCCTCCCCCGTGACGACCTTCGTGCTGGTCCCCGGCGCCGGTGGCAGCGCCTCCTCCTGGCGGCTGCTGGTGCCCGAGCTGGAGCGCCGGGGCCACCGCGGCATCGCCGTCGGACTGCCCGCCGCCGACCCGACGGCGGGGCTCGCCGCCTACGCCGACACCGTCGTCGACACCGTCCGGACGGCGCTGGGCGGCTCCCCCGACCCCGTGGTGCTCGTCGCGCAGTCCATGGGCGGGTTGACCGCACCGCTGGTGTGCGACCGGCTGCCGGTGCGCCTGCTGGTCCTGCTCAACGCGATGGTGCCCGCCCCCGGCGAGACGGGAGGCGCCTGGTGGCGCAACACCGGGCACGCCGATCCCGGGGATCCGACGGAGGCCTTCTTCCACGACGTGCCCGCCGACGTCGCCGCCGCGGTGCAGACCGAGCCCTTCGAGCAGACGGGCCGCCCGTTCGAGGACCCCTGGCCGCTGGACCGCTGGCCGGACGTGCCCACCCGCGTGCTGGCCGGACGCGACGACCGCTTCTTCCCGCCGGCCTTCCAGCGCCGGGTGGCCGCCGACCGGCTGGGCCTCCCGGTGGACGAGGTCCCGGGCGGGCACCTGGTCGCCCTGAGCCGTCCGGTCGAGCTGGCCGAGCGCCTCGTGAGCTACCTGGACACCTGACCCCTGCACCGAGACCCCGTGATCTCGGCGCCCCGGCGGCCCGGAAACGCCGAGATCACGTGATCTCGGCCGGGGAGGGTGCGCGCGCATAATGGGCGGCCGCCCCGACCGGCGCTCCCGCTCGGGAGGTAGTGCACGTCCGACCGAAAGCGGCACGTCTTTGTCGACAGCTCCGACCGCGGGCACCCCCGACTCCGGGATCGCCGCGGAGCAGCCCTACGTGACCGCCCTGTTCGACCGGCTCGACGAGGTCCGGGCACGCAGCGTCGGCCGGCTCTCCGACGCGCTGGCGCTGGTACCGCACAACCCGCAGGCCGTCGGCGAGCGCGAGGCGTCCGTCGAGCTGCACAGCCGGCGCATCGTGGCCCTCGACGCCGCCGAGAGCGGCCTGGTCTTCGGCCGCCTCGACCGGCACGACGCCGGGACGCCCCGCTACATCGGCCGCATCGGGCTGTTCGCCGACGGCGCCGAGGAGCCGCTGCTGGTCGACTGGCGGGCGCCGGCCGCACAGCCCTTCTACACGGCGACGGCGCTGCACGACCAGGGCGTGCGCCGGCGCCGGCACATCCGCACCCGCGGCCGCACGGTGGTCGGGGTCGCCGACGAGACCCTGGACATCAGCGAGGCGGCGGCCGAGGGCGGCACCGAGCGCGGCGGGCTGGCCGGTGAGTCGGTGCTCCTCGCCGCGCTGAACGCCTCGCGCACCGGCCGGATGACCGACATCGTCCGCACCATCCAGGCCGAGCAGGACCGGATCATCCGCGCCGACGTCCGCGGAGTGCTGGTCGTGCAGGGCGGGCCGGGCACCGGCAAGACCGCCGTCGCGCTGCACCGGGCCGCCTACCTGCTCTACACCCACCGCGAGCGGCTGGCCCGCAGCGGACTGCTCGTCGTCGGCCCCTCCCCCACGTTCCTCACCTACATCGCCGACGTGCTGCCGTCCCTGGGCGAGACCGGTGTGGTCCTCACCGACCTCGGCGGGCTGCGCCCGGGCCTGCAGGCGCACGCGCCGGAACGGCCGGAGGTGGCCGAGATCAAGGGCGGGCTGGCGATGGTCGACGTCGTCGCCGCGGCCGTGAAGCGGCGCCAGGCGGTGCTCGACCACCCCGCCGAGATCAGCGTCGACGGCACGCCCCTGCGTTTCACCAAGGCAGACGCCGCCCGGGTGCGCAGCCGTGCCCGCGCCGCCTCGCGGGTGCACAACGAGGCCCGGCCCGCCGCGGCGCGAACGGTCGTCGAGCTGCTGGCCCGCAAGTACGCGGACAAGCTGGGCGAGAACGTGCTCGGCGGAGCGAACCTGCTCGAGCAGGGCGACGTCGCCGCGCTCCGCCGCGAGGTCTCCGCCGAGCCCGCGGTGCACGCGCTGATCGACCGGCTCTGGCCCCAGCTGACCGCCGAGCGGCTGCTCCGCGACCTGTTCGCCTCCCGCCGGCAGCTGGACGTGGTGGCGACCGGCCTGACCGGGGACGAGCGGGACCTGCTGCTCCGGTCGCCGTCCGCGCCGTGGACGCCGGCCGACGTCCCGCTGCTGGAGGAGATCGACGAGCTCCTCGGCATCGACGAGTCCGCGCAGCGCCGGGCCGAGGAGCGCGACCGGCAGCGCCGGCTCCGCGACGCCCAGGAGACCCTCGACATGCTGCACGGGTCCCGCTCCACGGACGCGGAGACCGAGGACGAGGCCGAGGAGCTGCTGGCCGGCGACCTGCTCGACGCCGAGGGGCTGGCGCAGCGGCACGAGGAGACCGACTACCGCAGCACCGCCGAGCGTGCGGCGGCCGACCGTACCTGGACCTACGGGCACATCATCGTCGACGAGGCGCAGGAGCTCTCCGCGATGGCCTGGCGGCTGCTGCTGCGCCGCTGCCCCACCCGGTCGATGACCGTGGTGGGCGACGTCGCCCAGACCAGCACCCCGGCCGGTGCGACCAGCTGGGCCGGCGTGCTGGACCCGCACCTCGGGCGCACGTGGCAGCTGGCCGAACTCACCGTCAACTACCGCACGCCGAGCGAGATCATGGCCGTCGCCGGCGAGGTGCTGGCCGCCACGGGTGCGTCCACGTCCGCGGCCACCTCCGTGCGCTCCACCGGGGTGCTCCCCTGGGCGCAGCGGGTGGCCGACGCGGACCTGGCCGACGCCGTCGCCGAGGCCGCGCTGGAGCTGGACAAGGAGGAGGGCACCCTCGGGGTGCTCGTGCCGCACAGCAGGCTGGCGGCCGTGCGCGCCGCGGTCACCGCCCGGCTGCCCGCCGACCCCGACCGCGCCGACGCCCCGGTCGTGCTTCCGCCCGAGGGCGCCAAGGGCCTGGAGTTCGACTCCGTGCTGGTCGTCGACCCGGCCGCGATCGTGGCCGAGGGAGTGCGCGGCTGGAACGACCTCTACGTCGTGCTCACCCGCGCCACCCAGCGGCTCGGTGTCCTGCACCCCGGCGACCTGCCGGCCGAGCTGTCCGGGCTGGAGCAGCGCTCCTAGCGGACGTCGAGGAGGACGCCGCTGTCCGGCCGGGCGGGGATGCGGTGCAGCGCGATCCCCAGGTCCTGCTCCGGGGCGTCGAACGGCACGCGGGCCAGCCGGACGGCGAGCGCGGACAGCAGGGCCACCGTCAGCTGCTCACCCGGGCAGCGGTGGTTGGTCCGCGGGTCCCCACCGCCCTGGGGCACGAGCTCGAACTCCCCGATCTCCCGGCCCAGGAACCGCTCGGGGCGGAACGCGTAGGGGTCCGGCCACAGCTCGGCGTCGTGGTTCTGCCCGTAGAGGTCCAGCAGCACCATCGAGTTCTTCGGGATCCGCTCGCCGTCGTAGGAGGTCTCCTGCGGCGCGCGGCCGCCGATGAACGGCGCGAACGGGTAGTAGCGGCGCACCTCGTGCGCCCACGCCTCGGCGAACGCCGGGTCGCCGCTCGCGAGCCGCTCGCGGTGCTCCGGCCAGCGGATCAGCGCGTGCCCGGAGAAGGCCATGAACCAGGCCACGGCGGTGGTCGGGCGGATGATGTTCAGCAGCTCCACCGCCGCCACGCGCGGGTCCAGCCGCTCGCCGCCGGCGTCGGTGTGCCGGGAGACGACGTCGACCGGGCACCCCTCGGGCACGGTCACCGTCCCGCTGCGGACGTCGTCGACCAGGGTGGACAGCCAGGCCTCGCGGCGGCCGCGGGCCCGGCGCGCCCGCCAGTGCCGGGGCCCGCCGGTGGCGAAGCCGTCGACCATCGCCACCAGGTCGCGGGCGAGGGCGGGCACCTCGTCGTCGGTGATCGGCACGCCGGCCCAGCGGCAGACGGTGCCGGCGATGACCTGCGCGGACTCCTCCAGGAGCACGATGCGGCGGCCCGTCCAGCCGGCGGCGGCGGCGTCCCAGGCGGCGGTGGCCTGCTCCACCAGCGCGGCGATGCCGTCCTCCCGCATGAGCAGCGCGACGAACATCGCCTTGCGCACGCGGTGCACCTCGCCGTCCAGGGTGTGCACCGCGCCCTTGCCGAACAGCGTGCCCTGCACCGGCTCCGGGATCGCGTGCGCCCGGCGCACGTGGGCCTCGTCGTAGAGGAAGCGCGCCGCGTCCGGACCCTCGATGGCGAGCACCTTGAGCCCGCCCAGCCGGGTGGGGACGGTGCGCCGGCCCAGCTGCCGCCGCTTGTCCGGCAGCCAGCCGTACCCCCGGGTCAGGAACTGCAGGCCGTTCTCCAGTCGCGCCATGCCAGGGCGGTTGCCCCGGCGGCCACCCCGGCAATCGCGGCCGGTGTGCGTTCAGGCGCCGCAGCCACCGGCCCCGCAGGCGCAGCCACCGCAGCCCCCACCGGTCGGTGCCGGGGCCGGCTGCGCCGCGACCGCGCGCAGGTTCACCGCGCTCACCAGCACCGGCATCGCCAGGAAGGCGACGGCCAGGGCGGCGACCACGGTGGCGGCCTCGGCCGCCCGGTCCCAGGTGCGCACCGTTCCGGTGACCACCAGCAGGCCGGTGACCAGCACGCCCCACACCAGCAGCGCCTGGCCGCCGCGGCGGGCGGTGCCGCTGCGGGTGAGCAGCGCCAGCGCACCGGCCAGCAGCAGCACCGGCACCCCGACCAGCAGCACGCGGGAGGCCGCGACGCCGGAGGCCAGCGCGACGACCAGCGCCGCCGGTCCGGCCACCACGGCGACCGAGCCGAGGGTCCGGGCGCGGCCGGCCACCTCGCCGTCCAGCCCCGGCGCACTGCGGAGCAGCACCCCGCCGCGGACGGCGAGGAAGAGCCCCAGCGCCCCGAGGAGCAACCGCGCCCCGCCGTCGGACCACACGATCGACGCCACCGCGACGACGATCATGCCCACGCCCAGCGCGAGCCACTGCGGCCACGCCCGTCGGGCGACCTCGCGGGTCGGCTGTGCGGTCAGGACGGTTCCGGCGGTCGACACGCCCCCAGTGTCCCTCACCCGGGCGGGGAGGACAGCAGGCACCGCGACCCGGCACGTGCCAGGCTGGGTCGTTGATCTTCCCCGCGATCGGAGTCGGCATGAGCGAGCGGCGTTCGTCCGCTGGAGTGATGGGGTCCGCGGACGGCGACGGCCTCGAGCACCTGGCCCGCGTCGGCCTCCTGGCCTACGGCGTGGTGCACCTGGTGGTGGCCTGGCTCGCGCTGCAGCTGGCATGGGGCACGAGCAGCGAGTCGGCCGACCAGTCCGGCGCGATGGCCACCCTCGCGGAGTCACCGGTCGGCAAGCCGTTGCTGTGGATCGTGGCGCTGGGCCTGGTCGCCCTCGCCGTCTGGCAGGCCCTCGAGGTGCTGCGCCGGCGCTCGGGCTGGTCGGCCTCGGGGAAGACCCGCAGCAGGGCCGTGCAGAAGTCGGCGAAGGCCGTGGCCAAGGCGGTGGTCTACGCCGCGCTCGCGGTGCTGGCCATCCGCTTCGCGACCGGCAGCGGCGGGTCCAGTTCGCAGCAGCAGCAGACCACCGCGGCGGGCGTCTTCGGCTGGCCGGGCGGCCGGTGGCTGGTGGGTGCCGCCGGGCTCGTGGTCATCGGCGTGGGCCTGTACCACGTCTACAAGGGCGTCACGAAGCACTTCCTCAAGGAGATCGACCTGGCCGAGGCGCCACCGACGGCCACCCGGTTGGTGACCCGGCTCGGGCAGGTCGGCTACCCCGGCAAGGGCATCGCGCTCGGCGTCGTGGGCGGCCTGCTGGTGCACGCGGCGGTCACCTTCGACCCGGCCGACGCCAGCGGCCTCGACGGCGCGCTGCGGACCATCCTGGAGGCACCGTTCGGCCAGTTCCTCCTGACGCTGGTCGCGGTGGGCATCGCCGCCTTCGGGGCCTACCTCTTCGTGCGCGCCCGCTACCCCGAGCGCACCTGAGGAAGGACCCCGCCCCCTCATGCCCCACCGACCCGGCACGGGCCTCCGGACGAGACCTGCCCGCGCCCTGCTCGACCGCGTGCACGCCGTCGTCGAGCAGGCGCGCGAGGTCACCGACCACCCGGTCCTGACCCACCTGGCCCGGGTGGGCCTGGTCGCCTACGGCGGGATGCACCTGCTCATCGCCTTCCTGGCCACCCGGATGGCGCTGGGGCTGCGCGGCGCCGACGCCGACCAGACCGGCGCGCTGCAGATGGTCGGCACCGGCCCGGGGGGCCGCGCGCTGCTGTGGGCCATCGGCCTGGGGCTGATCTGCCTCGGGCTCTGGCAGGCCGCCGAGGTGCTGCTGTGGTGGAGCGGTCTGCTCGACCCCGGCCGCCGGCGGCGCGCGGCGATCGTGTGCGTCAAGTGCCTGGCCAAGGGCGGCGTCTACGCGTTCTTCGGCGTCACGGCGCTGCTGTTCGCCCTCGGCCTGGAGTACGAGGCCGACGAGCGGCTGCCCGAGCTCACCGGCGACGTGCTGGAGATCCCGGGCGGTGCCGCGGCGGTGTACCTGGCCGCGGCCGGGGTGGTCGCCGTCGGGCTGTACACGCTGGTCCGCGGGCTGACCGGCGGCTTCATGAAGGACGTCGACCTGCCCGCCGCACCCGACCGCTGGGAGCCGGTCATCGAGGGCATCGGCCGGATCGGCTACGTCGCCAAGGGCGTCGCGTTCGGGCTGGTCGGCGTCCTGCTGTGGCGCGCGGCGACCTCCGCCGACGTCACCGACGCCACCGGGCTGGACGGCGCCATGACCGCGATCGCCGGGGTGCGCGCCGGGCCCTGGCTGCTGGCCGGCATCGCGCTCGGCTTCGCCGCCTTCGGGGTCTACGCCCTCGCCCGCGCCCGGTACCCCGACCGGGACCCGTCGTCATGACCCCCTCCGTGCGCTCGCACCCGCGGGGCGGCCGGCTGCACACGGTCCGCCGCGCCCTCGGGGGTGCGCTCTGGCCCGTGCCCGCCGCCGCCGTGCTGGTCGCGATCGGTCTGGCGCTGGCGCTGCCGGAGTTCGACCGGCACCTGCAGCAGGGCCCCGGTGAACCGCTGACGTTCGTGTTCGGCGGCGGCCCCTCGGCAGCGCGCACCGTGCTCTCGGCGATCGCCACGTCGCTGATCTCGGTCACCACGCTGCTGTTCTCGCTCACGATCGTCACGCTGCAGCTGGCCAGCAGCCAGTACTCACCGCGCCTGCTGCAGACCTTCGTGCGCGACCGGGTGGTGCAGTCCTGCCTCGGCATCCTGCTCGGCACCTTCGTCTTCGCCCTCGTGGTGCTGCGCAGCGTCCGCTCGGCCGACGAGTCGGAGGACAGCGCGTTCGTGCCCCGGCTGTCGGTGACCGTCGCCCTGGTGCTGACCCTGGCCTCGGTCGGTGCGCTGGTCGCCTTCCTCAGCCACCAGACCCGGCAGCTGCGGGTGGAGACCATGCTGCGCGACGTCCACGTGGAGGCGGGCTCGACGCTGCGCCGGCTGACCGAGGACCAGTCCGACGACGAGCAGCCGGACACCGACCTGCCCCCGGTCCCCCCGCACGCCCGCCCCGTGTGCGCCCGGCACAGCGGCTTCCTGGTGCAGGTCACCGAGGGCCCGCTGCTGGCTGCGGCGGCGGAGGCCGGCGCGGTCCTCCGGCTGATCCCCCGCCCGGGCGAGTCCGTGCTCGACGGCGTCCCGGTGGCCTGGTGCTGGAGCGACGGCTCCGGGGGCGAGCCGGCCACGGACACGTTGGCGGACGCCCTCGCCGACCACCTGGTCCTCGGCTACGAGCGTGCCGACCGCGGCGACCCGAGCTACGGGCTGCGCAAGCTGGTCGACATCGCCGCCCGCGCCCTCTCCCCCGGAATCAACGACCCGACGACCGCCGTCCACGCGCTCTCGCACGTCTCCGACCTGCTCGGCGTCGCCGCGCACCGCAGGACGTGGCACCGGCGGCTCGCCGACGACGACGGCACGCTGCGTCTGCTGGTGCCCTCCTGGGACTTCCCGACGTTGCTGGCCCTCGCGATCACCCAGCCGAGGCTCTACGGCGGGACCGATCCGACCGTGGCGGACCGGTTGTTCGCGACGCTGACCGAGACCGCGTGGCACACCCGCGCGCCCGACCAGCAGGCCGCCGTCCGACGGGAGCGGGACCTGCTGGTCACCCAGTACGCCGACGACCCACCGACCGGGTGGACGACCGGGGACGTGCGGCGACGCGGCGCGGACGTCGACCGTGCGCTGGCGCGTGAGTGGCCCCGGTGACGGTCCCCTCGTAGGGTCCCGACGCGAGCTCGCGAGCGGGGGGCGAGGGGGTCCTCTCTCAGGTGCGCGGGCCGCCGGCGGCGTAGACGACCTGGCCGGAGATGAACCCGGCGCCCTCGCTGACGAAGAACGAGACCAGGTGCGCGATGTCCTCGGGGACGCCGGCGCGGGCGACCGGGATCGCCGCCGCCCGCTTGGCCACGTAGGACTCCCACTCCTCGCCGATGCGCTCGGCGGTCGCCTTGGTCATCTCCGTCTGGATGAAGCCGGGGGCGATGGCGTTGGCGGTGACGCCGAACTTGCCGAGCTCGATGGCGAGGGTCTTGGTGAAGCCCTGCAGGCCGGCCTTGGCGGTGGCGTAGTTGGCCTGGCCGCGGTTGCCCAGCGCCGAGGTGCTGGACAGGTTGACGATCCGGCCCCAACCGGCCTCGATCATGTGCTTCTGGGCGGCGCGGGTCATGAGGAACGAGCCGCGCAGGTGCACGTTCATGACGATGTCCCAGTCGGAGTCGCTCATCTTGAAGAGCATGTTGTCGCGGGTGACGCCGGCGTTGTTCACCAGCACGACCGGCGCGCCGAGCTCGGCCGCGATGCGGTCGACGGCGGCCTGGACCTGCTCGGCGTCGCTGACGTCGGCCCCGATGGCCAGCGCCTTCCCCCCGGCCGACTCGATGGCGGCCACCGTGTCGGCGCCGTCGTCGGCCTTGAGGTCCAGGACGGCGACGGCGAAGCCGTCCTGCGCCAGCCGCTGGGCGGTGGCCGCCCCGATGCCGCGTGCGGCGCCGGTGACGATCGCGACCTTGCTCATTCCGTGCTCCCGTTCGTCGTCGTGGTCGGTGGGCAGGTGGCCGTTCAGGCCACGCGCTCGAACACCGCGGCCAGGCCCTGCCCGCCGCCGATGCACATCGTCTCCAGCCCGTAGCGGGCCTCGCGCCGGTCCATCTCGCGCAGCAGCGTGGCCAGGATCCGGCCACCGGTCGCGCCCACGGGGTGACCGAGGGAGATGCCGGAGCCGTTGACGTTGGTCCGCTCCCAGTCCTTCTCGGTGAACTCCCACTCGCGGGCGACGGCGAGCACCTGGCTGGCGAAGGCCTCGTTGAGCTCGATGAGGTCGATCTCGGCCAGGCTCAGGCCGGCGATCGCGAGCGCCTTGGCCGTCGCCGGCACCGGGCCGATCCCCATGGTGCGCGGCGGCACCCCGGCGACGCTCCAGGAGACCAGCCGGGCCAGCGGCCGCAGCCCCCGCTCGGCGGCCTTCTCGGGGGTGGTCACGATGCAGACGGCGGCGCCGTCGTTCTGGCCGCTGGCGTTGCCGGCGGTGACCGTCGCCGCGTCGTCGGCCCGGCCCATGATCGGGCGGAGCCGGGCGAGGGTCTCGAGGTTCGCGTCCGGCCGGATGTGCTCGTCGCGGTCGACGACGGTCTCGCTCTTCCGGCCCTTCACCGTGACGGGGACGATCTCGTCGGCGAACCGGCCGGCCTCGGTGGCGGCGGTGGCGCGCTGGTGGCTGCGCACCGCGTACTCGTCCTGCTCCTCGCGCCCGATCTCGTACTCGCGACGCAGGTTCTCCGCGGTCTCGATCATCCCGCCGGGCACCGGGTGGTCGGTGCCACCGGCGGTGACGCGGCCGCGGACGAGTCCGTCCTCGAGCAGCACGCCGGTGCCCGCCTTGACGCCCCAGCGCATGGCCGTCGAGTAGAACGGCGCGTTGCTCATCGACTCCGCACCACCGGCGAGGACG
>Ga0210040_10006242_pt1 | contig 14903 bp, 13 predicted proteins | sample CryGeyCG12114_NA_FD_185462 | JGI IMG/M metagenome (GOLD analysis project Ga0210040, IMG submission 185462) | Groundwater microbial communities from aquifer - Crystal Geyser CG19_WC_8/21/14_NA (SPAdes) (version 2) | ecosystem: Environmental > Aquatic > Deep subsurface > Groundwater | place: USA... | reverse complement strand
CCTATGATTTGCTTAGGCAGCAACGCATGCTGCCCGCCTTGCCTGCTTTTCCTGCTCAACTACTCCTACACTACCTGCGTACTCCCTTACTCCTGGCCTGCCTGTATAACTGGCAGCGAGGCAGGAGGCATTGTGTCAGATTTTAAAGGTAAAGGATATGTTTCGAGGTTTATTAAGGATGTTTCTTTTGAACAAGCTGATGGGAGGCGGAGGCAGAACGGGCGAAAGAGGCCGGAGGGGCTGCGGCGGCATTGGGTGCATTGGCTTGATCATTATATTAGTACTGGCTTTTTTCGTGCTTCGCTCCTGCGGCGGCCATATGCACCTGACAGATTTCTGATGGTGGCTTACAGCCGGTGCCTTGCGTCTGTATATAACGGAAGCAGCAATGGCAACCTATAACCCGGCAGAGGCAGCATATAAATTGCCTGTTCCTCTTTTGCACGGCTGTATATAAATAAAGAAGCCCGCCGATATGGCGGGCTTCTCGCAAAGCGGGAGACTAAGCCGCTCTGCTCATGGTTGCCACGATGTTTCTCACCCATACATGTGCAACCAGTATTTTAAAGCCTTAGTAGGCGGTGTTCTGTGGGTTGAAGTTTGCCCAGCCAGCAGTCCAGTCAGTGTCGCCGAAGGCGCCGATATAGTCCACGGACGTATCGAAGAAGCTGTTGTCTAAGCCCGTGAAACCAGGCGCCACAGAAGTAGTAACTGTCGTGAAGTCCGGGTTGCCGGACTGTGCAAAGGAACCGGAAAGCCCCAGTGAGGAAGCGTCGGCAACTACCATGTTGTTTTTGTCAGTAGCGTTAAACCAGGCGGCTATATCAAAAGTAACATCTTTCCCTATTGTGAGGGCATTACCTTCAGGCACACCGGCAATAACAGTGTTACGGATAAGCATCTCACCGGCAATCGCGTTATCTTGCGTAGCAACATCATCCACCAGCTGACCTACCGGCCATCCGGCTACAATAGAGTTGTACAGTTTTGTTTTGTTGTTGCGGCGGATGTGCAGCCCACGTCCGAAGCTTGGGTTAACCTCTGCCGCAGGGTTTGTGGCCAGCGGGCCGAACAGGCTTACGTTGGAGTAAGTAGGAGCAGTGATTGGAGTAGCAGTTGTGCCATCGCCGTCGTTATCAGACTCAAAGCCGTTTGAGCGGGAAGCATCCGCTACGTTAGGATCAGAGATACCTACCAGGTACTGCAGTTTACCCGTGTAACCATTGTCTGTGTCGAACATGTCGTCTACGTTTTTGTAAGCGATCAGGTGCTTTACGTTTACAGTGCCCCCAAACCACTCGTAAGAGTCGTCGCCGCTGAAAGATACCTGTACATAATCGATGGTAGTGCCAGAGCCTATACCGCCAAGGGTAAGGCCATTGATCTCGTTGTCCGGCCCAAAAGCGATGCCAGGGTACTCAATACGCACATACTGCAGCGTACCTGAGTTATCGGCAGCATCATCGCCACCGTATTCTCTCTCTACGCCGCCCTCAACCTTGGCTCCAGCGCCGAGGTTTACAGGAGCCTTACCTAAGATGATGATACCACCCCAATCGCCTGGGGCGCGGGAGCCTGCTGGCTGCGCCGAGGTGAACACAATCGGCTTAGAGGCAGTACCCTGCGCCATGATCATACCGCCACGCTCCACAATAAGCGTACCTTTGCTGCTTTTCTCGCCCATAATCACAGTGCCAGGCTCAATGCTGAGGGTAGCCCCCTCCTTTACATATACAAAGCCTTTCAGCAGGTACTTTGTGTTGGCGGTCATTTTGAAATCTTCTTCTGTAGAGCCTGATATAACAGTCATGCCGTTTACTTGCTCCGTTGTAAACTCCTCGCCTGCCACTACCGGCGTGTCGGTGTCATTATCGTCTTCGCAGGCCATAAATGACACAGCGAGAAAGGCAACCATTAACAGGTTAAATAACTTTTTCATACGTTTGGTTGATAAGTGTTTGGTTTTTGTTGTTTGGGTTTGTTAGAATTTGTAGGTGACACCCACTGTTGAATACTGGCCTCTTTTATATTTCCTGAAAGACTCATCCACAGAGGTAATTTTTCCATCAGCATTGGAGTCCTGGATCAGGCGCGTTTTCTGGTTCAAAAGATCCTGTATGCCCGCCTTCAGCTCAAAGTGCTCTCCAATGCCTTTCGTGAGGGACAAGTCTATCTGGTGGCGCGGCATTTCGTAGATAGCCGGGCGCCTGTTGCTGCCAGCTGCAAAAATGCGTTCCCCGATCACGTTGTAAAGTAAGTTGAGCTGGAACTTCCGGTCATCATCCTGGTAGTACACGCCCGAGTTCACGACATAGGGCGACTGGCCTACCATAGCGCGCTTTCCTGGCTGGTAACTGGCTACGGCTTCTGACAACGTCACTTCGCTCTGTACCAAGGCAGCGTTCAGCACCAGCGTCAGGTTCTGCACAAAGTGTGACTCCGATAGGTCCAGGAGCGATTTCCTTACCTCTACCTCCAGGCCATAGTTATAGGCGCTTTGGGCATTCTCGAAGGTAATGGTGTTGGCCCCGCTGGTGTTCTGGAATACAGACTCGATGGGTTTGTTAAAGTATTTGTAGAAGGCTCCGATGGAGAGCACCTCTGTCGGGTTCGGGTAAAATTCGTAGCGAATATCGCCGTTATAGATCGTGGCTATATCCAGTTCTGGGTTTCCGGTCACTTCCAGCAGGTTCACAAAGTCGAAGTAGGGAGCCGGGGCGATTTCACGGAATTCCGGCCTGTTCACACTGATGCTGGCACCGGCCCGCAGCATGGAGCGCGGGGTAAACGTGTATGTAAAGTTTGCCGATGGCAACACACTCAGCACCGGGTTTTCTTTATTCAGCGGCTGCGTGTCGAAGTTTACGGTCTGCAATTCCTGGTTATTGTATTCGACACGCACACCCCCTGAAACAGAAAGCTTTTTCGAAATTGGCGTGGCTCCACCAACAAAGCCAGCTAAGTAAGTATTGTAGGCCTTGTAGTTATATAGCGGGTTAGAGTCTTCCAACAACTGCCAGCCTGTCGTGTTGCTGATGTTTTCCGAGGCGAATACCTGGTCTATCGGTAGTAGCGGGATATTTCTATCAAACATGGAAGGATTCGCCGGCGCAAACGAGAAGAAGCGCGAGTTGTAGTCACGGCTCTTGCGTTCTGCATAAAAGCCTGCCCTGATTTTAGGAGCATTCTCGGCGGTGGAGTCAGCCGTTGTGAAGCGGTGCTCTATCTGCCCGTTCGCCATCACACCGTACTCGTTCAGGTCTGAGTAGAACCGGCCAGCGTCCTGCAGGGACGTGATAGACTGGTACAGCAGCCTGTACACGCCGTCGTTTTCATCAGATGCTGTGCGGAAGCGGCGGTAGTCCGGCTCATTGCGGTTGGTGTAGTTATAGCCGCCTGTCCAGGTAACAGTAGACCTGTTATCATTGAAGTCGTGTGTGCCTTGCAACTGACCCGAGTAGATAGTGCGGCTCTCGTAGCGCAGCGAGTAGTTATGCTGCCTTTGCGCATTATCTGTGTAGTTTACACCTACACGGTCCAGTACTTCATTGCTGCCGAGCTGGTTAAACAGGTTCCGGAACTCTATCTTGTTATTGTTGTTCAGGCGGGCTGACCAGTTGCTGATAACACCGAGACGGACATTGTTGGTGTAGATCTTATCGTTGAAGCTTAGGTAGGCAGGGCTCTCGCCAAGCGCATCATTGAAGGCGCCATAGGTGTTTCTTGTTCCCTCGGTAACAGACTGGGTATTGCTGTAAGAGGCGGCGGAAACGGTGCTGATCCTGAGCGAGCCGACATCAAACCGGCGGTTCAGGCCGAGCGACAGGCGAAGGTCAGGCATCGCTGTGAGCGCCTTTGGCGCCCAGTTGTTCGGAAACAGCTGCGCTTTCTGCGGCACCTCCCCCTGCGTATCGCCGGCGTTAGCGGTTAACCCTCCCGGCAGCGCCCGCATGCCATTGTCAAAGCCAAGGATGTCTGTTTTGCTCTTGCTGTCTGTCAGGAAGTTTTGGAAGGTTGTACCCACGCGGTAAGAGCCTGACACACCGATGCTGGTGCTGTTCTCATCTACCACATTTTTGGTATATATCTTAACCACCCCTCCGCCAAACTCTCCCGGCAACTCCGGTGACCCGTTCTTATATATAAGGATGCGGTCGATGACGCTGGTGGGCAGAATGTCGAATGAGAAGGCTTTTTGATCCGGTTCGGTGCTCGGCGTCAGGGCGTCGTTCAGCAGCACCGTGTTGTAGCGCTGGTTCATGCCCCGTATCACCACGTAGCGGTCGTTGAGGATGGTGACACCCGGAATGCGCTTCACGGTTTCGGCGGCATCACGGTCCATCGACTTGGCAATCTGTTCGCCCGCCACACCGCTTACCACCACTTCGCTCTCGCGCATGGCTGTCAGAACAGCCGCTGTTGTGTTTGTCTGGCGGGTACCGACAATCTCCACTGTCTGAATCTGGGTGGTGTTCTCCTCTAACTGCACATTCGCCGTGGTTGGCTGTCCGGCGTTTACCAGCACCCCAGCTTGCTCAAAAGGCTTATAGGAGAGAAAGGTAACCGATAAGGCGTAAGTTCCTGGCTCCAGCGGCAGGGTATAGTTGCCCTCAAAATCAGTCGTGGTGCCTTTGGAAGTGCCTTTAATGAAGACTACGGCCCCGATAATCTCTTCGCCGGTAGCTTTATCTGTCACTTTGCCCGTTAGCGTTCCCTGTTGGGCAAAGCTATAGAGGGTTGTTGCCAGAATGGTGAGAAGTGTGAGTAAGAATTTCATTGATGTACTGTAGTTTAGTCTCGCTGCAAAACTACAGTGGCTACTTTATGCCAAGTTTATGGACTGGTTATGATATAGTTAAGAATAAGGCTTCTTTGTTAAGAAAGCGTTAATGCAATGTTAATCCAATTTTACCGGTAGTTTACGGCTACGTTAACCCCCGCTTTTTTCCTGCGTCCTGAGGTCTTTTTCCATTATCAACAGCTTCCATAACGGGCTTAAATCATGAACCCATGCACATCACCACACTTTATACACACATCGCAATCTTAACATTATGGTAATATTGGCATAACAGCCCCATAATAGTAAAGCCGTTATTTTGCAGTGTAGTTTAAGCAAGAGCAGCAGCCTGACTAACTGCGGCACCTGCCCCTGAACTGCCAGCTGGAAATTTGCCAGCTGTGTATAGGTATATATAGGTAAGGCTGACTCCCTTACAGTATCGTGCATCAGATATAACTTTATTCTCACCAAAACCCATTGACTTTGCAGCACACATATAAAGGAGCGCTCCTCATGCTCTTTCTGCTTCTTACCTGGGGCAGGTACGCCAACGGCCAAAGCATCAACCAAAGCAAGTTTGGCAAAGGTCTTCAGTTTGTTGCGGCAGACTCCTCCTTCAGCCTCAAATTCAGCACACGCTTTCAGTTCCTTTACGCAGGAGGCCAGAATACCTCTACACATGATTGGGATGACCGCCTTCAGATTCGGAGAGCCCGCCTGAAGTTTGACGGTTTTGCCTTTACTCCAAAGCTTGTCTATAAGATTGAGCTGGGGCTTAGCAACAGCGACATTGGCAGCGGCCTGCTGCGCGAGCACAACCAGGCAGATAATATTATTCTGGATGCCGTGGCCAAATGGAATTTTGCACCCAACCTGGAGCTTTGGGTGGGCCAGACAAAGCTGCCGGGTAACAGGGAGCGTGTGATATCATCGCAGGCGCTGCAGTTTGTAGACCGGAGCCTGCTGAACGCACAGTTCAACCTGGACCGTGATGCTGGCCTGCAGCTCCACAGCGAGCACCAGGTGGGCCAGGCGGTGGTACGTGAGATAGGTGCCCTGTCAATGGGCGAAGGCCGGAGTATTACGGTGAACAATGCCGGAGGATATGAGTACACAGGCCGCGTGGAGGTGCTCCCGTTCGGCAATTTCACAAACGGCGGAGACTATTTTGCCAGCGACCTTGCCCGCGAGCAGACACCTAAGCTATCATTGGCCGCCTCCTATGACTATAACAATAAAACGACGCGGGCCAGAGGGCAGTTGGGAGAATTCTTAAGCACACAGCGCTCCCTCAGCACCTGGTTTGTGGATGGCATGTTTAAGTACAGAGGGTTTTCTGCCATGGGCGAATACGCCAACCGGAAAGCCGTGGACGGCCCTGTGGTCAGCCGGACCGAGACTGGCGCGGTAGACGAAACCTACACTACAGGCAACGCCCTTAACCTGCAGGCAGGGTATCTTCTGAAAAGCAACTGGGAAGTAGCCGGCCGCTACACGAACTTCGACCCTACCGCAGTAACCGGCATACGGTACCAGGAGCAGTATACCCTGGGCTTATCAAGGTATATAGTAGGCCACAGTCTAAAGGTGCAGAGCGATGTGTCGCTGATACAGGAGCAATTCCGGCAGGATGCTTTCCAGTTCAGGATGCAGCTCGAACTGGCCCTTTAAGCTTATCCATAATTTAACAATAACTTAACATTGCGATGCATGGGGTGTGCCCGCTTGTACCCAATTTGCATCCTGAACCGTGCTGAAGCAGCGTCTTCTCTGCCTCGTACAACAACTTAACACTCATCACAGTATATTCACCATAGCGTATATACATCCATACAATACCAAACCTTTCTAGTAACCAACCTCAACTAAAATCCATATGCTGAACTTCAGGCTCAGGTATCACCAAGTTAATGCAGCCATACTTATAGGAGGGGCGCTGCTCATAGGCGCTTGCGGCGGAAACAATCCCGAAGGCGCTGGCGCCGCCGGCGACCTTTCCGGAAATATCCAGATCGACGGTTCTTCCACCGTGTACCCTATTACGGAGGCAGTAGCAGAAGAATTCCGCTCCGAGGCCCCGGACGTGAAAGTAACAGTAGGTGTGTCTGGCTCTGGCAGTGGCTTTAAGAAATTTACCCGGGGGGATATTGATATCTCGGACGCTTCCCGTGCTATTACGGCCGAAGAGCAAAACATCGCCAAGGAAAATAACATCGACTACGTGGAGCTTCCCGTTGCCTACGACGGCCTGACCGTGGTGGTGCACCCTGAGAACGACTGGGTGAAAGACATTACCGTGGCAGAACTGAAAAAGATATGGGAACCGGCGGCGCAGGGTACCATCAAAAGATGGAACCAGATCCGCCCGGAGTGGCCAAACGAGGAGATCCATTTATATGGCCCCGGCGTGGAGTCTGGCACTTACGACTACTTTACAGAGGCTATTGTTGGAAAGAGCCACTCCAGCCGCGGCGACTATACCGCCAGCGAGGATGACAACGTGCTGGTGCAGGGCGTATCCTCCGACCCCAACGCACTGGGCTTCTTCGGCCTTGCCTATTTCGAGGAAAACCAAGGCAAGCTGAAAGCAGTGCCCGTGAACGACAACGACGAGAGCAACGGCCAGGGAGCTATTCTTCCCTCGCTGGAGACAGTAAAGAACGGCTCTTATGCGCCGCTTTCACGTCCGCTCTTTATCTATGTCAGCTCCAAATCGGCTGCCCGCCCAGAGGTGCAGGAATTTGTGAACTTTTACTTAGACAACGCCGCTGCGCTTAGTGAGGAGGTTGGCTATATACCGCTGCCCGCTGACTTGTACAAGCAGCAGAAAGAGAAATTCAGTAAGTTTACGCAGGGCGCGAGCCAGCAGCAGTAAGGTTTACTCCCTATATACCAGTGCCGCTGCCGGAGCGCTACCGCACCTTCGGCAGCGGTGCTTAAACATAGTAGCACCTTGAGAACATCAGAAAGAATCATCGAGGGCTTGTTGTGGTTATCAGCTGTGATCACAATACTCATCACCATTGGCATTATATGGGTGCTCCTCTCCGAGTCCATCAGCTTTTTCCGGGTTGTTTCCCTCGTCGATTTCGTGACGGAGAAAGAATGGACGCCGCTTTTTGCCGATAAGAAATTTGGCATTGCGCCCCTGGTGGCAGGCACGCTGCTCACTACTGCCGTGGCCATTGCAGTGGCCCTGCCCATTGGCCTCACCATCGCCGTTTACCTGAACGAGTACGCACACGCCCGCATGAAGCAGGTAGTAAAGCCGCTGCTGGAGGTGCTGGCCACCATCCCGACGGTAGTATATGGCTTCTTCGCGCTCACCGTTGTAACGCCTTTCCTGCAGACGCTCATCCCAGACCTGGCAGGCTTCAACGCGCTTTCGGCAGGCATTGTGATGGGGATTATGATCATCCCAATGATTTCCTCTCTAAGTGAGGATGCTATCAGCGCTGTGCCGCGCGCCCTGCGCGAAGCGGCCTACGGCATGGGCTCCACGCGCTTGCAGACATCGTTCGGGGTAATGGTGCCCGCCGCTTCGTCAGGCATTGTGGTGTCGGTGATACTGGCTATTTCGAGGGCTGTGGGCGAAACCATGATTGTGGCCATCGCCGCAGGGCAGCAGCCGCGCCTCACCCTCAACCCGCTGGTACCGATCGAAACCATCACGACGTACATTGTGCAGGTGAGCCTGGGGGACGTGCCGCAGGGCTCGCTGGAGTACAAGACTATTTTTGCGGCAGGTATCACGCTTTTCGTTTTCACGTTCGCGCTTAACAACCTCAGCTTCTGGATCAAAAAGAAATACCAGGAAAAGTATGACTAACTCAGACATCAACAGGCTTAAAGACAAAGCCTTCCAGGTTTTCGGCATCTTTTGCACCTTCATCGGGTTGGTCGTGCTGGCCATTTTTCTCTTCGATATCATTCTCGAGGGCGTGCAGCGCATCGATTGGGATTTTATCACGAGCCTGCCGTCGCGCAGGGCGGCCCGTGCCGGTATCCTGACTGCCTGGGTAGGCACCATCTGGATTCTGGTCCTTACCACCATCATTGCTTTCCCGCTGGGCGTTTCGGCAGGCGTGTACCTGGAGGAGTATAGCCGAAAGAACCGCCTGAACAACTTCCTGGAGATAAACATCGCCAACCTGGCGGGCGTGCCCTCCATTATATATGGCTTGCTGGGCCTTGAGATTTTCGTGCGCCAGATGCGCCTTGGCGGCAGCTTGCTGGCCGGGGCGCTCACCCTGTCGCTCCTCATCCTGCCCATCATTATCGTTACCACCCGCGAGGCCATCAAAGCCGTGCCGCGCAGCGTGCGCGACGGTTCTTTCGCGCTGGGTGCCTCCAAGTGGCAAACCATCTGGAACCAGGTGTTGCCGGCTTCGTTCGGTGGCATACTTACCGGCATCATCCTGGCGTTATCCAGGGCAGTGGGCGAGGCGGCGCCGCTGATTGTGATCGGGGCCTTGGCGTATGTGCCTTTCACCCCGGCTTCTCCGCTGGATGAGTTCACAGTGCTGCCGATCCAGATCTTTAACTGGACCTCAAGGCCGCAGGCCGCTTTCCAAACGAATGCCGCGGCGGCCATCATCGTATTATTGATCATCACCTTCCTGCTGAACGGCATTGCCGTATACCTGCGAAACAGGCAGCAGAAAAAAATTAAGTGGTAACATAGCCATGAGCAAAAAACACCATAAACTGGAGGCTATCAACCTCGATGCCTTTTACGGCGACTTCCATGCGCTGAAGGGCATTAACATTGCCATGGAAGAGAAGAACGTGACGGCCTTCATCGGGCCGTCCGGCTGCGGCAAGTCCACGTTTCTGCGCACTTTTAACCGCATGAACGACTATATAGACGGTTTCCGGACAGAAGGTGACATTCTGCTGGACGGCAGGGACATATATGCCAAGGACGTGCGTGTCGACGAGCTGCGGAAAGAAGTGGGCATGGTGTTCCAGAAGCCAAACCCCTTCCCTAAAAGCATATTCGAAAACGTGGTTTATGGCCTGAAGATACAGGGCATCAAGAAAAAAGCCGTATTGGAGGAAGCCACAGAGAAATCGCTGCGACGGGCGGCGCTCTGGGATGAGGTAAAAGACAAACTCGACAAATCGGCGCTGGCTTTGTCTGGTGGGCAGCAGCAAAGGCTGTGCATTGCCCGTGCCCTGGCTATATCTCCGTCTGTACTGCTGATGGACGAGCCGGCCTCTGCCCTCGACCCGCTTTCCACTGCCAAAATTGAGGAGCTGATATATGAGTTGAAGAGTGACTACACGATCGTGATCGTGACGCACAACATGCAGCAGGCAGGCCGCGTGAGCGACAACACGGCGTTCTTTTATATGGGGGAGTTGGTGGAGTACGCCAAAACCAAGACCATGTTCACGAGCCCGCAGGACAACCGCACGCAGAATTATATAACAGGCCGCTTCGGTTGATCTTTTGTGCCACCCGCACACGTATAGTTAGAAAGATTCTCACCCGTAACCATATATAAAGATGCCTCATATTGATGTAGAGTTAGATAAGCTTAAGACAAGACTGCTGGAGATGTGGGACCTGGTGGAGTACCAGTTGCAGAGCGGGCGCGAAGCCATGCTCAACGCTGACCAGGAACTGGCCAAACAAATCATCAAGCGCGACCGGAAAGTGAACCAGTTTGACGTGAAGATTGACCGCATGTGTGAGAATTTCTTTGCCCTGTTCACGCCCGTGGCTGTGGACCTGCGCATGGTGCTGGCCGTGCTGAAGATAAATGCGAACCTGGAGCGCATTGGCGACACGGCCGAGGGCATAGCCCGCTTTGCCAAAAAGCTGGAGGCGCCCGTAAGCCAGGACCTGCTGGAGCTCACCATGCTGCTGCCCATGTACGAAGAGGCCATGGCTATGTTCGCCGACTGCCGCGTAGCCTTCAAAAACAACGACCCGGTGCTGGCCAAATCCCTATTGAAGCGCGACAAAACACTGGACAAGATCTACCGCAAGTCAGACGGCATCGTGACAAAGTTTATGGTGGATAACCCGGATAAGATATCAGAGGCACTCGCCATACTCTCTATCATAAAAAAACTGGAACGCGTCGGCGACCAGGTGACAAATATCGCAGAGGAGGTTATTTTTTACCGTGAGGCCAAGGTAGTGAAGCACAAGCTAGGCAGGAAAAAGAAGAAAGACTAATGCATTGAGCGCCGACCCAGGATATATAGATTAAAAAGGCCGGTGCCCTGGCGAATGTTGTTGCATTCGCCAGGGCACCGGCCTTTAGGGGTTTTGCCTGTTAGTGGATCTGTTCGATGTTCTTAAGCCCAAGCACTTCACTGGTGTGCTCCCTGATTTCCTCCAGCAGTTGGGCATTTCTTCCGAGCGACTCCCCGTAAGAAGGAATCATCTGCTTGAGCTTGGTTTGCCACGCCGTGGTAGTCAGTTTGTTCCTGAAGCAGCGATCCAGTAGCCCCAGCATGATGGAGACGGCAGTAGACGCACCCGGTGAGGCGCCCAGCAAAGCCGCTATCGAGCCGTCAGCGGCACTTACCACCTCGGTACCAAACTCCAGCACACCGCCGCGCTTTGGGTCTTTCTTGATAACCTGCACCCGCTGGCCTGCCACCTCCAGTTCCCAGTCTTCTCTTCTGGCATTCGGGAAATACTCCCGGAGCGCCGCCATACGGTCTTGTGGCGACTGGCGCACCTGGTCTATCAGGTACCTGGTGAGCGGGATGTTCTTGATGCCGGCCGCCATCATCGGGCGCAGGTTGTTTACTTTGATAGACCGCGGCAGGTCGAAGTATGACCCGCTTTTGAGGAACTTGGTTGAGAAGCCAGCATAGGGCCCGAAGAGCAGTTCCCGCTTCCCGTTGATCATCCGTGTATCGAGGTGCGGCACAGACATGGGCGGCGACCCTACGGCAGCCTTGCCATATACCTTTGCCTGGTGTTTCTCGATAATGTCCGGGTTGGTGCACTTCAGCCACTGCCCGCTTACCGGAAAACCGCCATACCCCTTGCCCTCCGGTATATCAGATTTCTCAAGCAGTGTTAGAGAGCCTCCTCCTGCCCCGATAAACACGAAACCTGCGTTTACCTTCCGCTTGTCACCGGAAGCCAGGTCTTTCACTTTAACCTGCCAGCGGCCATCCGACTGCCGCCGCAGCTTCCGTACCTCATGGTTGAAGTGCAGCGACACACCCTCCTTGCTTTTCAGCAGGTCGAACATGCAGCGCGTGAGCTCTCCGAAGTTCACGTCCGTGCCGATGTCCATGCGGGTAGCTGCCACTTTCTGGGATCTGTCGCGCCCCTCCATAATCAGCGGCATCCACTCATCAAGCTGCTTTGGGTCTTCGGAATACTGCATTCCCTTAAAGAGGTGGCAATGCGTGAGCGCTTTGTAGCGCTTGTTCAGGAAATTCACGTTCGCATCGCCCCATACAAAGCTCATGTGCGGTATGCTCCGGATAAAGTTTCCCGGTATCGTGATCAGGTTCTGCTCGATCAGGTAAGACCAGAACTGCTTGGACATTTCAAACGATTCCGCAATTTTAACGGCTTTGTCTGTTTCAATGGAGCCGTCGGGTAGTTCGGGGGTGTAGTTAAGTTCGCAGAAAGCAGAGTGGCCTGTTCCTGCGTTGTTCCAGGCGTCGGAGCTTTCTGCCGCCGCCACGTCCAACCGCTCAAAAATCTCTATGGTTAAATCAGGCTGAAGTTCCTTTAGCAGCACGCCGAGGGTGGCACTCATTATGCCAGCACCAATCAGCACCACATCAGGGCCTGAAGAATTATTGCTGTTATTCATCATATAGCATGTAGGTTACAAAAGAACATATAGTCTCAAAAAATATTCAAAGCATAAAATTGCGTACGGTTTTTAGAAACGAACGACACAGAAATCTGCCTATAATGTGTACATTAAAAGCTAAAACGTGCCGTTATGGCAAGGCTTCTCCCCTGTTCGCTGTTATAACGGCAAACTTATAGAATATCAGGAAAATAAACTTGCTGTTTTGATTTTACCCTGGCTTGCACGTTCGGGCGCTACAGAAAGCTGCTTCTGGTGCAGGAAATAAGGTATGTCACCGAAGTAAACAGCCGTTTCATTTTATTGTTCGGAGAAAACACCCACAGTTGCGATTCTCTGTTCTAATGCTGCAACAGCGCAGGAAAACCCTGCTTCCGAAGCACCGTTGCTTCTGCCGCTGTATACTGTTTCCTGCGGATGTGTATATAAGCTGCTGCTTTGAATTTTGTGTAGCAAGCTATTCCTCCTCATCCAGGTGGCAAGCTTTTGTGTCATCACGCTATTATCCCTGAAAAGTGAAATATAGACCCTTGCCCTTTTCCAGGAAGCGCCCGCCGTACATTTCGCTTCCGAAGCTGGCTGCCGGGCTGCATTGCCTTTTCCGGAACACTTTCCACTGCCCTTTGGCGGGGCTGGGTTAACCTTTTCGGCCTTATACCAGTAAATAGCTAATATGGCAATATTATCATATGACTGACTGACGATGCGTTGCCACACTTGTTTAAAGGATCAGTCTTACACCTTAATATCTGAAAAAATGAAAAATATAAGACTTTACATTATGAGCATGCTCGTGCTGCTAACGCTGACACTGAGTAGTTGCGAAGCCATTGGAGATATATTTAAAGCGGGTGCCTATACTGCCATTATCGTAATCGTAATTGTAGTGATCCTGATCATCTGGCTCCTGCGGAAACTCGGAGGCAGAAGAGGCCCAAGGGTATAACCATATATAAAAGTAAAAGGGAGCCGTTACCGGCTCCCTTTTTTATGCAAAATATTTGCTATGCTTTACCTCGATCGCTTTGGCATGGTTCCCAGTATATAGTCCCACAGCGGCGATGACACGCCATAAGCAGCATGCGGGTCTTTGTAATGGTGAATGCTGTGGTGAATCCAGAGCATCTTCAGGAAATTCTTTGGCGGCGGATAGGCATGCACCACATAATGCACCAGCAGGTACATGGCATACCCGAACAACACGCCGGCCACTACACCAAACACGAATGCGCCAAAAATCACCTTAAAAATAAAGAAGAAGGCTGAGGCATAAAGGATGCTTACAACCGGCGGCATCGCCAGGCGCTTCTTGTCCTTCGGGAACTCGTGGTGATTGCCATGAAACAGGTACTGCATCCGCGCCTTCAGCGCTGTATCGGTTTTCATATGAAACACGTACCGGTGCGCCAGGTACTCAATAAAGGTAAAGATAAACCAGCCGACAAAGAAGAAGCCGATAGCCTCCATGATATTGATAAAGCTGTGCGTAATGCCATAGTAGACAAGGCCTACAGCGATGATGAGGAAAATAGAAATAGGCAAGGCAATGTGCGTCCTGGTCATTTTCTCAAGAACAGGGTTCCTGAAAAGCTGTGCACTTCCTTTATGGTTAGGTTTCATAGAAATATTAAAATAGACTTTTACTGCCGCAAAAATAAATAATTTTTGGTTGCTATAAGGCGCCTCAATGATTTATACTCCCCATTTAACGAGCACCTTCAGTTATTGTTGAGTAATTGTTGCAACACCTTTACCGTTATTTCCGGCCCGTGGAGCGTTGTGCCGGCGCGCTCGTAGAACTGCCTGCGGTGGCTTAATGTTTTAAACAAAAACGAATTTACTTCCGCTTCTGTCTTTCCTGCCAGCAGCGGCCGCACCTGCAAATCGGAGGCCAGCAGCCTCCTGGATATTTCCTCTACCGGCACATCCAGGAAGAAAGACTTTCCGTGGCGGTTCATAAACCCGATGTTATCGAAGAAGCACGGCGCACCGCCCCCCGTGGAGATCACGGCCCGACTGTACTCCTGCACCACTGCCTCCAGCGCCTCCCGCTCCAGTTCCCGGAACCGCTCCTGGCCTTCCTGCTCAAACAGCTGAGCGATGCTTCGGCCGGTCCGCTGCTCCAGAAACTCATCCAAATCCACAAAAGGATACTGCAGCTGCGCCGCCAGTTGCCTGCCCAGCGTCGTTTTCCCGCTGCCCATCATACCAACTAAGAAAATTCTCACTTTCTTTATTCAGAGGTTAAAAATCATGCGTTAGAAAGAGGATAGCCTTAATTTGACTTAAACGATATCCGGAATCAGGAACTCGTA
>Ga0210040_10006241_pt1 | contig 14903 bp, 11 predicted proteins | sample CryGeyCG12114_NA_FD_185462 | JGI IMG/M metagenome (GOLD analysis project Ga0210040, IMG submission 185462) | Groundwater microbial communities from aquifer - Crystal Geyser CG19_WC_8/21/14_NA (SPAdes) (version 2) | ecosystem: Environmental > Aquatic > Deep subsurface > Groundwater | place: USA... | reverse complement strand
CAGGGCGGCGCGCAGCGTGTCGGCGGCAGCGGCCGGTCCGGCCACGAGAGCAGCCGCAACGGTGGCAAGAAGAATGCGCTTCAAGCTAGTCAGCTCCTAGAAGACGAATGCGTGGGGCCGGTCGAAGCCGGGCAGGCGGGCCGCCGCGGCGTCGGCGATGGACTTGGTTCCGAAGGCTCCTGCACGGCGGCCGATGACCAGCCGCTGAACTCCGTTTTCGATCAGGCAGGTGCCCAGGCGGCCGCCGTCGCGCAACTGGGCGATGATGGTGTCGGAAAGGACCTCCACCGCACCGTCCAGGATGATCACGTCATAGGGGCCACCGCCCGCGAGACCCTGGGCCAGGTCGCCGTCGCCAAGCGTCACTACGTCCAGGCCCATCTCCGCCAACACAGCGGCGGCGTAGGCGGGCGCAGTGCCGATTACCAGGGCGCGCTCACCCGGGCGAGGCGACAACTCGGTCAGCATCCGGCCCAGCGTCGCGGGCGGGCTCAACGCCTTGCCGCCGCCCAGGTCGAGGATACGGTCCATGTAGGCGAACGGCTGCACTTCCTCGGGCACGAACTGTTCGCGCGGCACCGACGCCATGGCGGCGACGACCGCGGGGTCGGTCACCGCCTGCGGCCGAAGCTGGCTGTCCACCATGACCCGGCGGGCCTTTGCGTAGTCCATCAAGTTCCTCTGAGCTCGCACTGTGTTATGCTGTTAAGACAGCCGTTGCAACAGTCTCTACACGCGAGGTGTCCCATTGCTCAAGCAAGCCGAGCCGCTTTCGTCGACGCAGGCCGCCGCTGGTCGAGTGTTCCGCGCGGTTGACAGGCCGCCGCCTCCTCGCCCAAGGCGGCTCCGACGCCGCGTCGGGGCCCGATGGCGGAGTGGTTACGCAGAGGACTGCAAATCCTTGCACGCCGGTTCGATTCCGGCTCGGGCCTCCACCCCCTTGAAGTTTTCGCTAGGTTTAAGGGGCTTAGCGCCCCTTTTTGTCTAACCCAGCCTCGAGTCGATGAAGGTGGGGCGATACCGGCAGGAAGGAGCTTCATCATGATGCACCGAGGCTGGCAAGGAGGCGACAAGGTCAACCACCTTGATGTCGAAGTCGCGCCTAATTCTGGACGGGCGAGCTGTCCGGCATCTCTGGATCGCTCGCCATCCGCATCGACGCTGCCGGAAAGCACTTCTACATTCTCGGTTACTCGCTTCCTCAGCCCTGAAGCGACCGCAAGGACCCACACTCGGAGATTCACGGCCGGATTGCCGGCGCCCGTCCGCTTTTCGCGCGTAAGGCCGCCGTCCGGACACCCAATCCTCGTCTGCCGGCAAATCACGGCCAGGAGCAGAACCTGCGGTTCTTTGCGTAGAGCTGGAAGCAGTCATTTCGATCTTGGACGCAGATCCCTGTTGTTCGGAGCAAATGAGATCGGCAAGCCTCTTGGTCCCAGTCTTGCGCACGATTGACGCCATGGGAGCTTCGATCGTGCACAACAGAAAAACCGAGTTCCGCGTCGGCTTCCTTGTTCGTGTGACCGAAGCGACAAATGCTTCCGGCACTAGGCGACCAACACTTAGCTCATCGGTTTAGCGTAGCGGCCGCGCACGCTTCTCAAGATTTGTGCAACCTATATCCAACGCCAGGCTCCGTGCGCAAAATGCGAGGATTTGAGGGATCCACCTCCAGCTTCTGCCTCAATTGTCCCACCAGGACGCGTACGGACTGGGTCTCTGCGTTGCCGTTCGGCCCCCAGACGGAGTCGATTATCTCGCGATGTGAGGCGACGCCGTCGGTCCTTTGAGCAAGCAAGCTCAACAGAGAATGCTCCCTGACTGACAAGCTAATCTCCTCCCCGTGCAGGACGACGCGCCGGCGATCGAAATCCACCTCCATCTCGCCGAACTTGATCTTGCGCGCGCCGCGCGTAGGCGAGCGACGGCGGACCGCTGCCCGGATCCGAGCGAGCAACTCACCCGCCGCGAACGGCTTGGCCACAAAATCGTCAGCGCCAGCGTCCAGAGCCTTGATGCGGTCGTGCTCGTCACCCCGTGCGGAGAGCACAATGATCGGGATGTCTGAGCCTTCTCGCATCTTCGCCACCAGCTGGTGGCCGTCGACGTCCGGCAGTCCGAGATCGCATAAGACGACGTCGTACTTGCCGGCGTTCAGGTGAGCCAAGGCTTCACGGCCGTTCCAAGCGATCTTCACGGCTGCGCCCGTCGCCGTCAGCGTAGGCTCAAGGACCCGGACGATGCCCATCTCGTCCTCGACCACGAGTATGTTGAGCTTGTTCATTCCTGGCTCCGCGGCAAGGTGATGGCAATCTCCAGCCCGGAGAGCCCGTCGTTTCGATCGCGGGCCTCGATGCTGCCGTTCATGGCCTCGACGAAGCCATGTGAGATGGACAAGCCCAGACCCGTGCCTTTCGAGTGGCCGTTCTTTCGGGTGAAATGAAAGGTGCTGAAGATGCCTGCCTGGTCTTCCTTCGAGAGCCCCGGCCCATTGTCGGTGATCAGGATCTCACAAAGACCATCGGCGGGCATGGAGGTCACACGAATGGCGTCGCCGGAGCCCGCATACTTCAACCCATTATCGAGAACGTTGTAGAGCGCCTGCTCGAGCAACATCGGATCAGCGCTCACCTCGCAGTCGGCATCGATCTTGATTTTAGGTTCGGTGCCATGATGCCGCGCAAGTCGCTCGACCGCCGCAAGGACAGGATCGCGAACCTTCACTGATTTCATGCTCGGTTTGACGACGCCTGCCTGGAGGCGGGTCATATTCAGCAGATTGGCGACGAATTGGTTCAATCTCTCGCCCTCGTCGCGGATGTTCAGCAAGAGATCCTGGCGAACGTCTGGACCAAACTTGTCGCCATACTCGAGAAGGCTCGTCGCCGATCCGATGATGGCAGCCAAAGGCGAACGGAAGTCGTGCGAGATGGAAGACAACAGCGCCTCGCGCAGCTTGCCCCCCTCCTCCGCCGCCTTCATCCGCAGCTGTTCTTCGCGAATGCGGGTACGTGAGAGATACGCGGACCCCAGATCCGCGATCAGCTCGACAAACTCCTCCATGCCGCGGCCGGGCTCGCCGTCCTCCCACAAGAGTACTCCGGCAAACGGCTCCTCGGCCGGGATGGTGCGGCCTCGCCAGGTACCGTTTTGAAGACTTCGGGTGTCCTTAGGGGCCTGAAGAATATGCCTGCCGAGAAACTGAGCTTCTGCGGCGTGCTCTGTGTTCCCGGCCTGTGCTCGCACGAGGCCGCTTGCATCCAGCGCCATGCTCCCCTTGCCCGAGGCCCGGGCAAGAGCGTCGCTTAACGCTGGCCAGAAGGCTTTCTCGCCCTCTTCCGACAAGGCGCGGCTAGTTTGGAATAGAAGATCCATGCTGTCGGCATGCCGGCGCGCTTTGGCCGCCTCATCGTGAACCTTGCCAGCGAGCGCCCCGGTGATGAGGGCGACGATCAGAAAGATGACGAGGTTGATCAGGTCCTCAGCGGTCGTCGGCTGATCATTGGTGCGGAAGTCGAGGAACAGCCGGTAAGCGGCCACACTGATGAAAGCAGCAAAGACAGCGGCCCGGCTTCCCCGGATAGAGGCAGCCAGTGTTACGGACGCCAGAAAAAGAATGCCTAGACGGGTTACGCCAAGCAGCGAATGGATGGTTTCGGCCGCAAGAAGCGCGAGCGCAGGTGCCAACAAGGCAGTGACGAAGTCACTCGCAAGTGCAGCAGTGTTCCCGGTACGCGTTACAGGCATTCCCTCACCCAATCGCAGGTGTGGTAATACTAACGCGATTAAACCCAAACATACTAGACGTGGTTAATTACGGATTTCTGCCACGCTGCCCCGTATCGGAACGCTCGATGTCTGCATACGACCGGCTGCTGCAAGCACCTCAGTTGGGCAATAGCCGGCTCAGACATTGGACCAGGTCCGGGGTCCTGAACGGCTTGTGGAGGAAGCAGCTGGCACCCACGAGGTTTGCCGCGTCGACCTCTGCTGCTGAATGCTGGGCCGAGATGACGACCACCGGCGTGGTGAACTTGGTTCGGAGGTGCCGGATCACCGACTTACCGTCCATGTCGGGCAGGCCGAGGTCTACAATGAGGGCATCCCACTCGGACGCGTCCACCTGGTCGATAGCGTCCTGCCCGTTAGTGGTTACCTTGACTGTGAGGCCGCTCACCTCAAGCGCCGGGACGATCGCACGCACGATTTGGGGATCATCATCAACGAGGAGGACGGAAGTCACGGGGTTTACTGCGCCTGAGTACGTGGTCTGTTGAACGATGCGTACGCCAGCACTCGGTGGAGCGGCAGCATAAGGATTGCATAAGGAAGCGAGCTGGGCGGCGCAAACGCCCATGTCCCAAATTGGATCCTTTATATGTTTCTTATGCTAACTTCTTGTTAACATCTGTATTAGCTCGGCCCGACGACTTTCCGGGGACAGGGGGAGTATGTGGCCTCGCGGCTCAGCTGCGAGGCCACAGCTTACAGGCCTGTTCCAAACCGACTGGAGCACGGCATGGGCACGACCACGAACAGCGGCATCAAGGCGACTCGCACTTACGACAGCAAGGCGAAGAAGTACGTTGTCTCGCTTGATGGTGGGAACGGGATCGACCTCATCGACGCCGCTGCCGAGTACCTGAAGCTTGGAGCGAAGAGCACCGACACCTTCGTGATTGTGGCTGGCAACGGTGACGATGACGTGAGGGGCTCGGATTACGCGGAAACGATTTGGGGCGACTCAAACACTATCGGTGACACGCTGGGGAATGGCGCCGATAAGCTGCATGGCGGCGGCGGAAACGACGAGATCCATGGAGGAAACGGGGCCGACTCGATTTGGGGCGATGCTGGCGGAGATATCCTGTACGGTGATCGGGGTGGCGACGAGTTCAAGTACAATGGCGTCGGGGACTCGGCCGCAAATAATGGTGCTTGGTCTGCCCCTACGGGCGACTGGATCAAGGACTTCAGCAAGGCTGAGAAGGACCTTCTCGACCTGAGCGCATTCAATGACCTCACAAAGGGTAAGCTGCAGTTTAGCTCTGGCCCGAGTTCGCTTGGTGTTTGGATCGGCGCTGATGTCCCCGGTACTAAGATTGTTTATGTGGACGTCACTGGCGACGGAGTCGCTGACGTGGCCATCAAGGTCACGGGAGACGTCGACTTCGAAAGCATCAAGGGGGTCAACGACGCGGCGGTGATCACCGGCACCAGCACGGCCTCGCTGACCGAGACCGATGCGGTGCAGACCACCGGTGGCACCCTGAGTGCCACCGACGTGGACAGCTCCAATGCCTTCCAGGCTCAGTCCAATGTTGCCGGCAGCAACAAGTACGGCACCTTCAGCATCGGTGCTGACGGCAAGTGGACCTACACCATGAACTCGGCTCACAACGAGTTTGTGGCCGGTCAGAGCTATGTCGACAGCATCACCGTCAAGACGGCCGACGGCACCACCCAGGTGCTGAAAGTGACCATCAACGGCACCAACGACGCAGCGGTGATCACCGGCACCAGCACGGCCTCGCTGACCGAGACCGATGCGGTGCAGACCACCGGTGGCACCCTGAGTGCCACCGACGTGGACAGCTCCAATGCCTTCCAGGCTCAGTCCAATGTTGCCGGCAGCAACAAGTACGGCACCTTCAGCATCGGTGCTGACGGCAAGTGGACCTACACCATGAACTCGGCTCACAACGAGTTCCAGGGTGGCAAGAACTACACGGACAGCGTGATCGTAAAAACCGCCGACGGTACCACCCAGGTGCTGACGGTGACTATCAACGGCACCAACGACGCGTCTGTACTCACCGGAACGCCGGCTACCCTGGCCGCCGGCACCGAGGACACCGCCTACACGGTGTCGGCCGCGGACCTGCTCCAGGGCTTCTCGGACGTCGATGGCGACACGCTGTCGGTGAACGGCCTTGGCGCCGATCATGGCACCGTCAAGGACAACGGTGACGGCACCTTCACCATCACCCCGGCAGCCAACTACAACGGCCCGGTTGCGCTCAGCTACTCGGTGGTCGACGGCCACGGCGGCAGCGTGGCGGCTTCGCAGAGCTTCGTGCTGGCAGCCGTCAACGATGCCCCCACCGGCACCGCTTCGGCGGAGCTGACGGGCGGCACCGAGGACACCGCCTACACGGTGTCGGCCGCGGACCTGCTCCAGGGCTTCTCGGACGTCGATGGCGACACGCTGTCGGTGAACGGCCTTGGCGCCGATCATGGCACCGTCAAGGACAACGGTGACGGCACCTTCACCATCACCCCGGCAGCCAACTACAACGGCCCGGTTGCGCTCAGCTACTCGGTGGTCGACGGCCACGGCGGCAGCGTGGCGGCTTCGCAGAGCTTCGTGCTGGCAGCCGTCAACGATGCCCCGACCACCTCGCCGGTGACGCTGGCGGCGATCGCTGAGGACAGCGGTGCTCGGATCATCACCCAGGCCGAGCTGCTCGGAAATGCCGTGGACCTCGAGGGCAATCCGCTGACCGCGAGCAACCTGCAGATGACTGCTGGCGGCAAGGGAACGCTGGTAGCCAACAGCGACGGCACCTGGACCTACACCCCGGCGTCCAACGACGACACCTCGGTGAGTTTCAGCTACACGGTCAGCGACGGTGATAAGACCGCGGCGGGCAGTGCCAGCCTCGACATCACCCCGGTGAACGATGCGCCGAACATCGAAGTACGGGTCGGGGACGCATCGTCTGTAATCCTAACGGAGACCAACTCAGGCTTGACGTCTAGTGGCAAGCTCACCGTCACCGATGCGGACGGGCCAGACACCGTGTCTACGGCCATCAGCTCGGTTGTTGTAAATGGGAATGCTGGCAGCCTAACGAACACTCAACTTATTCAGATGCTGAGCCTTGCTCCGAACTCGAGTTTGCCAGCGAACGTAGGCGACGTGAATAATCTGACTTGGACCTTTAACTCAGGCAATGAAGCGTTCAATTTTCTAGGTGCTGGCCAAACTCTGCAGCTGACGTACAACCTCACGAGCAACGATGGTAACGGTGGTTCTGATACCCAAGCGGTGGTCGTCACCATCACTGGCACGAACGATGCAGGGACCGATCTGACTTTCACCTATACGGGTCAGCCGGGCAACTCGCTGCCAAACGGTGCATTCGGTCAAATCTCTGCCGTTGACCCTGACGGCGGTGGCAGCACTACTTACTCGATGACTGGTCTAAGTGCGACCGTTCGGAGCACTGGCTCTGCAGCACCGGCGACTGGAAATGATGGCTACACTGGCGACATCTCCATCAGTTCTTCCGGCGTAATTAGCGCATCTGGACTGAACGACAACCGCAATTACCAGGTCACCTTTACGGCGACGCAAAATGGAAACACGTTCAGCGAGATTTTTCATGTGATCACGGGAACGAACGCGATCGAGAATATCGGAGGCCCAAGTACCACTGGCGATGACGTCATTTTCGCTCAAGGCGATAGCGATATCATCCTTGCCGGTTCAGGCAACGACACTGTTTTCGGCCAGGCCGGCGCTGATCAGATCCACGGCGGCTCCGGCATCGACGTTCTGTTCGGGGGAGGCGGTGACGACGCCTTCTACTTCGAGAGCGCCCTGAATTCCCTGACCAACGTAGACACAATCAAGGATTTCGATGTGGGCGGCGGAACTGACAAGATCGCACTCGACGACGCGATCTTCAGTGCGTTCACTGGGCAAACCGCACTTTCTCAAGGTCAATTTGTTTCCAACGCGAACGGCACGGCCGTAGGCACCGGCTCGCAGATTATCTACAACTCAAGCACCGGCGCTCTGTACTACGATGCTGATGGTGCCGGGAACGCCTATGAAGCCGTGCAGTTTGCAACTCTCACGCTAGGGAAAGATGGGTTTACAGGCACCCTGAATGCAAGTGACTTCTTCATTGTCTGATCTGCGACCGCGGGAATGCCGTTGAAGCGCAACTAAGACCTTCAGAGCTGATCCTGTTCAGACATAAGGGCCTCCTCGGAACAACACCGAGGAGGCCCCTGACTCCTACGAACTTAGTATATGGCTGCATGAGGTGCTGCTGCGTGCTCGGTTTGGCGTAGCTGACCTAGGATTATTACTTAAGCCTCTACATGAAACATACATCCTGCCTCGGCACGCTCCAACCAGTGAATGCTACCAGCTGCATAACCTGATCGACCAAGTCGAAGCTGTGCCCGTTCGCCAACAAACAAGTACTCGGAAGATCTGAGCCGAAAGCCTGCTTGCGAGGTGTTGAGCACCAGTAGGCGTACCGACTCCCGTCCGGAGAGGATCAAGCAGATGGTTGCGCGGCTAAGCGAACGCTTAGAAGGTTAGGATCGCAGCTTCATTGCGGCCGCTTTCAATCCCTTCTCCGCGCCTGCCCGACGGGAGGTGCCCTGCCGTCTGCCCATCCCCAAGCCCGCCGCGAGCAAGAGCGCCGATACTAGTCCCACCCAAAAACCGCGGCAACCACGCGGAAGGTGTCGAACTCAGACGCTCAGCCAAGATGTCGCGGATTGGTGGAGCGGAATGTTCGCAGTGAGTCAAAAACGCGAAATTGACGCTGCAGCTGAACAAACGTCCGCTTACGGGTGCGGGCGATGTCAGTTGGTATGTCTGGAATGGGCGCCAAGCGGATGCCCAAAGCAGTTAAACATTGCGGATCTAGGCCATCGATCCCATTAGTGAATGATCGTCTTGGTTAGACATCTACTATTGGCACGATACCGCGAATGTGGAAGCCCGGCTCGGGCCTTCACTCCTGTCGCGGCCCAAGGGAGCCCTCATGGCCGAAGCCTATATTGTTGCCGCCGCCCGCACCGCCGGAGGCAAGCGCGGCGGCGCGCTGAAGGACTGGCACCCGGCCGACATGGGCGCCAAGGTACTCGATGCGCTGGTGGAGCGGGCCGGCATCGATCCTGCCGCTATTGAGGACGTTATTGCCGGCTGCGTCGGCCAGGTCGGCGAGCAGAGCTTCCACATCGGCCGCAACATGGTGATGGCGTCCGGCCTGCCCGACAGCGTGCCGGCGGTCAGCATCGACCGTCAATGCGGTTCCTCCCAGCAGTCGCTCCACTTCGCGGCGCAGGCGGTGATGAGCGGCACGCAGGATGTGGTCATCGCCTGCGGCGTCGAGAGCATGACGCGCGTGCCGATGGGCCTGCCCGTCATCCTGCCAATGCAGGCCGGGATCGGCATCGGGCCGTGGTCGCAGTCGATCAAGGACCGCTACGGCGTTTCCGAGTTCAGCCAGTTCAGCGGCGCCGAGATGATCGCGCAAAATTACCAGATGAGCCGCGAGGAGCTCGATGCCTTCGCGCTGGAAAGCCATCGGCGGGGGGCGGCGGCGACCGAGCGCGGTGACTTCCGCGAGGAAGTCGTGCCGCTGACCGTCGTCGATGCGGACGGGACGGAGCGCAAGCACCAGTTCGACGAAGGCGTTCGCTACGACGCCTCCCTGGAGGGGCTCGCGTCGTTGAAGACGCTGAAGCCCGACGGCGTGGTCACGGCCGGCAACGCCAGCCAGATCTGCGACGGCGCCTCGGGCGTGCTGGTGGTCAGCGACCGCGCTCTCAGGGAGCACGGGCTCACCCCGCTTGCCCGAGTCGATCACCTGACCGTAACCGCGGGCGACCCGGTCATCATGCTCATGGAACCGATCCCGGCGACCCGCCGCGCCCTGGAGCGCTCCGGCCGGCGGATCGAAGACATCGACCTGTACGAGGTCAATGAAGCATTCGCGCCCGTGCCGCTGGCCTGGCTGCGCGAACTCGGCGGCGACCCCGAACGGCTCAACGTAAACGGGGGTGCGATCGCGCTCGGTCACCCGCTCGGCGCGTCCGGCACCAAGCTGATTACGACCCTGCTCCATGCTCTTAAGAGCCGCGGCAAGCGCTTCGGCCTGCAGACGATGTGCGAAGGCGGCGGTATCGCCAACGTGACCATTATCGAGGCGCTGAACTGAGCCAGCAGCCGATACCGATCACCGTATCGGTGACCACGCGCGACGGCCGCACCAAGGAGCTGACCGTCATTGCCGGACGCTCGCTGATGGAGAACCTGCGTTCCGGTGGGATCGAAGAGATCCTCGCCCTGTGCGGCGGCTGTTGCAGCTGCGGAACCTGCCACGTCTATGTCGATGATGCATGGCTCGCCGCCATGCCGCCGATGCGCGTGGACGAGGACGACTTGCTCGGAAGCAGCGACGCGCGCGCGCAACAGCCGGCTGTCTTGCCAAATTACGGTCACTCCAGAGCTGGACGGCCTGACCGTCACCGTTGCTCCGGAAGACTGAATGGCATCGTTAGCTGGACCGGGGTCGGGCAAGCGCATAGGGCGCCCAGCCATGCGCTTCCGCTTCGCTTCGCTGATCGCCCTGACGGCCGCCCTGCCGGCATCCGCCGGGACGCCGACCGTTCAGGTTAGCGGCTGGGCCCGGCCGACCGTTCCCGGGCAGAGCACTGCCGCGGCCTACCTCGTCATCCGCAATCGCGGCGGCGCCGACCGCCTGATCGCCCTGGGCAGTCCAGCGGCCGCCGCCACCTCCGTGCACCGGACGAGCATTGTCGGCGGCGTGGCCCGGATGCGGCCGGCCGGCCGGCTCGCCATTGGGCGGAACCAGATGCTCACGATGGGCACGGGCGGGCTGCACGTCATGCTGATGGGCTTGAAGGCGCCGCTCCGTCCCGGCACCCGCCTGCCGCTCAGCCTTCGGTTCGAGCGGGCCGGAATCATCCGCACCTTCCTTCCCATCCAGATGAGCGCTCCCGATGCCGGACACGCAGCCCACTGACGCGCACCGCAATCGCCTGCTCCGTCGCATCCGGCTGCTGATTTGGCTGCTGGTGGGGCCTACGGCGCTCGGCTTCGGCTACCTCGTGCTGACGACGCGCGGCGGCAGCCCGCAATCGGGCTTCAGCTTCACTCGTCAGGAAGACGCAAGCGGCGGCCTCCAATTGGGCGGGCCGTTCACGCTTACCGGCGCCGACGGCAAGCCGTTCTCCAGCGCCCAGGCGTTGGCCGGCAAGCCGTACGTCCTGTTCTTCGGTTTTACCCACTGCCCGGACGTTTGCCCGAACACGCTGGCGCGCCTGGCCCGGCTGCGCGGAGAGTTGAACCAGGGCGAACGGCCGTTTGAGATCGTATTCGTGACGGTCGATCCGGAGCGCGACAGCCCCCAAGCGGTCGGCAGCTACGCCGAGCTGTTCAACACCCCCATCATCGGCCTGACGGGAACCCGCCAGCAGATCACTCAGGTGGCCAAGGACCACGGCATCTACTCCGCCAAGGTCAAGGACCCGAACTCACCCGACGGCTACACGATGGACCATGGGGCGGCCGCCCTGCTGTACGGCAAGGACGGCGGGTTCGTGTCCACCATCGCCCAGGAGGAGAAGGACGCGGTCGCCCTCGCCAAGCTCAAGCGGATCGTCGCCTAGCGTTCGACCCGCGCCAACAGCCGCTCCAGCGCTTCGATCGACTCAGGTTCGTCGAAGCTCGGCGCATGGCCGACGTGCGGCACCGTCACCAGCTCGGCACTTTCGCCCAGCTCCGCCACCATCCGCTCGGCCACGTCCGGCGCGAACAGGTCGCTCAGTTCGCCGCGCAGCACCGTCACCGGCTTGCCCTTGAGGTTGTTCAGCAGCGGCCACAAGTTTGGCTGGGTCGCCCCATTCGCCTGGGCGAATGGTTCGGCAATGGCCATGTCATAGTCGAACTGCACGCCGCCACCCTCTTCCCGGCAGCAGCGCCGGGCGAAGCGCTCCCACTCGGCTGGGTCCCAGTTCGGGTACACGTCGCCGGCGCGAGCCGCGAATGCCTGCCCCGCCTCGGCATAGTCGGCGAATCGCGACTGCTTGCCGACGTAGGTGCGGATGCGGTCGATCCCGCCGGGCGCGACTTCTGGCCCGATGTCGTTGATCAGCGCGCCCGCGATCCGCTCTTCCTCCATGGCGGCGATGATCATGGTGGTCAGTCCGCCCAGCGACGTGCCGACGAAGACCGCGTCCGCGATGCCCAGCTGGTCCAACAGCTTCAGCACGTCGCGGGCATAGGTCGGCGGCAGGTAATTGGCCGGTTGCGGGTCGGGATCACTGAGGCCCCGCCCCCGGAAGTCCAGCGCCAGCACCCGCCACTCGCCGGCCAACCGGTCGGCGACGGGCTCGAAATCGCGCGCGTTGCGGGTCAGCCCGGGCAGGCACAGTATCGGCGCCTGGTTGGGATCGCCACCGGCGTAATCGCGATAATGGAGCCGGACGCCGTCCGCGCTGTTGTAGTAGCGGTCCTCGAAAGCGGCCACGTCGACCTCCCTGTTCTTTCCTCTCCTATCTGGACCCGATGACGCTAACGCAAGCCTATCGAGCCGACCCGCGCATCCTGGAACTCGGCGAAGCTTTCTTCGACCCGGTCGAGCCGGCGCGCTTCCCGTCCGCGATCAGGCGCTTCCTCAATCATCGTGCCGCCGAGCCCCTGGGCTTGGCAGAGGTCGATTGGGAGGCGCACTTCCACGGATTCGAGCCGCTGCCCGACAACCTGCCGCAGCCGCTCGCGCTGCGCTACCATGGCCACCAATTCCGCTCCTACAATCCGGAGCTGGGCGACGGCCGCGGCTTCCTGTTTGCGCAGTTGCGAGCACCGGACGACCGCCTGCTGGACCTTGCGACCAAGGGCTCCGGCCAGACCCCCTATAGCCGCTTCGGCGATGGACGGCTGACGCTCAAGGGCGCCGTGCGCGAAGTGCTGGCGACCGAGATGCTCGAAGCGCTGGGCGTCAATACGTCCAGGACCTTCGCCGTGTTCGAGACCGGCGAGGAGCTGGTGCGCGGCGACGAGCCCTCCCCCACCCGCTCGGCCGTCCTCACCCGGCTGAGCCATGGTCACGTCCGCATCGGCACCTTCCAGCGGCTGGCTTACCATGAAGACCTCGACAACATGGCGCGGCTGGTCCGCTACTGCCTCCAGCATCTCTATGGCGAGGACCCGGAGGCGGGCGCGGTCCGGCTGTTCGGCCTAGTCAGCCAGGCCACCGCCAACCTCGCGGCGGGCTACATGGCCGCGGGCTTCGTCCATGGCGTGCTCAACACTGACAACATCAACGTAACGGGCGAGAGCTTCGACTATGGCCCATGGCGGTTCACGCCCGACTGGGAGCCGCAGTTCACCGCCGCCTACTTCGACCAGACCGGCCTGTACGCCTTTGGCCGCCAGCCCGAGGCCATCCAGTGGAACTTGGCGCAGCTCGCCGGCTGCCTCACCTACGTCGCGGATGCGGCGGAGATCTCGGACGTGCTGCAGGGCTGGCCCGACCGCTTCCAGGCGGCCTTGGTCCAGGCGGTGCTGGCCCGGCTCGGTGTCGCGCCGTTGGATGCCGACGGCGATCGCGCTCTGGCAAAGGCCATCCTGACCGCCCTTGCCAGCAAGGCAGTCGAGATCGACCGCTTCTTCTTCGACTGGCGCGGCGGCCGGATTCCGAACGATCCGCGCTACAATAAAGCGGTGTTCCGCGAGTTGCCCCAGTTGCTGAACGGCCGCGAACGGCCGCCTGGGCACGACTATTGGTCCGACTCGCAACCCTGCTGCCTGCACATCGAGGAGGTCGAAGCAATCTGGGCGCCGATCGCCCAACATGATGATTGGTCGGCGTTCGAAGCGAAGGTCGCGGCCATCCGCCGGCTGGGAGAGGCGATGCGCGACGGGGCGCCCGCTTGACCGCTTCGCCCTCATGCTCGACACCCCGCCGCGCATGAGTGAGCATCTCGTTTCCACCGAGCCGGCGACGGGCGCCGAGCTGTGGTCCGGTCCCGTCGGGGACGCCGCGGCCGAAGTTGCCGCCGCCCGCGCCGCCTTCCCCGAGTGGGCGGGGCAATCGGTCGCTTACCGCTCGGAGGCCCTGCGGCGCTTCGCCAATGTGGTTCGCACCCGCGCCGACGAGCTTGCCGACCTCATCGCACGCGAAACCGGCAAGCCGCTGTGGGAGGCGGCAACCGAAGTCCAGGCGGTCGTCAACAAGGTCGATATCTCGATCAACGCCTATGCCGACCGCACGCCGGCGCGAAAGACGGAAGGCGCGCTCGGCTCCAAGGTCGCGGTCCGGCACAAGCCGCACGGCGTCTTGGCCGTGCTCGGACCGTACAATTTTCCGGCGCACCTGCCCAACGGCCACATCGTACCCGCGCTGATCGCCGGCAACACGGTGGTGTTCAAGCCGTCCGAAAAGACCCCGGCAGTCGGTGCCAGGCTGGTCGACTGCTTCCACGAAGCGGGTATTCCCGAAGGCGTCGTCCGGCTGCTGACCGGAGGTCCGGACCAGGGCAAGGCGCTGGCCGGCGAGCCCGGCATCGACGGACTGCTGTTCACCGGCTCGCCCCGCGCCGGCCAAGCACTGCACCGACAGTTCGCCGACACGCCGCAGAAGATCCTCGCGCTGGAGCTGGGCGGCAATAATCCGCTGGTCGTCTGGAACGCCAAGGACGTGCAGGCGGCCGCCGTGATCGCGGTTCAGTCGGCCTTCCTGTCCGCCGGCCAGCGCTGCACCGCTGCCCGCCGCTTGATCGTGGAAGACGGTCAGCACGATGCACTGGTCGCCGCCATCCTGAAGCTGATCGACCGGATCATCGTCGGTCACCCGCACGCCACTCCGGAGCCGTTCATGGGCCCGGTGATCGACAATGCCGCGGCCGACACGCTGCAGGAACAGTTCCTCCACCTGATGATCAAGGGCGGCAAGGTCATCCGCCGGCTCGACCGCCCGCAGGAAGGCCAGCCCTTCCTGACCCCGGCGATCATCGACGTGACCGGCGTCGACCGGCCTGACGAGGAATTGTTCGGCCCGGTCCTGCAGCTGATCCGCGTTTCCGATTTCGACGCCGCGATCGAGGAGGCCAACGCCACTCGCCAC
>Ga0210040_10006240_pt1 | contig 14904 bp, 14 predicted proteins | sample CryGeyCG12114_NA_FD_185462 | JGI IMG/M metagenome (GOLD analysis project Ga0210040, IMG submission 185462) | Groundwater microbial communities from aquifer - Crystal Geyser CG19_WC_8/21/14_NA (SPAdes) (version 2) | ecosystem: Environmental > Aquatic > Deep subsurface > Groundwater | place: USA... | reverse complement strand
GTCCGCTGTCCGCCATGTTTGTTTTGAATTTGGTTAGGTCCATAGTCCTCCAAATTTTCTAATTTTGTGTTTTCTGGCGCCATACATAGTAAACATAGTACAACACAGAACACAACTAGATTTTCTTAATGCAACGCTCACAAACCATAGGCACGATCCATCCTATGGTACGAAAACAAGAGAGGCGAAAATATTGGCGGCATAAAACTATTTTGGTAGTCTCGGTAGTCTGTGCACTCTGGCTGCAGTCAGCCATCAGTCTAAAATAAAAGTTGGGTTTAGAGTTTAGGCCTTTTAAATCAGTTTTTCTTGTATTAAATAAAAACTTTTAATTGTGAACAAACCTCTTACTTCTTGGATTTGAAAAAGGGGTCTCTGCAATTTATTGGTAGCAGTATTTTTATTGCATTCATTGGGACATTAATCATTCACCAACAGATTTGTCGAATGAATGAGACGTGTGGGATTTTTCATATATTGACGTGTACCAGGAAAATTCCGTTGAAAAAATGAATCAAAATTTAATACATGACACAGTCCCCCGACGTCCACCTTCATCTATTGTGAAGGATCACATAATACAATTCCCTGAGGTATAATATGTGTATTATCATTCCCAAAATGCCAAAATCTTTTCACCTGTTCTATTGCTCCCATTTATTAACTAAGTTTTTATTTACTACTTTGCAGAAAAAACCAGAATTCGCAGTTCCCGAAGTATCTTTAGTATTTGACGCTTCCAAAGTGTTTGATTCGCAAACTGGGGAACCCATCACTCTACGGAGTCCTGGTTTAAAGGATCCAGCTCCCTCCAGCTCCGAAAAGAATGCAGAACTTCCGAATTCAAGCGACATCCCTAAAACCAGGGCCTTGGAGAGCAGTGAAGAATCTTCCACTACCTCTAAGTCGGCCGAAGAAACCAAGTCTACGATAAGCACAGTTGTGAAACTTTTATATCATCAGAACAAATCCATCCAGAATCTCCAAAAGCAGATGCACAAGTTATATACAGTTCAACAAACTATTCTCGACAAATTAAATACACCATCACCCACTTTTATACCAAAGGAAAATAATCTGTCTTCAGTTTCTGTACAAACTGTTGAGCCTATTGATGGTAAATGCTCGCATTGCGCTGAAGAAAAACCAAAGACTGTTGGGGAAACCGACGGGAATACCCAACAGAATAGAAATGAAAACGATACCTTAGCTGACGAGTCTTCCAAAATCTTTGAAGAGCTTCATCGTCAAATGCCTGTTATTCAGGAACCCAGCACTTACTCCGACATTTCTGCGCGGCATTTTGACATGCAGGACTATAATGACGATACTGTGTAAGTGTATACTATAGACTTTAATAATTAAGTTAGGTAATCCAGCTGATTGACGTGAATGCGACTGCTAACATTTAAGGTTGCAATTTTATTCAGATCCGAGTCGGAAAGCTTATCAAAATCGGTAGGAAACACATCTTCTGCCGATGAAAAAGAAGTACAACCTACAACTACATTTTACAACAATATGTTGGGCAACGTAAATCGATTGTTACAAGGCAGCAACGGTAGTCTCAATCACAGTGACGACGATTCTCCAATTCGAAGAAAAAGTAGCTCGGGCAAAACATTAAATCATAAGGGTACCGCAATGCTGCTCTGTTGTTCATTATTATTGTTAGTTTTTTTTGGTACACACATGTTTGTCATTATTTCTATTGCATGTTTCAGGAAAACCAACAGACGCACGGCAGGATCAAAATGTGGACCCGCAAGCAAGAAATATGCCATATCAATCTTCGGATTCCAGTGTAATGACTTTGAGTAATTGCAGCACTAGTAATTCAGAAAATTTGCCGCATAATAGATGGGGAGGAAATCGTGTATTAGAAGAATCGCCTAGAATTTTTCCTTCATCTGCAGATAGATTAAAAGCAGCCAATCTAACTAATCCTAATAATTTATCTGGCAATTTCATGATTCAGCAGTAAGTTTTTTCTCAAATTTACAAAAAGAAACTACAATTTGATACTAAAATGTGCCTAGGGCCTTATGCAATTTTTTCAACCTTCTTCGCAGAAATGTATACAACTCCATTTTCATCCCTACTGCAACGCAGAGGAATCAATCCACTGGAGTGGAACCGAACTATGATCTCAATGATAAGCATTTACATCATCTCGCACAGAAATATTTAAATGCTAGCCCTGAAATCTCAGATTCCCGATTGGGTAGAAAAAGTATGCACAAAGCTGGAATTGTGTTCGAATATTTTTCCTCATTTCCTCATGGTAATGGTATGGTGTTTTGCTTGCAGGGGATGTCCCATTCGTGAACAAAATACTACCAGCCAGTAATGATGACATGTTTGGCATGAGCTCAGATAGTTTATCATTCTCCACTGTCCAGTATATGCAGCGTCATGGATTAGTACAAGGAAATAATAACTATGCGAATGCGATTCCCAACAGTTCGCCTTCGGGCGCAAATAGTGCTAGGAATGGTCCACCAGAACCAGGAATAGCTTACAATGATAATAATAATAAATGTGGTCCGTATCGATCCCCCAACTGCCAAGGCATGTTGAACCCTTCCGATCGAATACTGGATTTAACTTCACTGAAAAATCAACCAAAGCTCCTGTGAAGAAGTATGTTATATTTAAATGTTGTCCTTTTTGTATGTTTCTCATGTATTTATCCATGATATGATTCATACTATGTACATTATACTTTGCTGGCTAATTTTCACACCGCTAAATAATAAACCGCGTTAAACGAGTATTTTTAATTGACAGGAATTATTCTAGAATTTATTTTTGGTATTTAACTGCAATGCTGAAAATCGGAGTAAAATCGATCAAGTTTTGAAATGGAAGCTGGAATATCTTAATGATGAACTGAAGAAGAATGCGAATATGACATGGCACGCCAAATGAACAATATTTTATTTGTAGCTATCTAAGATTGAAATGAAACACATTTAATTGTTTAGTCTAATCGGCCTAACGTACCAGTTTGCCCGTTTGCGTACTAACAGCAGTAGTGTATGAACTATGAACGCTTTGTTTGCGGTTTTGCGGTATGCATTACTGAAAGAGTGAGCTCAGGTGGGTTGGTTCGCGATTGCATTCATTCGTTTCCACGCCATGATTGTACAGTATGCTCGGCTTAGCTCAGCTTACAAACCAAAAAAAAACATTATTTTTGACCTTTGTGACCATGCTGTGAACAAATGACGATTATGTTTCCACCCATGACCAAACTTAAGTATATGTTTCTATGCCTTAAACTTTAAGATTGACCAAGAAAACAGTGCGAATGTTTTTATCAAGATCTGACAAGTCCTTTCAGAGTTATCGTCTTTTATAGCAAATGCGGACGGACAAAGACGAGGCGTTTCCATTAAGTAACGGCAAAGAATACGCTCTTCTCTACACTACTTTGTGCGGTGGAGTAACAACAGGTTTCGTATTCATTGCAAGCGCGAGCGCCATAGAAGTAGATTACTTTACTATAGAACATACTACTGTCAATTAATAAAGGCATCATGCATTAACGCCAAATGACTCATGATAATGCAGGAAATAAATTCCTCCATTCTGGCCAGTTTTAGTTTTGATTGGATCGTTGGATGTATAAAATATGAAATATTCATCGAATGTGTGTACTCTGTCTGCTGTGTACTGACTGTGTGTGTACGTACACTCACTATGCATGCACAAAGCAATTTAAAGTACTATTTGCATATCTGGAAATCAGGAGATTATGGCAAACAATACGAAATATGCTGAATCATGTGTGTAACTGCGGCTAGAACCATGGAATATGATGGTACAAGCACAATAATTTGTAACGAGAATTGGCTAATAAAATATCCCATGCTTTAAATTGTTAATTCATAGCTTGGTTTGGCAGTTAGGATACGCTAGTATACTTGTGTATCTTTTAACTTTTAGTAGTTGCCGATTTTTCATAGTAGTTTTCTATTTGCAGGAAAAATTTTATGGCACACGGTTCCACGGTTGCAACCAGTATTGCTTTTAATTTTTCCATGAATTCATGATCATGAATTGAATCCCATCTCCCCCAAGCATGTATGCTTTTTACACGACACGTAAACTATATTTTCGATGTGAGTCATAGTCACACAATTTCAGCCATGGACAGATTGTTTACACACATACTGGTTATACATGCACCAATGCTGTATGGGTTTTATGGGTTATATAATAGTCGTGTGGGAAATGCAATGCAAATGCAAAAATACAACTACCACACGGACACACTACAGAGTACAGAGTAGAGTTACAGAGCATTATACAGAGTAGAATTCTATTATTCCCATTTGCCGTTTGCGTTAGATTGCTGTGCAGTGCAAAACAATTCTATTGCGTATCTGTGTATGGATTTTTTTAAATTTCGAAGGAATTGAGAATTCTGAAGTACCCTTCTAAATTATTCGTAAAGTTGGTAAGTAAAGTGGCATTAGTTGTCCATTGGGCACTTAGGCTTTTCCTATTCATATTTTACGTATTTTGCGTATTCTTTAATACTTGAATATTTTACAGACACATTAGTTTGTTTTTTATGTTGAAGTTGGTGCGTTTCACATTTTAAGCGGTCCTAATCACCCTTCTTTCAATAGTGCTGCCAAGGTCATCTTGAATTTTGAATGGATATTGATTAGTATTTTTTGTTACAGAAGAGGGAGGATTTGTATTTAATAATCCGCTACTGAGAGGGAAGTAGAAGTCCACATTTGTTTTGTATTTGAGTAATTGAGTTGAGTTATTAATCTTCAGGAAGAAAGAGTCGTCAACAATCGCAGATCTTCGGATACATTTAAATAAATCAGAATGGCGTTGAATGCTGGAATGAAATGCATCAAATATCTTCTATTTGCATTCAATTTAATGTTTGTGGTAAGGTTATTTCCATTCCAGTATTTTGATTATCTTGGTGTGGATTGCGAGATATATTGTAATTTGTGTTTTCCTTTGGTACCCTAGATCCTCGGGATCATTTTGGTGACTGTCGGGGCCATCGCTAGATCTGGATACAACAGTCAATATCTTCATTTGATTGACACGAGCTCATTGAACGTTCCAGCAAATCTTTTCATATTCTGCGGATGCATCATCTTTATTATCTCGTTCTTGGGATGTTGTGGTGCCGTGAAAGAGAACCACTGCATGATTATGACTGTAAGTTTATAATTATATTGGTTACTCTATTCTCAAACTTATTAATATAGTCGATCGGATCAAATAAATCTGACTGAATAACTGATATCATTACTTCTCTCCTCAGTATTCAGTATTGGTGGCACTTTTGTTGATCATTGAACTCGGGGCTGGAATTTTGGCTTACACAATGGAAGACAATCTTAAAGATTTGCTGAACGATGGACTTATGGAATCCATTCCTCGATACAGAAATGCAAATGCTACTGATCATGCTGATGTGGTCAAATCTTTTGATTTCATCCAAGCTAATGTATTTTTTAAGCATTTGAACATAATTTGAAGTATGGTATTGTTGTCGTCCATTCTTAACTATTTTAATCATCTTTTTGTATTATATTCAGCTGGAATGTTGTGGAGTATCCAGCTATGCAGACTGGGCTAACCAAACTGTGGCGCCAATCCCTAGTGATCAACCTTTGATCCCAGAATCTTGTTGCATTGGGGGTGAACATGAAAAGTGCACGGAATCCATCACCCTTGCTAATGTCGGAGATATTGATACTGCGAAGAAAGTCGTCTTTGTTAATGTGAGTACAACTAATTACAAACAAAATGATCGGCTTTGATTTTATATATAGGAGTAGGAAAAGGAAAAACTCGTATCTAACAACTTAACTGTAGAACATAAGAAATCAACTCATTCTTGGAAAGTTAGTTTTCAACTATAATTTAGGATTGACGACTTTTGGTAAATAAAACTAGCTACTTAAGTTTGGCTGTTATGCAACATACTGCTATATTCTAATTCTATATTTAGTCGGAATACTTGGATCCCACAAAATATGGATGCATGACATGCATGGTTTCAGCTTTCGTTTATTATGAGCTAGTCGTGTGTAGAAATTAGGATATTGGACACATGAGAGTTTAGAAGTTCCTTGGAGAGAAGTGAAATATGGAAATGGAAATTTAAATATTGATGCTGACAATTAATTATGATATCTTGTTCACAGGGTTGCGTTGAACGGGCGTTGCAAGACATCGCAATCAATCGGATTGGAGCAATTGCCATCGGTTTGGCAATCGTTGAGCTCTTTGGAGTCCTCTGTGCTTGTTTCATGGCCAGGAGCATTCGTTATCAATACGAAACCGTTTAAGAATGATCTTCAACAATTTTAATACCATTCTTTTTTCTTTTTATCACTGTTCCTCTGTTCCTGTCATTGGCATTTAATGAAATGTCCGTCAATGACTTTTATTATATTCTAGTTTAATCTGAGTGAGTATACACGCGCATTTTGCAGTTTAATTAAATATGCCTCTAGATTATGATCTAGAATGTGTCGCCATTTCAGATGATTTAAGTACTTCTGTTCCGTTGATCCGATTAATTTTTATAGTTTACGGTTTTCTTCCTCTTGATCTTCGATTTAAGTTTTGACTCTAGAGTTTCTAATCTTCAGGTGGTTATAATACGAACTACGTTTAATTCCTATTGATTCAGATAAATATTGGTAGTTTTGATTATTTTAACGATTTGTGATAATGAAATTATGTATGTAATAATTATTTGTGTTTCAATAAATTCCGTGTTATTAGATGTATTGAAACTATTCTATTCTACGCTCTATTTGTTTGAGCCAGTCTAAAGGCTCTTTGGAAAGCTATTGCAGCATGCATTTTTATTTATGTCTTTCTACTCTACTCTGACTGAACTGGATATAAATCCGCCATGTGCAATAATCATGTATAAATACATGCATCAAATTGTTTGACTTTTGTGTTGACTGACATATCCTTCAGTATCCGAGTCGCACCGAAGATTACCAAAAATGTATGCACAGCTTTTCAACGCTCATTAGACTTTCTATTAAATAAAGTCGCATTTAAAGCCTGCAATAATGTATTCGAAACTATCTTAGATTTGCGTCTATAAGTGGGTCGCATTTTGTATGGTGAAGAAATTAAGGATTTCCTCATTTTTCATTTAGGCTGCATAATTTATTTATCCCCATGATTTTGTTGCTACATACAACAAACTTTCTCGAAAGAAACGTAACAATCTTGTTCGTCAACAAATCAAGTAATGGATGTCAAAATTCGAAATTGTTCGTGAACTTTTCCCAACTTGGCGGTAAAAATGTTGTCAACTCTGGGGTGCAGTATGTCCCTCATAAAACTCATACTATTTGCATTCAACAGCATATTTGTGATCTTGGGTTTAGTTTTGGTTGCATTTGGAGTTTTGGGGCTCACTGGCCATGTGGCCACAGGATTAGCGGCAGTAGCTGAGGCTGCAAGTGGTGGTGAAATTGATATCTCTAAACTGGTCAGTTCAAGTTCCATCAGCACTCTCTCAAAAGCGATTCTTGTCATTGGAATTATCGTTTTCTTCGTAGCCTTCTTGGGCTGTTGTGGAGCCATCAGTGAGAATAATGTCAAAGTTATGCTTGTAAGTATAGTCCAAACTAAACAAAATTTCTTTTACTTAATTTTGCACTGTTTGGCTGTGGCGGTGTCAATTTCATTTCATCTATTTCCTACATTATGTGCTACGCTACACATGCCAGAGAGCATTCCCATGTAAAATCAATCCCTCCCTATATGCGTTGCACTTCATAAATATGAGTTCTCATGTAAAATCCTCATACATTTGCTAAGCTCCACTTTGTATCATTGGTTAATGCCATATAAATAAAATTATTCTCAATTCCAGTACTCCTTTCTAGTGGGAATAGTTGGATCGGCTGTATTGGGCATAGGAGTTTTTGCATACACAAGTCAAAAAAGTTTCCAGAAGACCGTCAATGATGAGTTAAGTGAGAGAATCAAAATATATCGGGACACGAAACGCCCAGAGAACAACGACATCCAATTCGCTTTTGACAACTTGCAGAGGGGGGTGAGTATATACGATCCTCCCAGCAGTATACAGTATACAGTTCCTTCCTGTTTTCCTTCAAAAGTTTGTTTGCATTGATGAACGCATTCCATGTTTTTCACTTGTAGTTTGAATGCTGCGGAGTTCATAACTACACTGACTGGGCTGCTGACAAAAAATTTGTGCCCAGTACTAAAAACCCTGTAGTTCCTTTATCATGTTGCGATACTGCTGCTGTCGAAGCTATTATTTTCAATCAAATTTCTAACGGCGAATACGATGATAATGATCAACTAAACACACCCGGGCTGTCCCTATGCATTACGGATAGTTGGGACAAATATGAATCTGGGAATCAGACTTCTAATTTCTATAGACTAGTAAGTATCATAATCGTACAATGAGAATTATACAATGGTGAATGGCTTACAAAACAATCCCTTGCCTAAACTATCAAACGTGTAGTTTTGTTGTTGCAACAAAAACACGTAACTTTCTAACCTTTCATATTATGTATATATAGGGATGTGGGAATTTACTATTTGAAAAAATCGGGGGCCCGCAAAAGATTGGACTCATTTCCATTATAATTGGTGCAGTTATGTTGTTCGGAGTTTTCATAGCCTGCTTATTGGCCCACTCTATTCGGAGATCGACAGCGGCAATTGCTGAGGTAGAATATGAAATCCGTCACGGTCACACTCCACACAGATCATATTCACACACAAGGTCAAGGTATTGAATGTATGCTGTGAAGACGAGCCGCAGCCGCCATGCCATATCCACATAAGGATACAACCCCTGATAACTAACAAATGTTAAACATCACAAATAAAAACCACAACTAAACTACGCTGTCAGAGCGGTAGAAATGCTCATGAAGCACCCGTATCCGTATCCGATTTTACCTATGGATAAGGGACAACTGATTTCATGTATTTTTGAACTTGTATATAACCAGAATACCAGAAATTATTGCTATATAGAACAAGGTTACATGCATTGACATGCATTATTTCTCATCAATTATTCGACTTTATTGGTCGCTACAAATGCATCTTCCAATTTTTTAAACTTTTCAGTTATCTTCAATTATTAGTATTGTAAGAAAATATTGGCATTGGGATCTGGAGCTTACCATACGCGTGCTGTTTACATAGGAAAGGGAAATAATATTTAATCTGCGTGCTGAAGCTGAATCATGCAATTAACACTTTTTACAGTATACACCGCACTGCATGCAGAGTATTACAATATTTTCCATATCAGTGTTTTGAAACCATTTAGATTTGCAAAGGAGCATTTTATAGGATTTTTGTATTTTTCAAGCTCTATGAATATCCCCATGACTTTTTTTTTGCATTAAACAAACTTTACCAAAAAGTAACCTAAACAATCCTGCCCATCCAAATCAAAAAGCACAGGTCACAATAAATTTATTGACACAATATTTGAAGAAGATTTTTTTTGGGGAATCGTCGCCAACTTGAAGGCTGGAAAAATGTTGTCAACACTAGGATGTGGGATGTCTCTCATAAAATACATACTATTTATATTCAACGCTATTTTTGTGATCTTGGGGTTAGTTTTGGTCGTCACCGGGGTTATGGGGATAACTGGGCATTTGGTTTCAGGAATTTCGGCAGTAACTTCTGCAGCCAGTAACGGTGAAGCTCCCGATATAAACGACCTGGTTGATTCAAGCTCCATAAAGACTCTGTCAATAGCGATTCTTGTCATTGGAATAATCGTATTCTTCGTAGCCTTCTTGGGCTGTTGTGGAGCCATCAACGAAAGTAATCTCAAAGTTATGATTGTAAGTAGTCCAAAAATAATAATAAACGGAATTCAAAGATTGTCTCAACACACATCCCACCCCATCTCATTTTTCCGTTTTCAAATCCCAATAACATCCCCATATATTAGAATTGAATTATCTGCACTTAATATAAGTAAGCGGATCGATATTTGTAATTCCAGTATTCCATTTTAGTGGGTGTAGTCTCTTTGGCTGTCTTGACCATTGGAGTGGTCGCGTACACAAGTCAAGAGAGTTTTAAAGAGACGGTCAATGACGGATTAAAGGATAGAATTGGCATTTACCGTGACCCGAAACACAAACATCATAAGGGCGTCAAAAACTCATTCAACGCTATGCAGAAGAGCGTATGTGATTCAAAGTCAGAGTTCTTGTTGTACTTCATGTTTTTTTTGCAAAACGCACACACTTTGATTTCTCTTGCAGCTCAAATGCTGTGGAGTTCATAACTACAGTGACTGGGAAGCTGATAAAAAATTTGAGCCCAGTCCTGAAAATCCTCGAATCCCTAAATCATGCTGTAGTATTTACAAAGGACAAGGAGATGGGAAACATCTAGATGAAGACCAGTGTGACAGTATTTGGGAACAAGAAACTGTAAATGTGACATCCAGCGTCCATAAAGTAGTAAGTGCTAATTTAACTTCAGACGTACAGATATAATGAGTTTTTCTCTTTATCGTACAAAAATCTTTTTAATACGTCTAATCCTCTAAAAATGATAATAACTACATAAATCCAATATAATCTATAATAACTAAAAAAAACCTACTTACCTTTTAGGGATGCGGTAATTTGCTTTTTGAAAAACTCGGGGGCTCAAAGACAATTGGACTTGCTTCTATTATAGTAGGTGTACTCATGTTGTTCGGAGTTTTCATAGCCTGCTTATTGGCCCACTCAATTCGAAGCTCGTCACAGGAAATGGCTGCAGTAGCTGACAACATGCAACGTCCCTACTAGATTCATCAATCATCAAATACTGCATACACATCATTAGTTTTAATACAACCTGAGGATTATGCCCAACAGCGTAATTAATCATAAAGCAATTCAAAAAACAGAAAATCAGTGCACAGTGAAAAACTTGCATAATCTTACCTATTCGTGGCCGAAAATTAATGTAGCGAATAAACAAAAAATATCGACAAATGAGTTTCGTTAAAAAAAATTTACATTTATTAATAGTTACCATCCTTGAAACATTGTAGAACATGAAATTTAAAAAAATTTAAATAGGTCAATACAAAAATCAAACTTATTATTATATTTAGCATTAGCATACCATATTTAGACACTGACTATCGTTTTTGAATTTCAAAGAAACAAAAAACGATTTAGTTAGTTGACCATATCATCAATAAAATCAGCATGAACTTTAATTCACAGACTTACAAAAGCGTTAGCGTAATTGACACGTAAAAAAGAAATACTTGCCTGTGAAGGCATATTCCCGATCTTTTGACACGAACGATAAATTAAGTTGTATGGCGGGGAGCCGGGGGAGCATGGCGCAGGGCGGTATTGAATACTTAATTATCGGGTAGGTCCCGGTCTTTAGCATTCAAAACAATCCAGGGATGTTTTCTTACTTCTAGAAGAGGTAGGCGTGATCTTGGATCTTTTTTCAAAATCTGCAGTCCATACAGAATTTACAAACGTGTTGAATGTAACTTACTTTTAAATCTGAACACGGCAATAAGGAAAAAAAAACGGAAAAAGAAGTAGCTGAAAAACTTACTTGTGTAATCAAATCCTTGGCAAGGTCACTCATAAATTCCGGGAAGTTGAACTGACAACCCATAATGCGGTCATATGTGGCTTGATAAGACGAAGTTTCAAAAGGCGGATGTCCAACAAGAAATTCATAGCACAAAATTCCAAGACTCCATATATCTGCGGTTTTGTCATGACCCCTTCCTTCTACCATTTCTGGTGGCAAATAGTCAAGCGTTCCACAAACAGTTTCGCGTCTGCATTTAAATGCAGACCAAAGTCATGGTTTTAAGAGACAGAATAACAAAATGAGCTCACTAGAGTTTGAATTCTTATGAAACAGGAGACTACTGACTACTCACTTTGAAGTTGGAGAATGGACAGACCATCCAAAATCGGCAATTTTAACGAGTCCATTTTCTCCGACTAACAAATTTTCAGGCTTGATATCTCTATGCAAAACATTTTTCTGATGACAGTAGTGAAGAGCATCTGCAATTTGATCCACATAACTTGCAGCCCTGTGAAGAGCAATACATTTTGCATGATAAATGCATAATAATCTAGATTTAGCTTACTTAGAGATTATAATGCAGTTTAAATTAGTTAGGAAAGGAGGTTACCTTTGTTCCGAAAACCGTTTCAAAGGATGGCTCTGAAGTTGTTTGTACAGCTCCCCGTTGGGTGCATATTCTAAAATGAGATAAACTCTGCCTTCATCATGAAAATAACCGAACATGCGAAGAATATTTCGATGCCTTAGATGCGTTTGAATTTCGATTTCTCGTCTAAGTTGATGCTCCACGTTGGCACGTTTCAACTCCTTCTTGAATAAAACTTTTAGCGCTATTATGTAGCGGGATTTCTTTTCTCTGGCCATATATACATTTCCGAATTTTCCTTTTCCTAAAGGCCGACCAATGTCGAAGTCTGATAGAGTCCATCTAGAAATGAATAGGAGTAGAGTGAGTTTGTTGGTGTTTTTCAATCTCCAACGGCATGAAAAAAGGAATTTTGTTTGAATGAAAACTCACTTTGCGTTCGAATTCCGAATTTGGGATGGATGACCCCGTTGAAGAACGCCTGCGGTATTTGTTGTACTGCGTAAAACTGATTTTCCAGGGTCGACCGAGCAAATAGTCTTCGAAAAGGGACGTTTTTGAGGAGGCAAGGGTCGGGCAAATACATCATCCGATACAGCGGGTTTTGGCCCGCTTGGCATCGTTCTTTCTACCTGATGGGGAAACTTTGTTTGCGATTGCTGCGGCAGCCGAAGATTGCTCTTCGGGACGGTTTTCTGTGATGCTGACTTTTGAAGACACACCGACGGACAAAGATTAACAAAGGATTCATGACTAAAAGTCAAAGGTGATTTTCAATTTTTATATCCACTACTTACTTGATTCTCCTTGCTTGCCATGATTCAAACGGCTGATTAAACCCTGCTCCAATATTTAAGGGAGTCGTAGGAGAGCGGGAGCGGGAGGGTGAAACCGTAAAAGAACAAAACGAAAATTTAAACAATATGCTTTCTCTAAAATGCTTGAAGAAACCACGGCCACTTGTTGAGGTCTAATTTCAAAGGATCCAAATTTCTGTCACAAATACAATTTAAACATGACCTAACTAAGTCCCCCTTCAACGAGTTTATGATTTTGTTTTCAAAGTTGAGACATCCCGAATATTTATTTATATAATAAGTAATTCAATTGGTTTCAAATTTCAAATACAATACAAACCACTGTGATTGTGAATTGCATAACCATAACCAACCAGTTTCTACGATTTATTTGTTTTGGTGTACTGGCAGTGTGAGTGGCGTTCAACCGCCACAACAGAAAATTCATATGAATTTCCTACCACCAACTTCCTATGCAATAGAGCATTGCAGCTGCATCCCAATCCCAATGGCGATTGTCGGGTGTGTCGTCCTAATTATACTTTCTCTTTCGTTAAATCTATTGATTGGGACTTCAAAAACTGTCTTGCATGATTTTTTTTATCAAAGCATAAACGAAAAAAAATCGAGTTAAGAGGCATCTGTCAAAATCTCAGTCAGTCAGTCGCAGTTGACAGTGAATCTAACGTCTAACCGAAGATTTGGAACTACCCCATAATGCTAATATGGTAAAAACACCAATCGTGAACGCAAATGAATGATCAAAATCTAACTACTGTAATGAAAATGAATTGCAAAATATAAAGTTTATTTAATTTAGTTTAGAAATTGAATCTATATTGACAAGCTACAATAATTATTTCTGTTCAAACAATACCTTGATTGAACATCATATGCAATCCTCATGCAGTTCATAAAACGTACAAAGAATACAGACGAGACGAGAGAATTTTTTTGCAACTAACTAATAAATAAAAACGACGCAATTAATCTTTCGAGACTGGAGCCATCGGTCTTGGAGGCATTCCAGGCATACCCATTGGCGGTGGACCTAATGGTGGCATCCCAGGGGGCATTCCTGGAGGACGCATTCCTATAAACAGAATAAACAAGGTTCAAACATCATCCAGCGATCTAAAGGCTCGAATTATCATCGTATTATCTATTTTAGTTGTTACCTTGCATCACTCCAGGTGGCATACCGGGTGGGGGTCCCCCTGGCGGCATCATCATACCTGGAGGAGGAAGCATGGGGGGTCGTCCCCCCATCAACGGAGGGGCACCTGGTCCACCTGGAGGAGGTATATTCATTCCTGGTCTCGCTGAAAACATACCGGCATTTATAATGAAGTTTCTATTTTTCCTCTCAGAGCTAGAATTGTGTAAAAGAATAGAAAAAAGGATTTCTTTACGTTGTAACATGTTAGGCGGTGGTATATTGACACCCCCTTTGGGTACGTTTCCAAACGGATTGGCTGGGATTTTCCCAGCTTTGAACGCCGCAGCTGAAATTGTTAATCCCAAAATTAATTACACGCATCAATTAATCAATAAGAATAGGCATAAGCAAGTAATTTATTTAGTGATAGAGAGTCAGAAAAATTGTTTACTTGTGGCGTCGATCAAACTCTGTGCTTGATCCTCCATCCATTTCTGGTAGTAAAATTTTACATTTTCTTTGTGTTTTCGACCTTGACAGTGGGTCTTCCGCACCGATGGCTGAAAATGAATAGATGATCATCAATCATTAATACATTAGGTAAGTAAAGTATCAATCAAATCAATCATTAAATTAACCACAAACCACACTAACTATTCTCTAATGTTTAATTCATGCAATATTTTTGTAACTTACAGAATCATGGGTCAGGTAAGTATCGCAATAATCACAATAGTACTTCGGCATCC
>Ga0210040_10006239_pt1 | contig 14907 bp, 14 predicted proteins | sample CryGeyCG12114_NA_FD_185462 | JGI IMG/M metagenome (GOLD analysis project Ga0210040, IMG submission 185462) | Groundwater microbial communities from aquifer - Crystal Geyser CG19_WC_8/21/14_NA (SPAdes) (version 2) | ecosystem: Environmental > Aquatic > Deep subsurface > Groundwater | place: USA... | reverse complement strand
CGATAGCAAAAGAAACGCCTGAAACTGCGGCAGAAAAAGCAGTTAATCCCGCCGCTACCTGCAATATACTTGTTGACAATTTAGGGTTTGCTGAAACCCATTGTCCTAAATTCTTTAACAGACCGCTTGAATCAGAAACAAATTGCTGAATCATTGGCAACGCATTTTCACCAAAATCGATTACAGTTGCGTTAAACCTTGACCATTCGATTCGCAACTTGCCCATCGTGGTTGATTGCTTATTAGTAAATTCGCCCATTACCGAACCGGCAATTTTCATCGGGTCGCTTACAGAATTCAAGGCGTTTAAAAGACCTTTCGGGCCGTTCATTCCCCTTGCCAATTCGTGAATAGATGTTCCGTATTCTCCGAACTTTCCGAAAAATTCATCAGGATCAGAAGACTTCAATCCTTTATTTAATACCGCAAGAAAACCAGCGGCACCTTTACCCGCTTCGTTAAATGTTTTACGCAGGGCGGGGCTGTTGATAATGCCCTTTCCGAAGCGTTCCATGACTGTCGCGGCTTGTTCTGCGGAAGGTACTACCGTTGCCCGAAGCGTTGCCCCGAACGCTGCGATTTCTTCCCCTGTCGCATTGAACGTCTTAGCTACTCCGACCCCGCCGGCTTCTAAAAAAGAAAGTATTTCAGAAGCTTTTGCGTTCCGGGTGTTGGAAAGAACGTTGATCGCATCCGCAATCAAACTTACTTTTTCCGTAGGAAGATCAAGGACATTCTGAATCCGGGAAAATGCGCTACCCGCATCATTATTGGATATGTCAAAGGCAACGCCGACCCGACCGGCAAGCCGGGCAATTTCCTTTAAATTATCAACGGCAACGCCCCCCTGCGCCAAGGTAGTGTAAAGATCGGCGGATTCAGTCGCAGTACGGCCAAGATAAACTGATAATTCTTTTACCTCGTTGGACATACTCCGAAAGGCACTGCTTCCAACATCCGTGTTCGTTACTTTCGCAACGTCCGCCATTTTATCCTCAAACAAAGCGGCTTGGCGGATAGGTAAAAGCAAACCGGCTCCGAGCGCAGCCGTTGCCCCTGCGAACTTTTGACCAACCCCAAACGAAGTGCTTGCAATTCCTCGCGCCCGGTTGCCGAGCGTTTCCAAACTATTAATGGAAGAAGTAACCCCCCGACCGATTGGCCCGGAAAAGTTATTAATTCCGTTAATAATTACATTTGTTGTTATATTCCGGTTTGTTGCCATATTAAAAAAGCGCAAGGGCTACTTGCGCTGTTTATTTTTTCTCTTTCGGTACATATAAATGATCGTGCAATTTAGCGGCAATATTGTACCAAGTTATGATTTCATCGTCCGACATTTCTTCGAAGTCTTTTAACGGCGTATTTAAAAAATGCGCGGCAAAAGCAACTACTTCGTCGGTAACTCGTTTTTTTGGTCTTTCCAGTTATTGAATTGGGCACTAATGTAAAGCACGTCATTGAATTCCATTTCGTCGAATTCGTCATAATGCTCCATTTTTTTACCGTCAATTTCTGTGATCTTTGACAAAAGAACCAAGCCGATTTCTTCATCGTCCAGCTTCAAGTCCTTAGACATCCTTTTTATCTCTTTACGGATACCATAAGGGGGCGAAGTCAAAACTACTTGCTTACCTGAAACCGGAAGCGTAAAATTAAGTTGATACGACATTGTTTTTAATTTTTAAGATTTATATTCGATTGATTATTAATTTACTAGCTTAATCCAAGATTTGTTCGAAGTTCGGCAAGCATATCCACACCGTTAACTTTATAGATATAATTAACAGGATCGAATTCAAACATTACCTTTCCAGCAATTTCTTTCCGAATGTAAAGAACGTCAATCGCTGATTCGCTTTCGACATCTGCTTTTGCCGTAAAGTTTGCATTCGGAATATTACGGAAACGACCACGCATAAAGTAAACTACTTTTGAAACTTGCTTCGGGCCGTTACCGTACTTCTCAATCTGCGAACGAATTTGAAAATCGTGAACGCTTAAAACGTCCGAAGCGTATCGGTCGATTGTTTCATCCATCGCTGCCCACCCAAGACGTGCTTCCATTGCATCAAAGCCTGTGGGCAAATTAATGCCCCCAAGCGTTGAAATGGTTGAATGCTCCGTCGTGCTTGCCGTTGGGCCGGGAATATCCGCTTCCGCAACAAGGCCCATATAATTGCTACCGTTAATATAAACAGCGGCTTGAAACATTTTGTTAGTTGCCATTTTATGCTACTTCGTTTAATTTTGACAAAAGCGTTATGTTCACATACGAACGATACGTTATATGCTCCAAAGGCGGAGTCGGAACCCAATCAAGCGTAAACGTCCAATGTCCTTGCGCGATTTCCGAAGGCGGATTCAGCGCAGGATCATAAATCGCTTCCCCGTCGGCTAACGCTCCGCGACCGATCAACGAACGAACATAATTGTTGGCAGTTTCCCGGATGGCGTCACGTAAAGCTTCGGTCATCGGTAAATCAAGATACTGAACCGAAGATAACTGAATTGCACGTATTGCAGTATCAATAACCCGCCGAGTACTGTTAAACGTCATAATCGTCGAGTTCGCCGGATAAGCACTGTTACGGTTTCCCCAAGTACGGAATCCCGATGCCCCTTCGTTATAAACGGTTACAATGCCCGCATCGTTGAGCTTCTGCCCGTCGGTACCGTCGTTAACGGCAGAACTGGAAATTGGAAGTTCAGTCCCGCTTGCTGTCCTGATTGCTTTATTGGAGAAAGAATAAAAGAATCCTGAATCCGTATCGACCCTTCCAATAATCCCCGAAAGGTATTGGCTATATGGTTTTGCGATGTCTGTATTACTTGCCGGATCGTAGGACTTAATGCGCGGATAAGCCAAAATTACACGTTCGTCAGAAACGTTAAAATTGATAACTCCTGCCGGGCCGCGTCCTGCAATCGCTGCCGGTACCGTAGTTCCTACGGGTGCATCGACAATCGCCATTGCAAGCAAACGGTTTGCCCAATATCGCATTTCGGCAACAACTGCCGTTAATTCCGAGAATCCCGGTGCGATAAGAATTTTTGGTTCTTTGCCGTAAAGATTATATGCAGCTTCAACCGTTTTCATTCCAGTTCTTGCGCCTGTCACTCCGTCTACGGTTCCGATAATATCCGCAGCGGTAACGCTGGCAGTATTGATCTTGTTGTATACGGCGGTAACGGTTGCGCCTGCGGCAATTGTCGCATTGTTTAAAGATGAAATGTTTCCATAATCATCAATCCGGTAATCGGTATCTTTGACATAAATCGGCGTTCCCGTTGTGTGCTTCAAGATAAAATTGGAAACCGGTGCAAATGCAGTTTTTCCCTTACCATTAGACAGCGTAATCGATTCAGAAGCTACCGCAGTAGTATCCGTAACAGGATCGAATACATTAACAACCATTACGGGTTGACCACCTTCGGCGAAGTGCGTTGCCAATGCGGAAGGTATTGTAAAGCCGGGCAACTGCGAACCGAACTGCGAAGCGTCAGCCATATTGCTAACAAGTATCAATTGGTTAAGCGGCCCTTTGGGGGCGGTTCCTACAAGAAAAGTTATCGCTGTGGGTAACTCACTAACTTGAACCGGCCCCGTTTTAATTTCTTGATAATCTACACCGTGAAAGCCCATCTTTTATTCTTTGTTTTTTGTTGTAGGTACTTCTTCAAGAATCCCTTGCGCGATTAGACCGTCAATATACGAATTTGTTTCGGGAATTTCCAAAGTAGCGTCAGGAATTAAAGTTTTTTCCTTGTCGCCAAGATCGAAGCGAAGCGTGTACTGCGAAGCATTTTTAACTTTTGTCATTATGAATTATTGTTTATAGTTTACAAAATATATCCCAAACACCATTTTCAGTTCCCGAAGGTAACGGATTTTGTGTATAAATAATAAGATTCGTTGCGTCAGCGTCCACGAACCGGACTTCCGCCGCTGCCGACGTTGCGCTTCTTGGGCTTGCTGCCGAAACGTTGGTCGGCTTGGCTCCCATACCGTGCGGCACTGTCCAGACTAAATTCGTTCCGTCGCCTGAAATAACAGCTTTAACCGCTTTCGTTACTTCGCTGGAATAAGCAAGCACATTGCCTTTGTATTTTAACCTGACTGAATCATCAGATAGGTTAAAACCGAAGTATGGAATTTTACCGCCTGTTTCAGTTATCTCCGTAACGTTCATTACAAATGTACGGGTCGTTGTTCCATCAAGCATCGTAACCGACGGAACGCCACCCACTACGCTAAACCGAACCCCGTTAAAGGTTTGGCTTCCTTCATACATTGAAGCGACTTTCCAAGCCGTACCGTCATGATAAAATACTGCTTCTGAACCTAACCGCTGCCCCGTACCGATGAAAAAACCTTCAACCCGGTATGATCTATCGACTGAAAAATTAACCCCGTTATTATCGGTAAGCGGGCTTGGCGTTGTATTGGAAACATTGAATTTCCTTGTATACATCAGCTTGCTTCCGATTGTTACTTCCGCCGCATCTGCATACCGCCAATTCGTGCCGTTATATGTCGCGCTATTATACGACCTGTCGCTAATCGTAGAAACCCGCATACCTCTTTGAGGCGTTGAAAATGCGGTTAATTGCGTGTTAGTTACCGAACCCCGGAAGTCAAAAAGAACCGGTTGGTTTCCCGGATTTTCGATAGGAATATTACGGGAAACGAATTGCGTCGTTGCTTGAACTACCGTGTTGATACATACGGCTCCAACCGGAATATTTACCGCTGTCCAGTTACCAGACAAATCGATCCAAACATCATCTGTATTATTCAAAACAATGGAATCAACGCCGGTAGCAACAGCGTACGGATTCAGTGTGATCCGGCTATTAGAAACTTTTCGGGCAGGTACGCCCGCAGCCGCAGCAACGCCAAGTTGTAGCGCAGGCATTCCGCGCGTTGACTTGATATTCGCAATCAACATAACGCTGCTTGCCGCTTCAATATTTATGCCCCCTGCCGACGGTCTTTCGCACATAATCGAACCGGTAATACTCCGCGCTCCTTGGCAGTAAAGAAGCCAAGCCCCGTCGGATATAATTACTGTAAGATCGGCAAGAATAACATTCAACTGATTTGCCAAAGATTCAGTAATCCGAATACCGCCTTTGTGATTTCCTCGAATTTCCCCGGATAATTTAACGTTATACGCACTTTCCAGAACGATAGCATAATCCGTCGCAGTCGTGTTTGTGTTTTCGCAATTAAAATGTACCTCACTCGAACAAATACCGATTTGACGGAACCATGTATCACAGTTGGAGCCGTTTACGATGTAGTAATTTTCATTGGGCGTTCGTGTGAATTCTCCGTTGTTGGGGGCTTGTTCTTCCCGCAATAACTCCTTGCAATTAACACCCCGAATGTGTACGACTTGCCGTTCGATATTTCCGTACGTATGAACGCCGATATTTGCATTTTTTACAAAAACGTCATATTCACATCCTGTCGTTTGGGAGTCATCTAATTTAAACCCGGTAAGCGTATTTTTTAATTCACAATCAATATTCAGCTTAACCCGGTTGTATGTTAAGTTAGAATATGCCGTACACCTGACAACGCTTTCGCCTACAAAATCCGCAGTAGGTTTCAGCATACAATTGCCGAAATCTATTAGAGAATTCGCAACAATATTAAATTGCTTTTTTACAGAAATTACAGGATATGTAGTTTTAAGATATACCCCTTTTGCAACGGCCAAGTTGTAAGCTTTTTGGATCGCATCGGAATCAGCAACGCCATCCATCGGGCCGAACCATTCAGGATAAATCGTATCTGCTGACAAATCGACCAAACCCGAACCGATAAAGACCTGTTGCGGGGAAGCGTCAAAACGCCCTTGAATGGTCAAAGTAACCCCCGCTTGGATGTTGAACATCGCCTTCGGACTTACTTTGATTTTTACATTCGCGGGAATTGTCAAATTCGCTCCGATGATAACGGTTTTATCAAGCGTGAATTCCGCAGGATTTGCCCCGAAATCATTCATACATCTTTGCAGATATGTGTGATTTGGCGTACTCAATTTGCTCGCTGTCCAAGTGTCGGGTGCCTGCCAACGAAAATAACTTCCAACGGTTTTTGAAGCCGCCCAATTATCTTTGTTATACAAAGCCCCGCAAAGATCATCGCGCATTGGGGTAGTGCCGTCCCGCCACATTGGAGTGACAAACGGCATTAAATTCTCACCGGTTAAAGGGTGTAATTTTCGTTCAACGAGGTTGGTTACATTTGGCATTATATAGCTACGGAATTGTTATACATTAATCGTTCTTCTAACTCAGAAATAAATCTTGCCGGGCTAATAACTGTTTCATCGCTATTAGAATCAAAATCCGAAGATTCCGCAAATTGAAGCCCTGTAAAGTTAGTTAGTTTATCTTTCAATTCGTTTGTGAAATCATTCGACGAAAGAACTTTACCGGTTTCTTTTTTAACGTAATCATCTATATTAACTCCCGGAATCGTACCGGCCAAATCCAGCAACGCCGCAATAGAAATTTTATAGTGCGTTCCGTCGGGTTTCGCAACCAAGGCGAAATCTTGGCCGTCTATCGCCTTGGTTGCAAGATCAAGTATTTTTATTGAATTAGCCATATATATTCGTCATGTATGCTACATCCGCAGCGATTTCCGAAAGAGTCATTGCACCTTTGTATGTGTCGCAAATACCGACAAGCCCGTGGAACTTGGTTGTATTGCTTCCTATCTCATTACACCCCAAGACGAAAGTTCCCGTTAACGCGCTAAACGTCAAATTCGGAATGGTTGTGTCAAGAACACCGTTAACATAAATATCCATTTTATTCTCGTTTATGATAACGTGCAATTTATTTGACGGAATCCCCGTACCGCCGTTAACTGCCAAAGCCTGTAATTCTGTCCGGGTACCGTTTACGACAATTGCCATTTTCGAGTTGACACCGGAAGATTCAAAACGGAACGTAAGTCCGTCCGCACCGGCGTATGAACATAACGTACGGGTAACAGTAACAGCAACCAAGTTATGATTAGCAAAACAAATCGCTAAACTGATCTTCTTACGCGCAAGTTTCCATTGCCTTGTAAGTACTTTTGTCCGATCCCCCGACCCGTTACTTGTTCCGCCGTTACCTGACTTGAAATAAATTGACGGCTTACCGTTCATCTGCGATGATGCCGCATTGATTGTCGGTATAACGGTTTGAGAAGCGAAGGTTCCCAAAACCATATCTTTTTCGGAGCTTTTCGGCTCGACCCAAACACCCGAAGCGGGCACGTATTTAGGAGCCATAAACAAGGCTTCAACCCCCGTTAATTTGGGCGGAATCCATTCGATACTCGGCGCAGTGCTCCGTACATCTGCAAATGTTTCACCCGGAATTGTTATTATCTTTGTCATACAATTTCAGAATTTATTAGTGAACGGGGATTTTGTATTCTTGCTTCCAAGGTGCGTAATCCTTGATTTTTCTTTACGACTCCATCAACCGTAACTTGATCCCAAGTTAGTTCAGGATTTGCAACGCGCATAACTACGGTTATTCGGTCATCAGTTTCGCCCGCACTTGTTCCATCGTCTGCCGCTGTCCGATACTGACCCGCTTTTATGTACCCCGGCGCACTCGAATCACTATACCCGATAGTTGTGTTCATATCGGTTATAACAAGTTCGGTACCGATCCAAAGTCGTATCTGTGAGTTACCGGTAGTTTTGGAAGGTCTGATACACATTACGCGGGGAATCCATTCGCCCCGATTATAAGGCTTCTTTGGATATGTTTTCGACACGGGGGCACTTTCCGGCCCGGATCGCGTTTCAAGCGTAAAGGTGTTACTTGTTCCGCCTACATCATAGTTAGCATAATTCAAGCCTACGATTGGCCCGCCGCCGCCCGGCCCGTGAAACTGAAACATATCATGATAAAACGCTGTGTTTCGATAGAAAATACGCTTGCCGTTTGGATCAGGTTCGATGAAAATCTGATCGGCATACCACAAATCCACGTCCCAAGGAATCGGAACCGCATTCGTTCCCGACGTACCAAGTTGATAGATTTCTGCACGTTCTTTCAGCTTTCCGTTCTGCGAATTTCCATCAGGATCGCTTGCCGAAGGCATATCGCCGCCCGTGCGTACGATATTTCCGTTCGCATCCGTTGTTTCCGCAAAATACCAGTTATCCCCCGGACGTAATTCAAACCGTAAGATTTTCGGAGCGTCCGGGTCTTTTAATTCTTGAATTGACCAAGGCTGCCTTCCGCTTACGTTTCCGCTTTGTGAACGCCAAGTCGTACCAAAGTATGTACGTTCCGTACCTGTATTTCCCAATGACAAGAAATTCAACGTCTGAATCGTACGCATCCGAACGCCTTGGGCAGACCAATATTCTTTACCCGGCCCTAACGCTGCATAAGCTGCATCAGCACTCGCAAATTCCTGCAATTCTTCAACCGGGGGCGTTACAATGACTGTGCTTTCAGTTGCTTCGATTTCTTCTTCGTACGGCCACGTTTTGCCATCTTTCAGAATTGCGTAAACGACAAGCCCTGTCGTACCTGTAAAAGCGGTAATGACATTTGGTGCGCCTGCGGCATCTTGCAACCCGCCCGCACTATTAATCGTTACCAGTAATTCGGGGGTCAAATCGGTTTCCCCGATCTTCCGGTTTATGGAAGCAAGCAGTTCATCGCTAACGTCAGCGGTACCGATTTCACGGTCTAATTTGGCCGTAACTTCCGGCGTCAATTTATCCAGTCCGACCTTCTCGTTAATTTTGGCGAAAATCGATTCTGGAAGGTCTTCTTCGGTCAGTTCATTATATGGGAACTCCGCACCGTTAAACTGTTTAGCAAAGAGAATTTGGCCCGATTCGTCACTGATCGTAAATGACAGCATCGAACTAACATTATTCGTCGTAGCAGTAACAGCTTTTACTTCCAAAGCGGTAATCTTTTCGTACCCGTTATCCTTTGGCGGTAAGTAGCTCCATTTCGTGCCGGTACTCTGCAAGCTTCCGCCGATCTTGTAAAGTGTCGGCTGCGGCTCCCCGGCAAGTTGTCCCAATCCTTCTTTAACGATGTTAAAGAAACTTCCTTTCGGTTTATCCGATACCGCCGTCGGGCTATAAGTTGCCCCCGTTTCGGATATAGTTGCAATGCCCGTAGAAGCATCAAAACTCCCCAAAGGAATGAACACCCCGGAAGCTACATCCTTGACCGCTTCAAGGGTCGCATTTGCTTCTGCCAGAAGTTCGCCTACCGCTCCGCTTGTCTCAACATTTGCCTGAATCTGATCGATGATTTCGCCGGCAGTTACTTTATTGTGCTGCCCGTCGGCACCTACGACTAACATAAAATCTTCGGGCTTTACGGGCTTTGTAGCAAGATCGAGTATTTTTATAGTTCCCGACATATTTATATAGTAAGAGTTTTATCCCCGATTAAAATTTCTTCATCTAAATTAGTAACGATTTCCGGTTCGTCCAAATCTTCAACCCAAGAAAGACGTTTTAAAAGATTTGCGTCTAGTTCTTCCATGTTCCTTGAATTCTCAATTGGCTCCATCGGAACGTCACGCACACGAAACATAACTTGATAATGCCAAGTGTTTTTGTCAAAAAGCGTTATATCCACACCGAACGCGGAAAGCTCCCCGCCGATTGAAGGCTTAAAACCCATCAAAAGCCGCTGCGTCATTTCTACGTAGGTATACAAACCGTAATACATTTGACCGTTAATTTCTTCATCATATAGACTTCGCGCTGAAACGGAAGCCGTAAGATAAATGTCGGTCATCTGTGCCGGGCTACCTATCAAAAAATTAGTAGGCTGCGATTCAGTGCCGAAGCGTTGCATTGGAAAACCTACATATACCCGGCCTTTCTGGTTCACTTGCAATTCGCTGTATTCGGCTTTAAACTGCTTTAACCGGCTTACTTCTACGCCGAGTAGTGCCAGATTTTCAGGCTGTTCGTTTGTTCCTCTTAGTTTGATAACAACCTCGCTAATTAATGCTTGATATATGTTCATTCGGCGGTAACAGGGATAAGAATTGCTTTAAAAGTTCTACCGTCATGAATACGCGCAACGTCCTGAACTCCGTATTTACGGGTTGTTCCTGACACATTGATGGAAACGAATTCGCCGTCCGTCCTGCCGCGTACTGCTTCGTATAATCCGGGAAAGTCGGGTTCCATATACTCCATTACGGGGCTTTTTATGGTGAAATCAACTTCCTTCATTTCGTATTGATCGCCGTTCTTGTTTGGGTCTTTCAAGTGAACCCGCGCTGCAAACGTATTGGTCGGAAAAGCCGATGGCTTCCAAACTGCGTCGTACCCCATCATTTGGGCGGTAGTACGAAACACGTTGGAAGCCATCGCGTCAAATATGTTCGGCATATTACTGCGCCTTCAAACGGAGTTCAGCAAAAGGATCAGCTTCCGCCGCAGCTTTTCCCACAAGACCGGCAAGCGTGTTGCCCGTTGCTACGGTTGTAAATGTACGGGAAGCCGCAACCAAATAAACTTTTGCCCCCAAAGCCCACGCCTGATTCGTTGGTTTTGCAACTTTGTATGTCCCTTTCAGTTTCAATACGGCAGTGTCTCCTTCCGCTGATGCTTGATTTGCAAAGACCGTATTACCATTACGAAGCAACACACTCACGAAGCCGATCAAATCGCCGACCATGTATGCGTCACCCGATTTAACCGTAGTTTCTCCCGCTCCAAGCGTTACGACTACGTCATCCCCTGTATCTACGAAATTATTCATTTCTATATGGTTTTAAAGTGGCCCGTTTTTAGGCGGGCCGGTTAATATTTATTGTCAATTAAAGGCCGGGGTTAAGCATTGCGCCTCTCCACCCTACCGCGCCGACTCCGAAGATAGAGCGGATTTTGAAGTTCACGCCGTCCGTTCTGAATTCTTCGTAACGCTCGAAATCAGGCGTTTGCTGTCCGTCCAAGAAAGATACTTGAAGTACCGGCTCGACATCAGGATCAGCGAAAGAAATCGCACCGTTCGTAAGCGCGAAGCGCGGAGATCCTACGATGTCCTCATAGATGCCAAGAGCCTTGTTCGGCATGAACATAGTCTTTCCGGTTTGGTCAAGGTCGTAAGTCGAAGTGTTGTACATTTTCGCCTTAGCCTCGTTCACGGTATGAACAAGCAGGATCGAGGGGTTAAGTGCGATCAGTTCGCCCGCTCCGTCTTTCTGCAACTGCATTGCTACGCGCATTCCGTCGTAGGCCGTTCCGTCAAGGGCAGAACCCGTCAGGATGTTGTTGTGATCTGCGTGGAAAAGGGTTTTTCCATCCGCCATGATCGGGCCACGGTTTCCGTTCATTGCAATTGTTGCGAATACTGTCTTCTCGATAGTTCTTTGAGAAGAACGGGTCAGATCAGCGATAACGTTATTAAACGCTCCCAAGTCGTCGTTAACGATCATTTCAAGAGAAAGATTAACGATACCCCCGTGCTTGAATACACGAACACTTTCGCCGGTTGCATCAACCAACGGAATGTTTTTGTATTCTTCTGTTTCCAGAACGCGAGGTAAATCTTGCAGCCCCCAAGTACGAATCGCACGATGATCGCGGAAATCGGATACGCTACCTGTACGGCAGAACCTACGCCATACGTCGTTAATTTCGACATAGCTTGCAAGCAAGATGTCCTGTCCGACAGAACCAAGCAGTACTGGGAAATCCGATGTAGATTGAGTGATCGCGCGTTTGGCGATTTCCTCTTTACCCAATCCGGCAGTTCTCAATCCGGTATCTTCAAGGGATAGGCGGGCCATATCCAGAAGACCAAGGGAACGAAGCTTGTTAGCTTCTACGACAAGCTCTTTGTCGATGTTTTTCGGCTTGATATGTCCTGTACGCATACCGAGCGCAGCGGCACGAACCGCACGTTTTTTGTCTACTTCGTCGGTTCCCATTTCGATAGTATTATCGTTTCTCAATCCTTTTGACGGATCATTCGCAGCCCATTTATCGATGATTTTTGCGCGGGCTTCGTCGATTGTAACATCGTTATCAATCATTTTCTGTGCGAAAGCGTCATCGAGCTTTGCAGCGCGAACAGCGTCACGAATGCCTTGGCTACGTGCTTTTTCAGCTTTTCGTGCGGCTTCCGTCAGTTTCTTTTCATCAACCGGCGTCGGGGTCGGATCGGGTGCCGCGCCGCGTTGTTGGTTTTGGTTTACGGGGTTTGTCCCTTCCGCTCCTTCTGCATTTTCGTCCATTGTACGAGTGTCGATTATTGTTGTTAAATGTAAATTCACTTCCTCACTTCTGAACTTGCGTTCAGTTTCTTTGACTTCTTCCAGCGAACGGGTTCCGACAGTTTCATCGGCAGGAATCCCCACAAATGAAATTTCGAGCGGCTCCCAACTCGTTGCCCGGTAAACTGGAACAGAAGTTTTGTCGGTTTGGCTCCGTACGTATTCATCAACGTTGTATCCAACCGAAATGTTTCGATATATGCCTTCGGCCACATTCTGCCGAAAAGATTCGTGTTCCGAGGTGCCTGAAAGCTTGATTGACGCGCGGGCTTTTCCATCCGCAGTCCAGCCGGTAAGTGTAATACCTACAACGGCATCAAGATTATAATGCCTGTGATCTTTGAGAACCGATGCACCTTGATTAATTCTGCCGAAATTGATTGCTTTATCAGTGATTTCAAGAACTTCTTGATAAATTTCATCATTCGACCACGAATAGCGTAGAACGGGCTTACCTGACGCAAATTCTACGTCAAGGGTTCGTTGCTCGGCATTCCAGCTATTCGGGATGATGCTTGCCAAAGCTTGCATCTTCCTTGTTTCAATGGTTGATCTTTTCTGCATGAGCGTAAATATAGAAAATGAATTTTTATTAATCAAAAAATATTTTAAGCGGCCTTGGATTCTTTATCGAAACGCGGATCGGCCATCGGTTTTAATCCGGCCTTATCCCACATATCTTTGTCTTCAAGAAGCTCCTTCAAAAGTTGTTCTTTATCCCAACCCAATTCACGAACTACTTCTTGCCACGACGTAAATCCAGCACGGGCCATTTCAAGAAGTCCTTTTACTTCTTTGGCAGGGTCGATCAGTTCACGACGGGGCGGAGTCCAAGAAACCGAAGCTTTTTCCCGAAGCTGTCCGGTAATTATTGCCGCATCCATCAACCAATCGAAAACACGGTCGCAGAACAACGGAATTATAATCCGGGTTTGCCATTTCAGGAACCCCCGGCTTGCCTCGATCCAGCCCATACGACCCGAAGAATAATTCGTGTTGCTCAGATCGCCGGAAAGTGATTCATAGGTCAGGTTATACGCGGACGCAATACGTTGAAGATTAACCCGCATATATTCCGAATATCCTTCCGATTGCGGGGGCGTAGCGGTTGTAATTTCATCGCCGGGGTTCATATAGTTGATTGATCCGGGTTCGATCCGGGCCATTGCCCGCATTTCTTCCTCACTCTTGGGAACGCCTGAATCCGGCACTTTCACAAAAACGGCAAAACACGCTGCAATCTTTTTACGAATCAATTCCGCGTCTTGATATTCGCCCAAATCCTTGATGGAAATAAAAGCTTGCACCCCTGTCGGAACCCCGCGAACTTGTCCTGCGCGTTCTTGATGAAAAACATGAATAACATCTTCCGCAGGAATCCGTTCGCTTTGCGGTATCGTATAAAGCGCAGTTGCATTCGGATGACTCATGTACAAATGATATGCAACTTTTTTACCTTGGGTGTTAAATTCTACGCCTTGGGTAATCCATCCGTCTTTCAAAGGCTTGGTTAGCTTTTCATCAAGATAATCCGCTTCCAGAACTTGCAACTTTATTGGAATGGCTGCGGTCTTGTCCCTGCGTCTGATAATAATACACTCCCCGTCCCTGTGCGTGGCCGCACAAACTAGGTCTTGCAAACCGTAGATATTATTCATACCGTCGAAATCACATTCAGTCGTTTCCGCCCAATCCCGCCAAATCTCACGCGCTTTTTTCTGAGTAAGCGCAACGGTTGAAACGATGGCGGGCTTGATGCCTGCCCCGACGATATTATTCGACAAAACTTCAATCGCTTTTTTAACGATTGGTTCGTCCCGCTGTAAAGTACGACTGAACCCCCGAAGCTTTCCGAGCGAATTAATAGTTTCCGCAGGAGCCGAACGGTTTTGGCGGTCAGTCTTCTTTTGCCTGCGTCCGTTGGCCCCTGCCTCGTATCCGCGAAGATATGAAAGGGCTTTCCGGTCGGCTTCGCGCTTTACCGCAATTGACGGTGCAATAAATTCAATAGCTTTTTCTAAATAGTTCATTTTACCGTGTTCTCCAAGAGTGTTCTTCCGTTTCCAAACCGTACCCGCCTGCCGATTTCCCATCGTTATAATCCGCTACAACCCGGCGTTGCGATGACGCAAGAATCGGATCAACGCCGCCGGGCACCTGTGGCCGCATCCAAGATAGTATTTTCCACATATCAGGAACAGATTGATATACAATCCGCTTATCGGCATACTGAACTTCCTTAACGCCGTTGACTAAATTGTTCAATAATGTTTGATATGCTTCCAAAGTAACGGCTGGAATCTCATATTGGGGAAGCGGATTTTCAGGAATTGTGCTATCTGCCATACTAAAAAACTGTTTATAGTTGCCGAAATATATGTAAAAAACTCTTAATTATTCCCAAAAACTGCCTTCTTTGTTTGTAATATGCGTCGTAGGCTTTACAGTGGCCGGTTGGACGGTTCTTTTCTTGAAAGAACTTTCGACATTATCCATCCATCTATCGTCGAATCGGTCGATGCCCATTAAACTCGCAGCGGCACGGGCATAGTTCATTGTATCCAACGGTTCGTTTCGTTCGAATGTAACGTGCCATTCAGTTTTATTGT
>Ga0210040_10006237_pt1 | contig 14908 bp, 12 predicted proteins | sample CryGeyCG12114_NA_FD_185462 | JGI IMG/M metagenome (GOLD analysis project Ga0210040, IMG submission 185462) | Groundwater microbial communities from aquifer - Crystal Geyser CG19_WC_8/21/14_NA (SPAdes) (version 2) | ecosystem: Environmental > Aquatic > Deep subsurface > Groundwater | place: USA... | reverse complement strand
TGCGTCTGGCTCAGCTTCTGGCGCATACGGCGGGCATATAGCTCTGTAATGTCGAAGTGCAGCTGCTCGTGGCGTAGCAGCTCGGGGCTGGCCTTGGTGGCCTCCCGCACCCACGACTCGGTAGGCATAAATACGGCCTGCACCTGCGAGGAAAACACGAAATCCTTGCAGCCTACCTGCACATCAATGTTGGCCGACGTAAGGGCCGCTAGGCGGTCGGCGGGGGTAGGCTTATTCTTGAAATCAGCCCAGGTGAGCTTGCGCTGCGCCGACCAGGCAATAACGGCCGGTTTAGGCGGAGTGGTTTGGGCAGGAGCAGGAGAAAAACGGCCCAGCAGCAGGGCAGGCAAAAGCAAAGAGAAAAAGGACATAGCAAACAAGAATACTACTTCCGTGCCAACGCCAAGCGGCCGAAAAGAGTGTCGGGACGGCGAGAGTTACTCGTTTTCCTATTGCTGATGACGGTAGTCGTTTCCAAATGAGTATAGCGCGAACCATATGGTTTGCGCTATACTAACTCGCGAGCTGCTATACTGATGAAGCTCTCAAGTCAGTGTAGCAGGAGCTAGAGACGTAATAGATTGCGACTACCCTGGAAACCGCTGTAACTGACAGCGAGCAGCTTAATGCGCCAGCACGACACGCTCTGGGTTTACGGCTGCGGGCGTTTGGGCGCTGTGCTGCCAGAAGCGCCAGAGCAGCACGGCAGCCACCAGCGAGAGGCCCGTAAGCAGGCCGACCCACACGCCTGTGGCACCCCAGCCCAGCGTAAAGCCCAGGCTGTAGCCCAGTGGCAGCGCCACCACCCAGTAAGCCAGCAGGGCCACCACGGAGGGTATTTTTACATCTTCCAGGCCCCGGAGCGCCCCCAGCCCTACCACCTGCAAGCCATCCGATACCTGAAACAAAGCCGCAATAAGAAGCAGCCCGGCCGCTTGCTCCACTACCAGCGGCGTATCGTTGTAGAGGTAGGGAATAATGCCACGACCCGCTACCAGCACCAGCCCCATGGTACCCATGAACGCAAACGTGAGCCAATAGGCCGCAAAGCCTGCCTGCCGGGCACCGGGGCCGTCGCCGAGGCCGTAGAAATTACCCACGCGAATGGTAGCCGCCGCCGCAATACCGCTGGCCGCCATATAAGTAACCGACGCTACGTTGATGGCAATCTGATGCGCTGCGAGTGGGGTAGCGCCCAGCCAGCCAATCATAATGGCTGAAAAGCTGAAAGCGCCCATCTCAAACATCATCTGCACGCCAATGGGGGCGCCCAGGCCCAGCAGGCGGCGCAGGGTAGTACCGTCGGGCCAGAGTTGCGCACGGGCCGCGTCGCGGTAGGGTTGCAGACGCGCGGCACGGAGTACATAGGTACCCATGAGCACAGCCATCAGAATGCGCGCCACGAGGGTTGCCCAGGCCGAGCCCATCATGCCCAGCGGCGCTACGCCCAAGTGCCCAAATATCAGAACATAGCATAGCAAGGCGTTCACCACGTTGGCCATGATAGATAGGTACATTGCCTGTCGGGTAAGGCCGAGTCCTTCAGCAAACTGCTTGAAGGCCTGGAAAATCATGAGCGGCACGTAGGACAGAAACAGCGCCTGAATCCAGGGGCGGGCCAGGGCCACCACGGCGGCCGGCTGGTGCAGTTGGTCGAGCAGCGGGGCCAGTGCAAACCCCAGCAGCGCTAGCACAATGCCGGCGGCCAGGCAGAGCCATACCCCATTCACTAAGAGCCTACCCAGTGCCGCCACGTCGCGGCGGCCATTGGCAGCAGCTACCAGCGGCGTAATGCCCAGCGATACGCCCAGGCCCAGCACTAGCCCTACCGTACTCGTGCTCACGCCCAGCGAAATAGCCGCCAGCGACTCGGCCGCTACGTCGGCCGGCGTGATGTGGCCTACCATCACGCTGTCGCACACGTTTACGAGCACGTGCCCCAACTGGCTCAATACCACTGGGTAGGCCAGCAGCAGGGTGGGTTTGAGATGCGGGCGAAGGGCAGCAAAAGACATAGTGACGCAAGCGGATAGGGCAGCAAAGGTAGTACAAGGAGCGGCTGTCTAGTGCGCGTTGCCTATCAACTTCAACGCTGCTTGTAGCCGGGGTAGGGCTGCTGCCAGCACATCGGGCTCCACGGCATAGGAGAGCCGCACAAAGCCAGGCGTGCCGCAGCCGGTGCCGTCTACTACCTCTATGCCCTCGGTGCGCAGGTGTCCTACAAGGGTAGCAGAAGCAACCTCCGGCGACTTGGCCAGGAGTGGAAGGTAGGCGCGTAAATCGGGGAAAGCGTAGTAGGTGCCCGCAGGCGGAGAAAGAGCAGGTACGTTCGGCAGTTCGGCCAAGGCGTGCAGGAGCAGTGCGCGGTTGGGAGCCAGCTGGGCCAGCAAATCGGCCGTAATGGTATCGGCGGCCTCCACGGCGGCCTGGGCAGCTGCCTGCGCCGGCGCGGGCACCGATTTGCCGGTAGCAAACTGAATGGCAGCGCAACGGCGGGCCAGCGCGGGCGGTACTACCAGGTAGCCCACGCCCCACCCCACCAGCATCAGTGACTTTGAGAAGCCGTTGAGCACCAGGTGCTGCGCGTGTGGATCAGGAAAAGACAGCAGGGTAGGCGTGGGTTCGTCGCCGAAACGCACTAAGTCATAGATTTCATCCGACAGCACCAGCAGCTCCGGGTGCTGGCGCGTGACCTCCAGCAGCGCCGCCACCTCGGCCCGCGTGTACAGGCGTCCGGTAGGGTTGTTGGGGTTGGTGAGCAGCAGCAAGCGGGTACGGGGCGTGAGGGCCACCGCTAGCTGAGCAGGCGTGAGGGCGTAGTTGTCGTCGGGAGAGAGGGGCAACATGCGCGTCACGCCCCCTGCCCGTTGAATAACTTCCCAGAAGCCAAACCAGGCGGGCGTTGGCACCAGCACTTCATCGCCGGGTTGCAGCACGGCCTGCAAGAGCGTGAGCAAGCCTGCTTTGCCGCCGGGCGTTACCACCACGTAGTCGGCTGTTACGTGCGCGGCGCCCCGCCGCTGGTAGTGGGCCGCCAGCGCAGCGCGCAGCTCCGGCTTCCCTTCTGCTTCGGATACCGGCAGTGCCCGCGTGCTGCGGATGGTGGCAATAGCTGCCTCGGCCGCCACGGCAGGCGTAGGGTAGGAGCCATAGCCAGAGGCCAGACTAAGCAGGGGCAGCGGAGAGGTGGGGGGCACAGGCAGCAGATTACGAGAGACAGAAAGGCCGGTTGCTACTTGGGCGCCAGGATTACATCGGCAAAATACGCCTGCTCATCCGAAAAGGAATGGACCAGCGTGAGCCCGGCGTCTTGCCCCAGCTGCTTAATATGAGGTAGCGTAAACTTGTAGGAGTTTTCGGTGTGCACGACTTCCCAAGCGGCGAAGGCTACCCGAAGATCTATAGCCGCAAAGTGTATGTTCTGGGCGCGGGTGCTCACCAAAAACGAGCGCACAGCTCCACTCAGCGGGTCGTAGTCGGTGTAGTGCTGCCAGTGCGCCAGGTCAAAATCAGCGCCTAGCTCGCGGTTGAGGCGCGTGAGCAGGTTGAAGTTGAAGGCCGCCGTAATGCCCTGGGTGTCATCATACGCCGCCCGAATCAGGCGCGGGTCTTTTTGCAGATCGAAACCAATCAGCAGCCGGTCATCGGAGGAGAGCGGACGAGCCATGCTGTGTAGAAAATCGTGGCGCTCGTTGGGTAGGAAATTGCCAATGTTGGACCCCAAAAATAACACCGCTTTACGGCCGGGGCGGGCGGCCAGCAGCGCTAAGGCGTCAGCGTAGTCGGCCGTTACGGGCTCTACGGGTAGGGTAGGCAGCTCATCGGTCAGGCTAGCCACAAGCCCATCCAGCGCCCCTGTCGAAATATCCACCGGCACGTAGGTGAAATGGGCGTCAGTGTCGAGCAAATGGCGTAGCAGTATCTTGGTTTTCAGGCCGTCGCCGGCTCCCAATTCCACCAGAAAAAAATGCTCGTCGGCCGCTGCCGGGCGTAGCGCATCGGCAATGGCAGCACGGTGAGTGGTGAGCAGCGCAAACTCGGTGCGGGTAGGGTAGTACTCCGGCAGGGCCATAATCTGCTGAAACAGCCGACTGCCTTCGTCATCGTAGAAATACATCGACGACAACATTTTGGGCGTACGGCTCAGGCCATTCGCTACGTGCTGGGCCAAATCAGAGGTAGCAGCCGTTGGTTCAGCGGCAGTAGAAGAGGAGAGGTGGGACATGAAGGGTGTATCGGTTGCTATTTGTACTGGGCAGCTGTCATCCTAAGCACTTCGCGTAGTGGGCGACGACGAAGGACCTCAGCACGTTAAGCCGTTTTTTGCGCGTACGACAAGCATGCTGAGGCCCTTCGCAGGCGGACGCCAGATGAAGGATGAAAATTGGTATAACAATGCCAACCCTACCGGGCCAGACGAATGCCCGTGAACTGCCAGCGCTTGTCGGCGTGGAAGAAGTTGCGGTAGGTGATGCGGATGTGGCTTTCGGGCGTGGCGCAGGAGCCGCCGCGTAGCACCAGCTGGTTCACCATAAACTTGCCATTGTACTCGCCCAGTGCTCCGGCCGCGCGCTGGTAGCCAGGGTAGGGGTGGTAGGGGGAGTAGGTCCACTCCCAGGCTTCGCCCAGCAACTGATGGCATTGCGTCGGGTCGGCATCGGCGGGTAGGGGCTGCGGATCGAATAGGCCGCTCTCCAGAAAGGTGCCGGCTGCTGTGGTAGGCTGAAACTGCCGGGCCGCAATTTCCCATTCCTGCTCCGTAGGCAGGCGGTGGCCAGCCCATTGCGCATAGGCATCGGCTTCGTAAAAGCTAATCTGGGTTACTGGCGCGGCCATACTCAAGGGCTGCAAGCCGTGGTGGGTGAAGCGGAGCCACTGCCCGTCTTTCTCCACCCAATACAACGGAGCCAGCCAGCCTTCACGCTGCACCAGCTCCCAGCCCTCACCCAGCCAATAGCGAAAATCCTTGTAGCCGCCGGCCTGTATGAACTTCAGGTATTCAGCATTCGTCACCAATCGGTTTTGCAGCTCGAAGTCGGCTACGTAGGTGTCGTGCACCGGTAGCTCATTGTCGAAGCAAAAGCCAGTGGCCTCGTAACCTACGCGGTGCATGCCCCCGGTCACGGGCAGCCAGGCAGCGGCCGGAGCTTGGGCAGGCGCTGGCTGCACGGCGGGCTTAGGTAGGTAGGCGGGCGCCAGCGGACTGGTGCTCAGAATGTACTTAATATCGGTTGCCAGCAATTCCTGGTGCTGCTGCTCGTGCTGCAAGCCCAGTTCAAACAACTCGGCGAAGGTGGCAGGCAGCGTATCGGCCAGGGCCAGGAGCTGCGCCATGTGCGCGTCAACGTGGGCGCGGTAGGCGTATACATCGGCCAGAGGCGGGCGCGAGATGGTGCCCCGGTCGGCGCGGTTCACGCGGCTGCCCAGGGAGTTGTAGTAAGAGTTGAAGAGGTAGGCGTATTCGGGATGAAAAACCGTGTAGCCCGGCAGGTACTCGCGCAGCAGAAACGTCTCGAAAAACCAACTCATGTGCGCCAAGTGCCACTTGGGCGGACTCACATCGAGGGTAGGCTGCACTACGGTATCTTCGGCCAGCAGCGGGCGACACAGGGCCACCGACTGCTCGCGCACGGCCTGGTAGCGGGTGAGCCATGTGCTGGCAGGTGTGGCAGTAGAAGGGGCAACGGTGATTTCGGGGGTGAAGGTAGGCATAGAAGGCAGGGTTGGCTGGTTACTAATACGTACGGCAAAAGGTAGATGTTGGAGCGCACTAGGGAGGGTGCGGTTAGCCGCAAGCTCATCCGTATTTATCCCGAATTATTTGCGTTAAGTCTGTATAGTGTTCAGTATAAACCTTGATTTGCGGCAAGAAAATGGGCTTTCTTAATCTTTTTATCGTCTCTTGTGTGTGTCCTGTTCAATCAGTGCTATACCTGATGGTAGGATTGTTTTTTTTCATCCTAAACCCAAATGCTATGCAAACCAACACCGCCACTACCCGCCGTCCCGCACAGCGCCGGGCCAGCAAAACCGTAACCAAGAGCCCCCGCGGTTTTGCCGCCATGGACCCCGAGCAGCAGCGCCGCATTGCCAGCGAAGGTGGTAAGGCCTCGCACGCCAGCGGCCGCGGCCACCGGTTCACGTCGGAAGAGGCTCGCGCTGCTGGCCGTAAGGGTGGCATGGCCAGCCGCACCAGCTCGGCCACGGCTGCCCGCTAACGCAGCATTTCTTCTGTAATTTAAGTGTAAACCCCTGGCCTAGCCAGGGGTTTATTTTTTTGGGTGAATTCGCTAACCGAAGCCCGTCTGGCGCTGTTACCTACGGCCGGTGCTGCTTCTACCGGCTGTCTATGCTCACGCTTCACTACTCCCGGCGCCCGTTGCGCTTCAATTTTCCGGCCCGCACCTCGCGCGGCGCCCTCACCGAGCACGTGGCCTGGTACCTGCACCTGCACGACACCAGCCGGCCCGATGTGGTAGGCCTGGGCGAAGCCGCGCCACTGGCTGGCCTCAGCCCCGACTATGGCCCAGGCTTCGAAACGCAGCTACAAGCGCTGTGTGCCGAGTTTAACCACCGTGCCCTACCTGCCCTGCTGCCTGATCACGCGCATCAGTTTGTGGGGGAAGCGTTGCCTGCCCTGCGCTTCGCTCTCGAAACAGCCCTGCTAGACCTGCAAAACGGCGGCCGTCGCCTACTCTACGATACGCCCTTTAGCCAAGGCAAAGCAGGTCTGCCCATCAACGGGCTGGTGTGGATGGGCGATGCGGCTTTCATGCGCGAGCAGATTCAGAAAAAGCTAGCGGAGGGCTACTCCTGCCTGAAGCTGAAAATCGGTAGCCTCGACTTTGCTACGGAGCTGCAATTGCTGCGCGAAATCCGGGCGGTGGCTGGTCCCGACCAGCTGACGCTGCGCGTAGATGCCAACGGTGCCTTTGCTCCGGCCGAGGCACTGGCGCGACTGGAGGCGCTGAGCGCATTTCACCTGCACTCCATCGAGCAGCCCATTGCGGCGGGGCAGTGGCCTGCAATGGCCCGCGTCTGCCGCGAGTCGCCGGTGCCAGTGGCGCTGGATGAGGAGCTGATTGGCGTGCCCGAAGGGCAGGAAGTGGAGTTGCTCACCGAAATCCGGCCGGCTTATATTATTCTGAAGCCTACCCTGCTGGGTGGCCTGCACCGCACGCATAGCTGGTTGACTACCGCTGACCGGCTGGGTGTCGGCTGGTGGCTGACTTCGGCGCTGGAGTCCAACGTGGGCCTGAATGCCATTAGTCAGTTTGCTAGTCAGTACGTGACAGATGGGTTTCCGCAGGGGTTAGGCACCGGACAGCTCTACCACAACAACGTGGCAGCACCGCTGCATATTAGGGGTGGCGCTTTGCACTATAACCCGCAGGAGGCGTGGGAATTGCCGGAGTAGGGTAGGGAAAAGAAGATACGCCGGGGCGTGCGTTTTTTGCGTAATTTACCCGACGCTCTTTCTACTCCACCTATGCTGCCGGTCTGGTTATTTGTGCTGCTTTTTCAGGGTAGCCGCCTGTGGCTTTTGCTGCTGGCGCTGCTGCTGGTGCTACCCGCAGCAGCTCAGGAAAAACCAGCCTTCCAGTTCGAGCGGGCCCGAACGCGCCGTGTCCGGCTGCCTTTTATGCTACAGCGCAACCTGATTGTAGTGAGTGCCCGTCTCAACGGGCAGGGGCCGTACAACTTCCTGCTCGACTCGGGGGTAGGCGTTTCTATTCTGACGGATCCGGCTGTGAAAAATTTTCTGCAACTGCGCACCGGCGAGGAGGTGCGGCTGATGGGCGCCGGCGAATCAGAGCAGCCATTGCTGGCCTACCGCGTCGATAGCGTGCAAGTGCAGCTAGCGGATGCTGTAGCACCGTCTTTATCATTTTTCGCGCTTTCCGAGGACATCCTGAACCTGTCGGCCTACGTGGGAATGCCCATTCATGGTATTTTAGGCTACGACGTATTTCAGAGCTTTGTGGTGGAAGTGCACACCGATCCGGCCCAACTCTACCTGCACGACCCGGCCCGCTACCGGGCGCCCCGCTCGCGCCGGTGGGCACATATCCCGCTGGTGCTGCGCGCTAATCGGACATACGTAACCACCACCGTACAGCTCAACGATACGCTGACAATGCCCTTAAAGCTATTGCTGGATACGGGTGCTGGCCATGCCTTGTCACTGGAAACCGGTTCGGCGGCCAATGTGCCCCTGCCGCAGCAGCGTCTGCGGGCCCAGTTGGGGCTGGGCCTCAATGGCAACATCAACGGCTACCTGGGGCGGGTGCGAGGAATACAGCTGGGGCGCTACCGGGTAAAGTCGCTGATAACGTCTTTCCCTGATGAGCAGGAAGTACGCCTGAAGGCTTCTGTGCCACGCGATGGTGGCTTGGGCTTCGAACTGCTTAAGCGCTTCACCACCATCATCGACTACCCGCACGCCCGGTTGCTGCTGCGCCCCAATACCATCTTTCGCGACCCTTTTGAGCACGATATGAGTGGGATTGAAGTTCTGGCCGTTGGCACCGATTACCGCCGCTACCTCATTCTGCGCGTAATACCCGACTCGCCCGCCGCCGCCGCCGGCCTGCTACCCGACGATGAGCTGCTGGTCATCAACATGCAGCCTACCGGCAATATGACGCTCACGCAAATTGGCCGCTTGCTGCACTCCGGCGACCAACGCGAGTTGGTATTCATCGTGCGCCGCGCTAATGGAGAGCTGTTTTCGACAAGCCTGCGCCTGAAGCGACAGATCTGAGTACGTTGCGCGGGCTAAAACGCTACACCTACATCAAGCCGCCATGTGCTGGAGCGGGACGTAAATCCGTTTGAGTCCCCGTAGTGCATTCGGTCGTACCGGACTTCCACGCTCAGCAGCGGTAGGGTTGCGTACCGAATCAGCACGCCGCCACCAGCTGCCAAGCCTATACTGGCCGTTTTGGGTAGGGGCAACTCCTGCTCCGTGGTAGCGGGTGCGGTTTGCCCCGTTTGCGTTTGATATTCGTCTTTTCTGATCGACTGATTGTTGAAGTTGACCCCGTAGCTTGGGCCGGCGTTCAGGAACGGGCGTAGGGGGCCGTGTCCAAATCGATAGCGCACCAGCACGGGTAGCTGCACCTGAGAATACTGAATAGTCGTTCGGCGAAATGTTTGGTAGTAAGCGTAGCCATTAGCTACTTGTTCTGGCCCTTCCGAGCCGCGCATAGCCAGATAGGTGGGTTCCAGCTGCGCCGAAAATCTCCCCTTGCCTATGAAAGCCAAAAAGAAGCCCGCTTGGTATCCTACCTCACCCTGGCTGGTCCGGCTACGATTAGACGAAAAATAAAAGCGGGTTGTGTTAATCCCTGCTTTCAACCCAAAGGCTACCTGCATGCCATTAGGGGTAGTGGAAATACGGTTGCGCTGCTGTGGCTGGCGACACCTATTGTAATCCGTAACCAAACGGGTCATCCCCGATTGATTGAGGCGGTATTTGAGTAGCGTTTCCGAGTACTCAAGACGCAGCTCTGGGCAGCCAGGTAGCAGTCGTAATAGCGTAATTTGCAAGGCCGTGGGCGGTAGCTCTACGGCGTAAGTCGAGTCAGTAGGCTGTATGAACAGGCGTTTATCGCCCTGTGCGGTGTATCCTTCATACAGGCTGGTATAGCCCTCCACCAACAGTGTTACAAAGCTAGGTGCCGCTCCCTTGCCCAACGGTTTGCTTACGCCAAACGCCCCTTTTTCGTCGCCGTAGCTGCGCACTTGCGCTGGCGTAAACTCTATGGCCGTGGCGTTTGGTTGATATAGCCGCAGGGTTTGCTGGTTCTTCCCCAAAAGCATGATTTCTCCTCGCAACGTGTCGCCAGCCGTGGTGACCACAAAATCCTGCTTTGCTTTTTGCGCATAAGCAGGTAAAACGGCCCACCCAAGGACCATCATTAACCATAAAATTCGCATGAATAGGGAAAGTAAAAAGCTTGTATAAAACGGTATCTGTAGTGAAAGAATAATGCAAATAAAGACGATGGCACCAGTAAAAAAACAAGATTGGCCAACTGGACCAATCTTGTTTTGTGGTAGTAGAAAGTAGTTACGGCTATTTCAGCTGCATGTCCTCAATAATAGCCTGAATGCGCTGATCTAGCGTGCGGTCGGCCAATCCAAAATCAACAGTTGATTTCAGGGGCTGTTTCACGCTGAAGTAGAACTTGATCTTGGGCTCGGTGCCGCTGGGGCGAGCTGAGATTTTGCTGCCGTCTTCGGTTAGGAACTGGAGCACGTTGCTGCTTTCCAGACCGGTTTCGGTGGTCTGGCCGGTCTTTTTGTCCGTAATTTTGCCGGTTTTGTAATCCCGAATTTCCACCACGGGCGAGCCGGCAATGGTAGCGGGTGGGTTGGCGCGCAGGTCGCGCATCATCTCCTGAATCTCTTCGGCGCCGCGCTGGCCTTTCTTGGTCAGCGAAATCAGGTGTTCTTTATACAGGCCATACTCGGCGTACATCTGCTCCATTTCCTCGTAGAGCGTGCGGCCCTGGTCCTTGGCCACGGCAGCCATTTCGGCCACCAGCGCGCACGCCGATACGGCATCCTTGTCGCGCACAAAGTCGCCAATCATGAAGCCGTAGCTTTCCTCGCCGCCGCAGATGTAGGTTTCCTGACCTTCCAGCTCGCGGATGATGCCGGCAATGTACTTGAAGCCGGTGAGCGTGTTATAGGCCTTCACCTGGTGGGCGCGGGCAATATCGCCCAGCACGTCGCTGGTTACAATAGTATACACGATGAAGTCCTTATCCGTCATCTTGCCGGCGCGCTTGCGGGCCGACAGGATGTACTGCGTGAGCAGCGCGGCCGTCTGGTTGCCGTTCAGCAGCACCCATTCGCCTTTGTCGTTCTTCACTGCCATGCCCACGCGGTCGGCGTCGGGGTCGGTGGCTAGCACGATGTCGGCATCCAGGGCTTTGGCTTGGTCGAGGGCCAGCTGCATGGCGGCTTTCTCTTCGGGGTTCGGCGACTGCACCGTGGGGAAGTTGCCGTCGGGGGTAGCCTGCTCCTGCACCACGTGCACGTTGCGGAAGCCGAAACGCTCCAGCGCCTTCGGCACCAGCGTAATACCCGTGCCATGCAGCGGCGTATACACAATCTTCAGGTCCGACTGCCGCTGAATAGCCGCCGGATCGATGCTCAACTGCTGCACCTGCGCGAGGTAGGCGTCATCCAGCTCCTGCCCAATCAGGTGAACCTTCGACTCATCGGCCTGGAACTTCACCTCATCCACGGACTGAATGTTCTGTACTTCCTCGATGATGTTCTCGTCGTGAGGAGCCACCACCTGCGCACCGTCGTTCCAGTACACTTTAAAGCCGTTGTACTCCTTTGGGTTGTGCGAGGCCGTCACCACGCAGCCGCTCTGGCAGCCCAGGTAGCGAATAGCATACGAAAGCTCGGGGGTAGGGCGCAGAGCGTCAAATAGATACACCGTGATGCCGTTGGCCGAGAAAATATCCGCCGCGATGCGCGCAAACTCCTTGCTGTTGTTGCGCGAGTCGTGGGCAATGGCCACCTTAATTTCCTGGCCTCCAAACGAGCGTAGCAGGTAGTTGCTCAGGCCCTGCGTAGCCATGCCCAGCGTGTAGCGGTTCATGCGGTTGGAGCCAGCGCCCATCACGCCGCGCAGGCCACCGGTACCAAATTCCAGGTCGCGGTAGAAGGCATCGTTGAGGGCATCATCCTGGCCGGTGGCTACCAGTTGCTGAATGTCGGCCTTGGTGGTTGCATCGTAGTTGCCGGTGAGCCAGGTATTGATTTTCTGCTGAACGTCGGGGGAGAGTGCCATAAAGGGAAATGGTGGAATTAAAAACGTAGGTATTCTGAGAACGGCGGTAAAGAAAAGAGGTTTACGCAGAATCAGCGCGAGAAGCACCGGCGAATTCCTGCTAACACGTAAAATAAGCCAGTAATGCGCCTGCGAAAATAACTATCCATTGCCCCGTATATTGGTCTGATGGCAGGCCTTTCGCTGGTTTCCATGCGCCGCCACCGTAGAAATGTAGGGATTCCTCCCCACCTTTGTAGTGCTAACTCTAACCTCCGCCGTTGTACCACCTATGAACGTTACTGAACTAAACCAAGCCCTCGTTACCCTGATTGAGAAGAAGCAGGAACTGCAAACTCTCACCTACGACGACGCTCGCTACGACGACGTGGAAGAGGAGCTGCACGATCTGGAAGACGATTTCAACGACGAGTACGGCCAGTTTCTGGAAGAAGCCCTGGAGAAAGTACACGACGACCTGGGTTCCGATACCGACGTGCTGCTGCCTACGGCCTACCTGCCGGCCAACACCAGCGGCGAGCCTACCCCTAAGGAAGGAGTATGGATTGACTCCGAGAAATACTCCGGTAAGGAAGCCCGCCTCACGCTGATACCTAACCCTACCCGCCTCTTCCTGACCGTAGGCAAGACCGTGCGTCAGGAAGTATGGAAGGCCTAAAGAAAGTGAAGTGGTGAGATTGCCGTTCGGCTTGCGCAAGTGGCGCAAGCCGAACGGCAATCTCACCACTTCACTCTTTAATTAACAAACTCGGCCAGTTCCAGCCACCGTTCGCCTTTGGTGTCCAGGTCCGCATCAATTTTCTTGAGGCGGGCGGCCCAATCGGCTAGCTCCTGGGGAGTGCCGGTGCCGCTGCTGAGCTTTTCTACCAGCTGCTGTTTTTCTGCTTCCAGCTTCTCCATATCGGCCTCCAGCGTTTCGTATTCTTTCTTCTCAGCGAAGGAAGCCTTGCGCTTGGGAGCAGTAGTAGGGGTAGGAGCGGCCGGGGTAGCGGCCGGAGCTACGCCAGCGGCGGCTTTGGCTGTTTTAGCGGCTTGCTGCTGGTATTCGGCCGTGTTGTGCTCCTTCTGCCACTCACGGTAGTCGGTGTAGTTGCCAGGGAAGTTGTGCATCACGCCGCCGGGCTCCAATACAAACACGTGCTCCACCAGCGCATCCATAAAGTAGCGGTCGTGCGATACGATGAGCAGGCAGCCCGCGAAGTTCAGCAGGAAGTCCTCCAGAATATTCAGCGTGATGATGTCCAGGTCGTTTGTCGGCTCGTCCAGAATCAGGAAGTTGGGGTTTTTGATCAGCACGCGCAATAGCTGCAAGCGGCGCTTTTCGCCCCCACTTAGCTTGTTCACCAGCGTATACTGCTGAGCCGGCGGGAACTGGAAGTGCTGCAAAAACTGCGAGGCCGTCACCACGTCGCCATTGGCCATTTCCACTACCTCGGCCACCTCCTTCACAATGTCAATCACGCGCTGCGATTCGTCGAATTCCAGCTCCGTTTGGGTGTAGTAGCCAAATACAGTTGTCTGGCCCGCATCTACAGTGCCGGAGTCGGGTGCCAAGCGACCCGTGAGCATGTTGAGCAGGGTAGACTTGCCCGCGCCGTTTGGCCCAATGAGCCCAATGCGGTCCTTTTTCTTGAATACGTAGCTGAAATCATCCAGCACCACATGCTCGCCAAACTGCTTGTGCAGGTGCTCCACCTCAATGATTTTGCCACCTTGGCGGGTAGTCTTCACCGATAGCTCCAGCTGCGGGCCGCTGATCTTGGTCTTGGCCTTTTCCTGCGTTTCGTAAAACGCATCGATGCGGGCCTTTTGCTTGGTGCCGCGTGCCTGGGGCTGACGGCGCATCCAGTCCAATTCCTTGCGTAGCAGGTTGCGGGCTTTCTCTACCTCCACCGTTTCCATCTGCTCGCGCTCGGCCTTCTTCTCCACAAAGTAGGAGTAGTTACCCTGGTAACGGTGCACGCGGCCCTGGTCCATCTCCACAATTTCGTTGGCTACTTTGTCCAGGAAGTAGCGGTCGTGGGTCACCATCAGCAACGTGAGGGTAGGGGAGGCCAATCGGTTTTCGAGCCACTCAATGGTATCGAGGTCCAAATGGTTGGTAGGCTCGTCGAGAATCAGAATCTCGGGTTCCTCAATCAGCACGCGAGCCAGGGCCACACGCTTGCGCTGCCCGCCCGACAAGTTGCTGACCTTGCGCTCCAGCAGTTCACCCAAAATGCCTAGTCGGCCCAGAATCTGTTTCACCTGCGAGTCGTAGTCCCAGGCGTTGTGGGCGTCCATCAGCTCCAGCACCCGTTGCAACTCGTTGGGCGAGTGGTTGGGGTCATTCACCACGTGCTCGTAGTCGCGGATGGCGGCCAGGGTAGCGTTCTGACTGGCAAAGATGGTTTCCTCCACCGTCAGGTTTTCATTGAACACCGGCTGCTGGCCCAGAAAGGCCACGCGGGTGTCCTTGCGCACGCTCACTGAGCCGGTGTCGCCAGGCTCAATACCGGCCAAAATGCGCAGCAAGGTGGTTTTGCCGGTGCCATTGATACCAACCAGCGCCACGCGCTGCCCCTGTTGCAGGCCAAAGTTCAGGTCGCGGAACAGCCAACGGTCGGCGTAATTTTTCGAGATATTCTCAGCGGAAAGCAGATTCATGCTACAAAGGTAACGTTCTGCGCTCGTGATTCAGATAATACGAATTCGGTCTACGTGGCGCTCATCGCGTAGTATTTCCAGCCCCTGGTACGCTAGTGGCCGGCCTGCATTGATGGTCAGCTGCTTTGTAAGCACAGCGGTATTGGCCACGTCCAGTATCAGCTGTGTATACAGCCGCTCGCCTAACTCAATGGCAATAGGCCGGCCATGGCGGGCATCATACGCTGCTAGTGCAGCATCAATAGTTTCTAAAACCTTACTCATATCGCAGTTGATAAAGCAGAGTTGGCAAGAAATATACTAGATATGTATATAACGAAGCTGTTTAGAAAGGAGGGACCAGTAGACAGAAACGCAAAGAACTCCCACAATACGGGCGAAATTTGGGGTGCGACCCACCTCCTCTCACCTGCTTCATGGAAGTCCTTCCCAAAGATATTATTC
>Ga0210040_10006236_pt1 | contig 14909 bp, 8 predicted proteins | sample CryGeyCG12114_NA_FD_185462 | JGI IMG/M metagenome (GOLD analysis project Ga0210040, IMG submission 185462) | Groundwater microbial communities from aquifer - Crystal Geyser CG19_WC_8/21/14_NA (SPAdes) (version 2) | ecosystem: Environmental > Aquatic > Deep subsurface > Groundwater | place: USA... | reverse complement strand
GATCATAATGGTGGCGGGGGCAGGTAGCGCCTGCAGCAGCCGTTGCGCCTCATCGGCACTGAAAACAGAGAAGTGATCGATGCCGCACGCCTGTGCCAGTGTAGCAAAAGGCTCTATGCCGTGGCCGTAGGCGTTGCCCTTGATAACGGAGGATAGCCGGACGCCGGGGCCAACCTGCTGCTTCATGAAGTTTATGTTGCCTTGAAGTGCCGATTTACTTATTTCTATATAAGAGGAATAAAACATAAGGTGTTATGCGTTCAGAATTTCTGCGGCGATGGAATAAAAAAGAGCGGCACCAGTTGGAACGATTTCGTCCGGGTAATCATAATTAGCGTGGTGGAGTTGGGGCTGCGCAGGGCCGGAGCCGAGTCCGAAAAGAGCGCCCTGGTAACGGTGGGTAAAATGCCCGAAGTCTTCTGACCAGCGGAAGGGTTGGGCTGCCTCCTGCACCTGCAACTTTAATCTAGCCGCTGCGCTGCGAACAGTGGCCACAGCCTCGCTGTTATTCACTGTGGCAGGAAACTCCTCCACAAAACGCACCTCCTGCTGCAGTTGGTGCTTCGCTGCCACCTCAGCGACTGCCTGCTGCGCGTGTTGCTTTAGCCTTTGCAGATCAGCTGGCTGGTAGGAGCGAAGGGTGGCCATCACGGTGGCAAAGCCTGGATTTGTGCCGAAGGCCACTTCGCCCAACTGCGCATGTATCACGGTGAGCAGCGCAAGGTCCTCGAACTGTTCTATTTGTTTGATGATCCTGTTGAACGCCAGGATAATCTCCGCCATGGCCTCCCCGGGATTGAGCCCGTTCTCCGGCTCCGCGGCATGAGAGGATCTTCCGGTTAGCTCCACGATCATGCCGGTGGAGGCCGCCGCAAACACCTCCTGCCGCACCACCACCTCGTGCATTGGCCGCCCCGGGAGGTTGTGCAGGGCAAACACATAATCAGGTTTCAGCTGCTTCCCGAACCGTTCATCCTGTAACACATCCCATGCACCAGCCCCGGTCTCCTCGGCAGGCTGGTACAGCAGCACCACTTTGCCTTTGCGCAGCTTTTGCTGGTGCAGCAGGCTACCCAGAGCTGTCAGCGTGGCCATATGCCCATCGTGGCCGCACATATGCCCCAAGCCGGCGTACTTTGATTTATACGGGCGGTTACTGTTTTCAACGATAGGCAAGGCATCCAGCTCTGCCCTGAAAAGCACCACCGGCCCCTCCGGGTTATCGCCGTTAAAAACGGCCGCGACACCTGTGCCGCCTAAACCTGTGAAAATCTGATCCGGCTTATATGGCTGCAGGAAAGCCACAATTCGTGCAGCAGTTTCATGTTCCTGGCCTGATAATTCCGGGTGCTGGTGCAGGTCGTGGCGAAGTCGGGTAAGTGCGGGAAAGTCTGGAAGTTTTATCGGGTGCATGAAGAAGTACGTACTTGTTCCTATAGCTTTCTAACAGGAACAGCAAGCGCTAAGTTGCAAAAAAACGGGCTGAGCCAGAATTTGCCTGCTTCAGGTAAAAGAATAGTTAAGGATTAGCAGGCTACTTAGAGTTTTTATGAACGGGCGTATAGACCTCTCGGAGCTGTTTTGTCAGGTACGCATGGGCAAGCGGAATTTCTTTTTCCGGGTCAGCTACGTTTCCTTCAATAAACACAGGACCTGTATAGCCAAACGATTTCAAGGCGTTGAAATAAGGCTTGAAATCTTCACCAGTTACACCCGGCAAGGTGCGCTTCTCTTTTTCGGCTACTTCAACATATACAATAATATTTCCGGCGTCTGCGATATGCTGCGGCGGCTCGTTTTCTTTCAGCATATGGTAAATGTCCACATTCAGCCTGAAGTTGGGATGGTTCACACCTCTGACCACGTCCGCTGCCTCCTGCAGGGTATTCAAAAAGTTGGTCTCGGTGCTGTTCAGGTTTTCGATAGCGATGGTAACGTCATGTTTTTTTGCCACTGCAGCCATCTTGCGGCACAGCGCGGTGAACTCCGTTTTAGCCTGCTGGTAATCATACGCTTCGGGAAGCCTTCTTGCGCCTCCGCTGCCCAGCACGATGAGAGGGATTTGCGCTGCTTTGGCTCTTGCAAGAACCTTGTCGAGATATGTTAACACCGCTTCCTCGTTCACATCAGGACCGGTAATTTTTAAGGTAGAGGGGAAAAGAACGTTACAGACATAAACTTTAGCTTTGGCGTTGTTCATCTTCCGGAGGTTCGCCTGAAACTCTGCTTCGGAAAGGGATGGTGAAAGCATACGGCCGACAGATTCGCCCATGTACCGGAAGCCCGCTGCGTGGAGCAGGCTGTCCTGGTCAAGCCTGGCGATCATGCCTAACGTTGGAATAGCTTGTGCATTTGCTGTTAAGCTGCAGGTTAAACTCAGCAGGATCAGCGTTATATAGGTAGCAGCTTTCATGTGAGTCCGGATTGGTTTTGTAACGCTTTACATTGCTCAAACGCTCCTCTACATGTAATATAGGAAAATAATCTGTTTTACCCTATGGGTTACTTATTGCTGCCAGGCGGAGAAGAGAATAACGATAGCTATTGCCAGATTAAAAAAATGCCTGCCATTCCGGTTATGACAGGAACAGCAGGCACTTAAATGTACGCCTTTTCAGAAAAGCACCTTCTCTTTCAACTGCACGACCACACGGTCCAGCACAGCTTTGAGCAGGGCAATGTCAGCGCCCACTGTGTCGAGGTTTGAGTGCAGTTTGGCATTGGTTTCTATCTGCCGCACCACATCTTTGAGTGTGTCGATGCGCATGGTGTCTATCGTCGACTTGAGTTTATGCGCGGCTGCGCTCACACCGGCCCAGTCTTCTTCATCGTACTTCTGCCGCATGTCGGCGACGGTCGCGGGCACCGTGTCTATAAAGAGCTGCTGCGCCCGTAATATAAACTTCTCATTGCCGCGCGACATTTTGTGCAGGACCGCCAGGTCATATAAAGGTGCTTCGGGCGCCAATTCCGCGACCGCCTCCGCACGTTCTGGCTGCGCTTTGCCTTTTTTGGTTTTGAACTGTGGCAGCACGGACTCAATTTTCAGAAAGAGCTTCTCTTCTTCGAAAGGCTTGGATATATAATCGTTCATGCCAGCGCTGATGTATTTCTCAGCGTCTCCCTTCAGCGCATTGGCTGTTAGGGCAATAATCGGGATACCGGCTTTTGCCGGGTCAGCGTGCTGCCGGATTAACTGCGTGGCGTCAATGCCGCTGAGCTCAGGCATCTGTATATCCATCAGAATAACGTCGTAGTGCTTTTTGTCGGCCATATCCACGGCTTCCTGGCCGTTGCGGGCCACGTCAACGCGGGCGCCCCATCCTTCTACAATAGACTGCGCTAAGAAAATGTTTACTTCATTGTCTTCTGCCAGCAGCACCTCTATATCGCGTAGCATGTTATAATCGGTCTCTTCCTTTTTAGAGTTAAGTTCTGTTTCTTTTGATTTGGGATAGGTGACCCTGACTTTGAAGGTGCTGCCTTTGCCTTCGTCACTCTCAACCCATATATGGCCTTGCTGCATCTCAACAAGTGTTTTGGAAATGTTGAGCCCAAGCCCGGTGCCGCCGTATTTACGGGTGGTGCTGGAGTAGGCCTGGGTAAAGCCGTCAAAAATGACATTTACTTTTGACGCCGGTATACCGATGCCTGTGTCTGCCACTGCTATTTCTACCGTCATGTCCGCTTCAGTTTCCTCTACCACATGGCAGGAGAGGGTCACCGCGCCCTCTTCCGTGAACTTGATCGCGTTGTTCAGCAGGTTCAGCAATACCTGGTTCAGGCGATACGGGTCGCCCACCATCATTGTGTGCGGCAGGTGCAGCGGTTTCAGCACATAGGCGATTTCCTTTTCTTCCGCTTTATATATAAATGTCTGGAAAGCTGATTTAATTGCCTCGCTCAGGTCAAACGGAATCTCCTCCAGGTCCAGTTTACCGGCCTCAATTTTGGCGATATCCAGGATGTCATTGATCACCACCAGCAGGTTATCCGCCGACTGCTGAATAATTTTGAGATAGTTCTGCTGTGCCTTATCCAGTTGCGTTTTATGCAGCAGGCCGGCCATTCCCAGTATCCCGTTCATCGGCGTCCTGATCTCGTGGCTCATGTTGGCCAGGAAATTTTCCTTTACCCGCGCCGATTCCTCGGCCGCCTCTTTGGCTTTCAGGAGCTGCTGCTCCGTGCGCAGGCGGTCTGTGATGTCCTGGGCAATGCCGATAATATACGGCGCTACATCCGGCTCTTCGACTTTGTAATTCTGGTAAAACAGGTTCCGCGCTTCGTTTTCCTTGTTGAGGATCGTCAATACGCCGTCCACTACAGTATTGGAGTCGAACTGGCGCAGGTAATCCTCCAGGTGCTCCCGATGCGATACCGGGAAGAAGGCGCTGAGTTTTTTACCTACAATTTCGTCTGAGGTATAGCCCAGCATGTTCGTCAGGTATGGGTTTACCGCCTGTATCACCCCGTCCAGGTCGTGGGTGCAGATAAATGCCTGGCTATAGTTGATCAGTTCCCGGTATTTTTTCTCACTGTGCCGCAGTGCCTCCTCCGTTTTTTTGCGGGTGGTAATGTCGCGCGTGGCAGACTGAATCTTGATCACCTTTCCGTCTGCGTCCAGGATCGGTTTGAGATTGGTCTCCACCCGGAATTCGGAGCCGTTCTTACGCACCAGCCGGTACTGTTTCGTCACGCTCTCCTTTCGCTGCAGCGCCTTCATAAACCCATTTTCCCGCACATTCTGCCGGTCTTCCGGATGAATTACTTTGAACGCATCCAGCAACAGCAACTCGATCTGCGTGTAACCCAGCATTTCCTCCACGGCTTTGGAGGCATATATATAAGTGCCGTCCGGGTTGTGCAGGCTGATCAGGTCGCGGGAATTCTCCGAGAGCAGGCGGTGGAGTTCTTCGCTGTGCCGCAGGCGTTTGTTTGCCAGGCGCTGCTCGCTTATGTTCGTGGAGATACCCAGCACGTGTACCTGCCCGTCGGCTGTGATCAGGGGCTTTTTGGTGGTGCTGAACCATTCAACTTCACCTTTACTGTTCGTGAAGCGCTCCTGCAGTTTTATTTCTTTTCTTTCGTTTATTACCTGTTGGTCCGTGTCAAGGTACAGGCGCGCCTCCCGCTTATTCGGGTATAAATCGGCCCCGTTCATGCGTTGGGTCTCTTCAATCGTTTTGCCGAACAGATTGGCAAACTCCTGGTTTACCAGTTTAAAGTTTCCTTCCCCGTTTTTGACGTAAATAAGACTTGGGCTGGATTCCAGCACCAGTTCAATAAAATCATTCTTCGCTTTAACCTCTATCGCTGCTTTCTTTTCTTCCGTAGTTTCGCGGATCATAAGCAGTACATCATTTTCGCTGTATTTGAGACAGCGGCCTTCGTAGTAGCGGGTTCCGTCGGGAAAGTCAAGTTCGTATTCCATTTTCTCGGACTGGCCAGTCCGGATCACCTGCTGCAGGAGCATGAGCATTTCTTCCCCCAGCGCCTCCGGCAGCAGGTTTCGGATGTTGTTCCCGATCACCTCTTCTTTCGGCACCAGCAGGTGCTGCTGGTCCACATTGTTCATGTCGAGGTAGTTGCCGTCGCTGTCCACGATGAACATAATATCGGGGATGGCAGCCAGAATAGCCCGGTTTTTCGCCTGGCTTTCCCAAATAATGGCCTGGGCACGTTTCAGCTCCGTAATGTTCAAGCCGTGGCCAATCACATACTGCAGCGCGCCTTGCTCGTTTAGCACCGGGTTTAGGCGGCGGAGGTAATAGGTGGGTTTGCCGTCCTTGTCAGGTAATTGCTCCTCGAACTCTACCAGCTGCTTCGTCTGCTGTACCAGCTGGTGTTTGTTCTCGCGTAACTGCATTATTTCCGCTGCCGCTCCCCGGTACTGCATGTATTCTTTGTTCGTCTTGCCGATCATCCACGCACGCGTAGCAGCGTCGCTCACGGCAGCAGGATTAAGAAAAATATACCTCATTTCGTGGTCGAACACGAGCACATCTGACGCAATGTTGTTCAGGATCGATTCATAAAATTCTTTCTGCTGAAGGAGCTCCTCGCTCTGCTGCCTGATTTTGGTTACATCTAAAGCTGATCCGATGACCTGCTTTACCTGTCCGTTGTCCCGCCGCCTGAACACGCTTTCCCTGAAATTCAGTATTTTTATGTCCCCGTTTTTGCAGCGTGCCCTGACCTCTAACTCCCGTATGTCGCCGTCACTCGCCTGCTGCATGTGATATACATGGGCATACAGCCTTTCAAGCTCCTCCGGCAGCACAAAGGCCGTGACCAGGTCATCCCCTAGTGCCGCGATGTCTTCGTGCGAGTAACCAAGTATTGTTTGTACCTGGTCGTTCACGAAATTGCACCACCCTTCCTCCAGATCATATATATACACCAGGTTCGGAATGGTGCGGGCGATGGTTCTGGCCAGGTTCTGCGATTCCAGCAGGGCTTCCTCCGCTTGTTTGCGTTCCGTAATATCCGACATATAGATATTAAAGTACCCTTTGTCTGACAACGGGGTGATGAGGGTGTGGTAATGCCGGCCGGCTATATGCGACTCGAAGGAAGCTGTGCGGGATGTGGTTTTGAGGCCAAGGTTTTTGATATACAGCAGCAGCAAACGGTTGAAGCCTGCCAAGCGCTTTTCTGTTAGAGACTCAAGCAGGCGGGTGCCGGCGATGTTCATGAACAGGATCTCCCCGTCAGGGCTGAGCCGCAGAATCGGGTTCGGGTACTCCTCCTGCAACTCCGACTGCAACTCCAGCTCACGCTGCCTGAGGTGCTTCATGGTCACATCGCGGTAAAACCAAACAGCGCCACGGGCAGCAGCTCCTTCTGTAACGGGTACGCGCTCCCGCTCAATAATATTCCGCTTTGGCAGCACGCCCTGGTCAGAGGCATAGGCCATCTGCGCCACTTCCAGGTGCGGGCGCAGGTGTCGGAGCAGGGTGCTTTGCTCAAATTCCTGCAAGGTAACCCCTATATAGGCGGCAGGCAAAAGCGGAAGCTCCAGTAGTTGATGCAACTCCTCGTTCAGCAGCACAATATTGTCTTGGGTATCTGTCAGTAGCGCCGGGCATTTGAGGTGTAACAGCAATCCATCTCTCCAAACGCGGTGAGAGGAAGGGGAAATCACAGCAGTTTGTTTTGTCGTGGCCTGAAGGTTTTCGAGCTCATGCAGCCGGGCATCTGCGAGCGCCTCTGCTGCTTTCCGGGCTTTGCGCTCTGCCGCTAATTCTTCGAGCAGGAGTGCCTCCGTTGTGATTTCCATAAAAGAGGTTGAAAGGGTGTGATAGGGTATGGTCTGATATGTAACTATATACTACTTGAGCCAAGCTGTGGATCAAGGGTAAGAACGTTGGCTAATGAAATTGAATTTCAACTGAGCAATCAGAAGCGTGCAAGCTGTTGAAGTACGATCTGCTGGAGTTACTCCACCTTTAGTTCGTTGTTCTGTATCATGCGGTAGATCGTTGATTTGCCGATGTCCAGCTTGTCGGCGACCAGCAGCACGTTGTGGCTGTACTTGTTCAGGAAGCGCTGAATAATATCGGTGGTATATGCTTTCAGCGTCTTTTCCTGCGACAGGAAGTTAGATTCTCTGGGCTCAACAGCCAGTATGATGTCATCAGGTTGTATCACCTTATCATCGGCCATCACCACAGCCAGTTCCACAACTGCTTTCAGTTCGCGCACATTGCCCGGGTAGGGGTGAGCCAGCAGCTTTTGCTGCGCCCCGGCCGACAAGGATTTTTTTTCTACGCCGTTATCTTTAGTGAAGGTGTCCAGGAAAGACTTCGCCAGCACCAGCACATCGCCGCCGCGCTCGCGCAAGGGGGGGAGCTGCACCGGCAGGCCTAGCAGGCGATAGTACAAATCTTCGCGGAAGGTGCCCTTCTTTACCTCGTCGGCCAGGTTCTTGTGCGTGGCAACAATGATGCGCACATCGATCGGCACTAAATTGTTGCCGCCCACGCGCGTAATCTCTTTCTCCTGCAGCACGCGCAGCAGCTTGGCCTGCAGGCTAATATCTAGTTCTCCGATCTCATCCAGGAAAATGGTGCCTTTGTCAGCCTCTTCAAACCTGCCCAAACGGCGGGCGGCAGCACCTGTAAAGGCACCTTTCTCATGCCCGAACAACTCACTTTCGATAAGCTCGCGGGGGATAGCCGCCACGTTAACCGCTACATAAGGCGCCTTTTTCCGGGCACTATTGTAATGGATCGCTTTGGCCACCAGTTCTTTTCCGGTGCCCGTTTCGCCGTTAATGGAGACCGTGATGTTGGTTTTAGCCGCTTTATCCATCATGGTGTACACACGCTTCATGGCGTCGCTGGTGCCGGTGATGAAGTTGGTGAAGTCGTATTTCTGGCCAATTTCCTCGCGCAGCTGGTCAATCTCTTTGCGGAGGGAATCGTTTTCCCTGATTTTGTTGATGGTGTTCCAGAGGCGCTCGGGCGTATCTTCGTCTTTCACGATGTAGTCGTAGGCGCCTTTTTTCAGCAAGTCCACAGCCGTGGCCACATCCTCCTGGCCCGAGATCACCACCACCTGCGTATCCGGGTTCTGTTCCTTTATTTTCTTCAGCACCTCAGCGCCCGTTTTGTCCGGGAGCGAGTAATCCAGCGTGATCACGTTCGGGCGCTGGTACAGGCTACTGATGCAGTCCTTGGCCGCGTGGAATTTTTTCAGCTCGTAATCAGGGTTAGAAGAAAGGTGGTATTCCAGCAGTTCGCTGTACCACACGTCGTCATCTAAAATAAAAATCTTGAAAGGCGTGTTCTTCATCACAAATTGTACAAACCTGGTTCGCGAAACGTTTCGGCCGCCGCTGTTTTACTCTCATAGAGCAGGCGGCGCAATGCTTCCCTCAATCAAAGTTAATGGGATGAAGTTAAAGTTTTATGCCTTTAAAAACTTTATTTTAAGCAGTTTAACTGCTTTAATTGGAAAAATATAAATATATATAATAATAGAAATATCAGCTGTTGCGCAGCAAGAATCGATATGAAAATAAATGCATTGTTTCTTCGTCCTCAGGCGACCATACTGCTATATTTTTGGCAAGTGCCTTCTTTATTGTGTCCCGGCAAAATGAGGAGCCAAGGCACAAAAAAGCCTGCGTTCGCTGAAGGAATCAGGAAACGCAGGCTTTTTTAATAGGGTTGCGGATTGAGGATTTGTTAACGATGGATAATGGGCTGATACCGTGCCCGCATAAACATGAACACTCCATAGCAGATAAGGCCAAGCGCCACCGCCCCCAGTATATAGGAGCCATAGGAGGCGTTTTCAAGGAAGGCAAAGGCACTGCTGCTGCCACCGGCCTCATTGGCGTTGGAGTGTAAGGCTGCCTGCAGAAACATGTACCCGATTACGATCCACACCACGCCGCGGGCCATATAGCCTACCTTTCCGGCACGGATCATTTTGTCTTCCACGTCACTCTTGAGGCCGGTGCTTCTAATCTTCTTTTTATACTTCTCGGAGTACCCGTAGTATATCTGGTAAAGGCCGGTGATGATAGTTCCGACTGCCACGATACCCACAAGCCACTGTCCGAACGGCTGCTTGAGCAATTCCCGCGCCAGCGACTCCCTGGAGTCTCCGCCGCCGCCGCCGCCGCTGCCCAGTACAAGCTTGGCAGCCAAGAACGCAAGTCCACCGTAAATGACGCCGCTGAAGGCGTACCGCAGCCGTTTTAAGATGCCTTTAGCATCAGAGCCTTCATGATCGGTGTCCTGAAAGGCCTGAATAAAGCGCCAGATAACATAGCATATAAGTCCCAACGCAACAATCCCCAGCAACCATTTGCCAAAAGGCTGCTCCAGAATAAACTGGAAAACTCCGGATTTGCCTGCGCCCTGCGTTGATTGTCCGCCTAACTCAAAGGCAGCCATAAACGCGATGATGCCCACCAGGCAATACACAACACCTTTGGCGCTGAGGCCTGCCTTGGCAAAATTCTCTACCCATTTCGGTGGGGCAGACGGTACATGAGAAGAAATATTGACCATTTTAGTATCCTTAAAATTTTCATAGTTTCATTTCCTCTCATACACGTAAAAAAACCGTTAACGTTGTTCTGTCATACCTATTTATCCTGGGGTTATATAGTCAGGAAGCGTTTCAGGGCTTCTTCCTCCAGCCTGTCGCGGTGGTCGGGGTGCGCAATGCTGATGAGGGCTTTGGCGCGCTGGCGAAGGTTTTTGCCATATAAGTACGCCACCCCGTACTCCGTGACCACATAATGCACATGTGCCCGCGTTGTGGTGACCGCTGCGCCCTCGTTGATGAACGGCGTAATTCGCGAGATACCTTTGTTAGTGGTGGAAGGAAGTGCAATAATGGGTTTGCCGCCCTCCGACAGGGCTGCTCCGCGCATAAAGTCCATCTGGCCCCCGATACCGGAGAACTGGTAGGTACCAATCGTATCTGCCACCACCTGGCCCGTCAGGTCTATTTCGATGGCGCTGTTAATGGCCGTCACCTTTGGGTTAGAGCGGATGATGGCGGTGTCATTCACATAGTCGGTGCGCTGCATGAGAATGAGCGGGTTGTCGTCCACAAAATCATAGAGCTGGCGGTTTCCCACAATGAAGCCGGTGGCGACACGGCCCGGGTGCCGGTATTTACGCTCATTTGTGACCACGCCTTTCTCTATCAGCGGCATCACCCCGTTTGAGAACATCTCGGTATGGATGCCCAACTCCTTGTGGTTCGTCAGGCTGCCGAGCACAGCATCCGGTATGGCCCCAATGCCCATTTGCAGGGTAGCGCCGTCCTCCACCATCTCTGCTATATAGCGGGCAATCGTCTTTTCTTTTTCAGTGATGCGCTGGCTGTAATCTACTTCCGGCAACGCCTCGTCTACCTCTACCAGCACATCAAAGCGTCTGACATGGATAAGGCCGTCGCCATGGGTGCGCGGCATCTGCGGATTGACCTGCGCGATCACATGTTTGGCGCTCAGAACAGCCTCCCTGGTCACATCCACTGAAACGCCGAGCGAGCAGTAGCCGTGCTTGTCAGGGGGAGAGACATGCACCATCGCCACATCGAGCGGCAGAATACCTGACCGGAACAAGTGCGGAATCTCACTCAGAAAGATAGGCACGTAGTCGCCGCGGCCGCCGTTCACCGCGTCGCGCACGTTGGCAGAAACAAAGAGAGAGTTGATGAAAAAGGAATCTTTGTAACGTTCTTCGGCAAGGGGAATTTCACCGTAGGTCGTGATGCTCACCAGCTCCACATCCCGAAGCTCGTCAGCCCGCTCCGCCAGTTTCCGGATCAGGAACTGTGGGGTTGCCGCGCTGCCCTGTATAAACACTCTGTCGCCCGACTTTATAATAGAAAGTGCTTCTTCTGCTGATTTGTAAGAAGTTGAATAGTCACTCATAGTATTCTTGTTTAACGATGCGGTTATAAATCTGTGGAAAAGATTGCACTAGGTTCTTTTGGCTCTTAAAACGAAGGTTAGTGCTCTGAGTCATTTACGGGTGAAAATGACAATGCGTAATTTTTTTCGCTTCATTAACCTTTATCAGGAAGGGTATTTTTGCGCACGCAAAGGCGCAGTTGCGATGCTGCCCCCTGCGTTATACCTTTGCCAAATCCAATGCGACAAAAGTAGGCGGCGCTGGCAACTCAAAAAATGACCCTTGTCACCAGTGCCGCGCCTGCTTTCGTATGCAGGCCTATGATTTCAGAAATTATGCAAAAAAAATCCTTCCTGCTCTTCCAGTTAATTTGCCTGCTTGCCGGAGCTTTCGTCCTGGACTCCTGCGTGACCACATCCGGAGCCATCGGGGCAAATGCCATCAAGGCGCCATATGCTACCACCGGGAGCTATAAAACATATGCCTGGTACCAACCGGCCCCGGCAGATAAACCTGATTATGAGAGGGGGTTCAGCGAAAGCCTGGATAAACACATACAGCGGGCAGTAGAGGAGGAGTTGGAGGAGCGGGGTTACCGGAAAGTTGCCAAAAACCCTGATGTGTTGGTGGCGTACGATGTCAGCGTTTCCGTGTCGGAGGCTAAGGACAAATCCTCGAAAGCCAGGCCTGGCTTTGGCTACAGCTATGGCTATATGGCTGGTTTCCGCTATAATTACGGTCATGCCGATATGCCAGGTTACCGCAGCGTCGACTTGTTCAAGCAGGGTACGTTGATTATTGACCTGATAAACCCGCAGTCGAACATGCTGCTCTGGCGCGGGTGGGCCGAGGGCGGCATCAGCAACTTCAAGGCAGGTTATGGCAGCGTGCACAGCCAGGTTGAGGAAGTGCTGGAGAAATTGTAGCTATATAGGCTATTCTCCTCAGGAGCACAGCCTATATAGCTGTATCGTCTTAAACCTCAGTATATATTGTTAATCTGGCTTCAGGTAATTGTTGAAGCACATCACGTCTGCCGGTTTGCCGATGATATACACGATATCACCGCGTTTGAGGTAAGTTTGTGCGTTGATGTTCAGCAAGGTTTCATGCTCGCGCTTGATGGCCACCACCATGACAGAGAACCGCTGCCGGATACCCGATTCCAACAAGGGCTTGCCGACAATGTCTGTGTCGCTTGTCTGGACACGGAGACTGGCAACTTCTATGTCGGGTAGCTCCAGGTCAATGGTAGAGGAGTGGTTGGCTTTCCGGCCCGCCATGCTCCGCAGCATATCATAGTTGTCTGACCGGATCATCTGTGTAAAACTTTCGATCTCGTCGCGCGGCATCAGGTATTTGTTCAGTACTCGGGTAAAAATCTCGATAGACGTCTCGAATTCCTCTGGGATAACCTCATCCGCCCCGATTTTATAGTTCTCCTCCATTTCCTGCACAAAACGGGTACGCACTATGATATGCACCTTGTCCGTTATTTCCCGAACACTGGCGATGATTCGCCTGGTGGCTTCCGGATCCGAGATGGCAATCACCACAACACGGGCCTGCGTAACATTGATATACGACAGGATCATCGGGTGCACAGCATCGCCATAAACGACAGGTTCTCCTAACTTCCTTTCGTTCTTGACGGTAACAGCATTCAACTCAACTATCACATAAGGTATGTTGGCATGCCGGGCTGCGCGTGCGACATTGCGCCCGTTAATGCCGTACCCGATGATGATGATATGATCGTCAAGCTTCGGAAGGTCGCCGTGCTCCTCGGGCGAGGCGTGGTTGAAGGGCATCGGCTCCTGCCCGGAAGAGAAAGGCTTGCCGATGAAGATGGCAATGCGCTGGTAGTACTCGATCACGAAGGGAGTAACAGCCATGGTCAGCAGCGATACTGACAGGAAATACTGGTACGTTTCCTCAGACAGCAAGCCGTATTCGATGCCGGTTTTGGAGAGTATGAAAGCAAATTCCCCCACCTGAAAGATCGAAAGGCCTACCAACAGTGAGATGCGCAGGGGGTACTGCAGCATCCGGGCCGCCATCGTCGCCACTGTTCCTTTGATGAGGAAGGTTAGCAGTGTAAAGCCAAGGATCACGGGCAGGTGCCGCAGCATGAAGTGAAAATCCAGCAGCATACCAATCGACACAAAGAAGAAACTGGTGAAGATTTCCCGGAAGGGCAGGATATTGCTAGTTGCCTGGTGGCTGTATTCTGATTCAGAGATGATCAAGCCAGCCATAAAAGCACCCAGGGCCAACGATAAACCCAGGCTGGACGTGAGCCAGGCAACGGCAAAGCAGATCACGACCACACATAATATAAAGAGTTCTTTGCTTTTCGTTTTGGCAACTGCATAAAGCAGCATTGGCACAAGGTAACGGGCGCTGATCAGCACGAACACGATGACAAAGGCCCCTTTTAGGCCCATCCAGAGCAGCGCAGTACCGATGTCCTCGGTGCCTCCGGCCATGAGCGGGGTCAGCAGCATCATGGGCACTACGATAATGTCCTGGAAAATAAGCACGCCCAGCACCACCCGGCCCTGCGGCGAGGTGATGTCGCCTTTGTCCTGCAGCAGTTTCAGTACAATGGCCGTGCTGCTTAGGGCAATCAGGAAGCCCATGAAAATCCCCTGCTCGTTGCTGAAGCCGAAAAGCAGCATCGCCAGCCACACCAGCCCGATGGTAGCCAGCACCTGCGTAGTGCCGCCAAGGAGCACGGTGCGCTTGATCATGGCGAGGCTCCGGAGCGAAAACTCCATCCCGATGATGAAGAGCAGCAGGATTACACCGATCTCAGCCAAAATCTCTATATCATGTGTCGCGTTTATCAGGCTCAGGCCATGCGGACCGGCAATAACGCCAGTGGCCAGGAACCCCAGAATGGTGGGAAACCGGAAACGCTGAAACAGCAGAATTACGACAACAGCCAGCCCCAGGATGATGACAATGTCTGAGAGTAAGGGTATCTCCATCTTTGTAGGTTGGATGAGTGATTATTTATATTTGCTTTGAAAGGTACTCTCTTGACTTTACCGTAATATAAAAGGCAATTTATATAGTAACATGAAAATGCTGAGAAAGCAAGTGAGAGTTTGTTTTTGTAAGGTAAAAAAAACTCTCCGACTATACCGGAAGGGTAGCCACCTGCATTATATGCTTGCCAGAGTTCCAGCTTTGTACTAATAGCCGTACAACTTTGTTCCTCCTGATCCGGGGAAGACTTGTCAGGAAGAATAGCGGTTTCGCTGTTAATTGTATCGCAAAGCAATTATGTATTCCATCAGCTTTTGAATGGAGCATTATCTTTTTCCCTCCCATTCAGCATAAAACTGCTCCAGGAAGGTTTCCATGTACAGGTGACGTTGTTCCGCTATTTTACGGGCCGTTTCGGTGTGAAGGCGGTCTTTCAGCAATAAGAGCTTCTCGTAGAAATGATTGATGGTAGGGGCGGTGCTGGCTTTGTATTTTTCAAATGAGTCGTGCAGTACAGGCTCAACATCG
>Ga0210040_10006235_pt1 | contig 14909 bp, 13 predicted proteins | sample CryGeyCG12114_NA_FD_185462 | JGI IMG/M metagenome (GOLD analysis project Ga0210040, IMG submission 185462) | Groundwater microbial communities from aquifer - Crystal Geyser CG19_WC_8/21/14_NA (SPAdes) (version 2) | ecosystem: Environmental > Aquatic > Deep subsurface > Groundwater | place: USA... | reverse complement strand
CAGAAAAATACTCAAATACTCCTGAAGTAATAGAGACATTGTCAGAGAAAGTAATTAAAGGCGGTGCAGGAAACTGGGGGGTGGTGCCTATGACTCCGCATCCACAATTATCTAAAGAAGATGCTGGGACAATGGTAAAATATATTCTGTCTTTAAAAAAATAATACATGCATAAATTACTTGTTTTTATTCTTGCTGTCACTATTATTAATGGTTGCAAATCAACAAAAATTGCGTCCACAGCAACACAGGCTAATTCAAATACCTTAACAGCGCAGGAAAGAAAAGATGGTTGGCAATTATTATTTGATGGCACCACCACTAATGGATGGCACACCTATGGTTATGATGCTGTCGGTAAAGGTTGGGTTGTTACAGATAGTGCTTTACATCTTGATGTAGCTACCAAAAGTGAGTGGCCAAAAAATGAAAGCAAAGACATTCTGACCAACGAGGAGTATGAAAACTATGATTTTAAAACAGACTGGAAAATAGCTCCTGAGGGAAACAGTGGAATTATTTTTTACGTGCATGAAGACAAACCTAAATATAGAAATACCTATCAAACAGGTCTTGAAATGCAGGTTATCGATAACGCAGGTCATCCTGATGCAAAAATCATAAAACACCGTGCCGGTGATTTATATGACTTAATTTCTTCTTCATCAGAACCGGCAAAACCAGCAGGAGAGTGGAACCATATAGAAATTATTTCAAATAAAGGCAAACTGGATTTTTATCTTAACGGCGTTCATATCGTAAACACAACTTTATGGGATGAAAACTGGAAACAGCTTGTAGCAGGAAGTAAATTTAAATCAATGCCTGATTTTGGAATATTCAAAAAAGGCAAAATAGCCCTGCAGGAACATGGAGAAGAAGTGTGGTATAGGAATATAAAGATTAAAAAGTTGTAAACAGATTGAGTTAGTTTTCTTTCTGACAATTAAAAAGGAGTTGCATTATTGCAACTCCTTTTTAATTATTTTTTATTCCCGCACCTGGCCCTCACCTCTGATAATCCATTTTTCTGTTACTAGTTTTTCCAATGCAAATGGCCCTCTTGCATGAAGTTTTTGCGTAGAAATTCCGATTTCAGCTCCTAATCCAAACTCTTCTCCATCGGTAAAACGGGTGGACGCATTTGCATAAACTACGGCAGCATCTACTTCCTGTAAGAAATGTTCGCACTGGTCTTTATTTTCTGAGATTATTGATTCAGAATGTTTGGTTGAATATTGCTCTATGTGTTCCAATGCTTCATCTATGTCTTTAACCACTTTTATTGCACACTTAAGGCTGATAAATTCACGCGCAAAATCGTCAGAAGTTGCTCTATGCAGGTAAGAATAGTTTTTAAGTAATTTATAAGCAGCTTCATCCGCAAAAATTTCTACAGCATTTTTTTGAAAAAATGGTTGCAGTTTTTTTAGGAATTCAGGAGCTGCCATACTATCAACCAATATCGAATCAACTGCATTACAGACAGAGGGCCGCGATACTTTTGCATTTACAACAATATTCACTGCTTTATCTATATCTGCTTCTTTTTCTATATATATATGACATACACCCGCACCAGTTTCTATAACGGGCACAAGGCTGTTTTTTCTTACAGATTGTATCAGGCTTTCAGAACCACGTGGTATCAGCACATCTACGTACTTTGTTGCAGTATATAATTGCTCAACTGTTTCCCGACTTGATGGCAAAAGTGTAACACAATTTTCGTCAATATTATTTTCCTTAAGAACGCTTTTGATTATCTCAACTGCAATTTTATTTGAATTTTCAGCTTCGCTGCTGCCTTTTAGCAAACAACCGTTCATGCTTCTTAAGCATAGGGTGGCTATATCAAAAGTTACATTTGGTCTTGATTCAAAAATAGCTCCTACAACACCTAAAGGAACCGCAATCTTCTCCAGCAATAATCCGTTGTATAAAGTTCTGTTCTCTATAATTCTGCCAGTAGGATTGGGCAGTTTACTTACCTGTCTTATGCTATCTGCGATATTTTTAATTCTTTGTTCATTCAGCCTTAGCCGGTCTGTTTTGCTGGCATTAGCATCTTGCTTTGATACATCTAAGCTGTTTGCTTCTATAATAGCTGCAGTATTTGCTTCCACCGCATCGGCAAGCATTTCCAATGCCTTTACAATTTGATTATCAGCTGCTTTACGCAAAGCTGCTGCTGCCTTATGTGTTTTAATTAAGATTGGTTCGATTGATTCCATGTATATTTTTTATAAAGCAAGGACGACGGCCTTAAGAATACATATTTATTCTTTTTAGGTCGTCGTCCTTTACTACATTTAGTTTAGTAAAATCTGGAAAAAGCTTTGATTTCGTTGCTTTAAAAGAAATTCCTATTCGTATTTCATAACTTTTTGAACAGGAGTTATAAAGTTTTTCATAACAATTACAAGGCCTTATTACTTTAAAGCATAACAACAATTGCTTCAATTCGTCTCTTACAGTAATTGATCGAAACCGATCAATTCATAACTATTTTACTTATTTTTACTTAAGCTGGCTCTTATTATCTACTATAAATTTTGTTGTTTTCGCATTTTTTCCCTGCATTAACCTCATAATGTAAATACCAGATGGCAAATCACGTACAGAAAAATTAAAACTGTTTGAACCTGTATTGTAAAGTTTCATCTTTTTGTAGGTTTTACCAAGCATGTCAACGATTTCAGCTTCAACGGGAAGTGCAGATGAAGTTGTAAATACTAATCTTGCATTTCCGGATGCAGGATTTGGCGAAACAAACGCTTTTAAAAGATCTGCAGATGCAGAAATAGGATTATTTTTTTGGACTGTTTTTTCTGGCCGTGCAGCAGTGTTATCATTTGTATAAGCCAGGTAATCAATATTTGGACCGCTGTAACCAATTGCAGTTAATCTAACTGTATTTGTTCCTGCATTTAAGCTCACCGTCGTTGTTACCTCAGCCCATTCTTCCCAGGCACCTGTTGATGGAAAGGACAAACCTGAATTAACTACTACTCCGTTCACTTCTAATTGTAACGGACGATCATACTCTTTTGCATTCGTGTACCTAAAGGTAAGTAATGACACACCTGCATTTACCTTATTAAAGGACCATTCTATATAATCATCTGATAAGTGAATAAAATCAGTAAAACCAGTACCTGAGAAGTCTGTATGATTGGTTGCAACTTTTACACCACTTAAATCGGCTGTTTCGGCTTCAAGTGTCTGGGTTGGCTGGTTATTACCTGTAACAGTTAAATTAACACAATAGGTTGCTGCGGTGTAATCGGGACCATCACCTGAACCTGTTGCAGTAATGATACTGCTATAGTTACCGGGAGCAAGACCGGCTGTGTTAGCAGTAATTTCAATGTCTACAGCATTTGGTGTAGCTGTGCCAGCAGCATTTTTTGTTACGGTTAACCATGCAGCACCCGAAGAGGTTATATAATTTTTGCTGCTGTCTATAGTAAAGAGTAAAGTATTACCCTTTACCGAACTTCCTGAGTTAGCACTTAGTTGTAAACAACCTGAAGAGAAACCAAGTTTATGAACAGGATTACGATAGATTGTTCTGGTATAAGTTTTTTTTCTGGGAGATGCGCTTGTGGTTTCTCCACCATGAGAATAAATAAAAAGATCATTTATTACTTTAGCTGTTCCTCCCTCATACCTATAGGGTAAAGTTAAAGATTCATCATCCATCCACGATCCTGCACCATTGTTGCCTGCCGGATCAAATATGGTTACTCTATCAGTTGACGCACCCTTGTCTGACTGTCCGCCAACAAGATATATTTTGCCATCAATTGCAAATGAGCCTCCTTCAGCATGAGAACGAACATTAGGCAATAATGGCAACTCAGTCCAGGTATCAGTGGCAGGGTCATATACATGAGAATAAGGTTGCTCCTGGCCGCCTTCACAATCGTGGCCAAACTGACCTCCTATCGCATAAATTTTTCCTCCAAGAACTACTGTGCTGAAATGATTGCGCTTTATAGGAAGCGGTGCAAGCTTATTCTTCCATTCTGCAGGTTTTGATGTGTTTGCAAGCCAGCTGTCAACATCAAGCGTAAGATGATATTTAGATTGATCATTATCGCAGCCATTAATAATAAATCCTCCAAATATATGAAGTGTGCGACCTAATAATACCGCTCCTCCGGCAGCCCAGGGTATAGGATCACCCGTAGCCGGATCTATTAATTCAGGCCCTTTTGACCATGAATCTGTAGTGATATTATAAATCCATATGGCGCTGGTAAGCGGTCCAGGATTTTGACCTACACGGCCACCGATAAGCCATACTGTATTGTCTATTAAAACTACTTTTTCGTGTGTCATTGCTGCAGCAGTATCGGGGATGGGAGCAAGTAATGTGTAAGAATTCGTAGCAGGATCATATACTTCTGAGTTTGACTCAACATGACGAACGTGATCATGAAAACCTAAAAAGGTATAAAGTTTAGAATTGTATACAATTGACTCTGACAAATCTGAACGGTATTGAAAACCATTTGCTCTTCTAACCCATTGAGCAGATACAGAAGCTGAAATTGAAACAACGCTGATTAAAAAAAAGGTAAGTTTTAAACCTAAGATTGATAAAGTTTTTTTCATAAATACATTTTATTCGGTGAAACAAGCTAAATAGCACTTAAGCTATTACGGAAGATTTAAATATAATATAATTAAACCTTATTTCATTATTCTTTTAGAGTTTTTTTTAATTTTAAAGAAAAAGTAACTTATTTATGGAGATCATCCTATACAAGTGAATTATAAGCTTTAAGGCCAAATGCTTTTTAGTTTACTATAAATTAAATTTTTTATTACAATTCCTTGTGTTGATTCTATATGCATCTGGTCAAATGGTTTTTCAGGAAAAAAAATCTCCGTCATTACAGTCTTTCCATTATCTGCAAATAATTCTACAGAACTGACATCAATGATAAGAGACATATTCATTGACGTACTATCAGTAAAACGTGGGGCAACATGCCTTGCAGCAAAATCTTTTTGAAAATCAGTTTTACCTGCATGTGTACGATCTATAAAAAATTGTTTTAAACCGTTGTTAAAACCAATAGTTATTTCTTCCTTTTTATCATTAGAAAGAACAACAGAAAAATCATGGATCTTGTCAAGATTAAGATCAAGCCGGCAGGGAAAACTTATTTTTCCTGTCTTTGCAGATACATCAAAACTTTTACTTACAATCGTATTGGCCACATTAATGTGGTTCGACTCAATGCTTTTTAATTCTGTAACCGGTTCAGATGTTACTAATACATCATTTCCTGCATGTGTAAGTTTAAGTTCACGGGGTATAGTTGTCGCACTTCTCCATGCAACGGTAGGAACTACATTAGCATAGAGCCAGTTACTCATCCAGCCTAAAAAAATTTTTCTTTCTCCCGTGTTAGACCAGGTAATACCCGCATATTCATCGGGCCCATAATCTAACCATCTTGTTTTAGCATCAGCAGGAGTAAAGTTTTTGCCATTAAAATCTCCTAAAAAATATTGTGTGGCAGAGCCGCCGTTAGGCCCACCAGGATTGATATTCACTATCAGTACCCACACTTTTTTTCCATTATCATTTAGTGAAAACAAATCAGGGCATTCCCATACTCCGCCATGTGCACCCTGCTCTTTTCCAAATTCACTTTCTTTCGTCCAGTTTTTTAAGTCAGGAGATGAGTAAAAGCTTATTCTGTCTTTAACAGCAAGCGTCATAACCCATTTTTTCTGTGCCTCGTACCACATTACTTTTGGATCACGGAAATCTGTAATTCCCGGATTTTTTAAGACAGGATTATTTGCATATTTAATCCAGGTCTTTCCATTGTCAGGGCTATAAGCCAAACTTTGGTTTTGAAAGTTATTGGTTTTATTTTTTTCACCAACCGGATCGTGATGCGTAAAGATGGCAACAAGAGGCGCTTTCCCGTCTTTACCGAAACCTGATGTATTATCTTTATCAACCACCGCGCTGCCGGAAAAAATATAGCCTAAACTGTCAGGATATAATGCTATTGGTTGTTGTTGCCAGGTTATTAAATCTTTGCTGGTTGCATGTCCCCAATGCATAGGACCCCAAACAGTGCTATCAGGAAAGTATTGAAAAAATAGATGGTAAATACCATCTGAATATACCATTCCATTTGGATCATTCATCCATTTTTCTTTTGGTGAAAAATGGACCTGCGGCCTGTAAGGTTCATGGTAAAGTTTGCTTTCGGTTTGCTTTTTTGCGGTACTGCATGAAACAAAAAAAGCAATGACAGCAAAATAGGTAACTTTTAACATGAATATTTCTTTAAAGCATAAAAAACCAGGCGAAAGCAGCTAAAGAAGATTAACATCCTTCTTGCTTGTAAAAATACAATCTGTTTTTAATTTTATTGTTATATATTTTTTTTCAAAATAATTTAGTAAATAACTTAACCAGATTTGATAAACATACTACATGGATGAAAAATAAATAAAGTATGTTTTTTTTTTCGTTACACTACAGGTTCTATAAATAAAATGCAAAAAAATATTTTATCGCGCAATGATGCAATAAAAATGCAGCTAATCTCTTATTTTTAAGTTATGAAAAATTTTGTAAAGATTCTTTTATTTTCTATTGTGATTTCTGCAAAAGCTATTGCACAGCATCCTGCAGCCACTATTCCTGATTTTACTTTCTTTAAATTAGATAAAACCGTATTTACCAACAAAAACATTCATCCGGGTAAATTATCACTTATTATTTTTTTTGACGCTGGTTGCGATCATTGTCAGCATGCAATGTCAACATTTAACCAGCATTTTACCGAATTAAATAAAACGGCTGTTTATTTGGTTACTTTAGATAACCAGGCAACTATCAAATACTTTATGACAAAGTATGCCAATAACTTATATGGCAGTAAAAATGTGACAATTCTACAAGACTTGAAGAATGAATTTATTACAAAATTTGCAGCCCGCCGTTATCCTTCTATGTTTCTCTATTCTGCACAAAAAAAATTGATGATTTATGACGACGAACCAAAAAACGTTGGAAATTTTTTGAAAAAAATAAAGACTAATTCAAAAGCGTAGAAGACTGATAAACAAAAGTATACTTTCTTATCGCTATTTCTATTTTTGATATTAGTAAAAAGGTAAGTTGATAGCTCTATGACTAACAATAGCTCTGTTGGTTTTTTTATTTATGTATTTATGAAAAAACCTCGTTTATTTATCCGTTTAAAGCTGTCTTACGATAACCTTGCCATTCAATTTATAAAAAGTAGAAAAACAAAAATCACAGGTTGACATTAACCTGTGATTTTGCAAACAAAGTCAAAAATATTGAGCGGTAAATAATATTTAAGTACAAACTATAAGAGATGTATCATTAAACTTCTCTTAATCAATATTTGTAGCAGGCAAAACAATATAAATAATTATAAAATCATTAAACTTGTTGCTGGAAAGCCTGCTTATTTTACTGCCTCTTATCCCAAGTAAAATAGATTTTTGAAAAGGTATCGGATACGGATTAGCTAAGAACTTTTACATTAAAAGCTTCCATACCTTTTTTTCCTTGCCTTGTTTCAAATTCTACTCTCTCTCCTTCGGTTAATGCAGTTCCTCCGAGGACGGATATATGAACAAAGAAATCTTTACCTTGTTCGTTTTTAAGAAATCCAAAACCTTTGGCCTCGTTAAAAAATTTTACTGTTCCTGTTTCTTTCATGATAATATAAAATTAAAAGGTAAAGATATTTTTTTAAATTGAATTCTTATTCTAAAAACAATAAATATTTGTTGTCATTATTGTTTATGCCTGATTAAATAAAGGTTTACTTCCAGAAATAGCCTCTATATACCAACTATTATTAGCAAAACATCCGCAATTAGATGTTTATAGTTTTAAGTATAAAAATATTCCTCATCTTAGTCCAACAGAAAAAATTTTAAAGCTATAGGTTTATCTTCTCCATTTCTAAAAAAGCATTATAAAGTGAAGTCGTTATTTCTCCGGGTTTTCCATCTCCAACCTTTACATTATCTACAGCAAGAACAGGTATAATCCGTTTTGTAGTGCTGGTTAAAAAAACTTCAACAGCATTTTTTAATTCGTCAACCGTTATTGCTCTTTCTTCAACTGCATACAATTTTCGGGCAACTTCCAGTACTTTCATTCTGGTAATGCCTTGTAAAACATTTTCTGCCGGTGTGATAACAGTGCCTTCTTTTGTGACTGCAAAAACATTTGATCTTGGAAACTCCAGTATATTTCCATCTTTAAAATATAATACATCATCGGCTTTGTGTTGCTGCACTTTGTGCTGCAGGTATACGCCTACCAGATAGTTAGTAGATTTTACCTGCGGAAAGTCTCGCATATACTCATGCAAAATTATTTTAATTCCCTGGTCAAACTTTTTTTTATCAGGCAGCTGTACAGGTTGCTGAAGAATGAAGAAATTAGGAGATGAAACTTCATAATAATCAGGAGAATAACCACCAGTCAGAATGAGCCGGAAAGCGGAATCAGCAATTTTATTTCGCGAAATCATTTCTGTTATAATCTGTTTCAGGTCTTCTCTTGAATGTGGTACCTGCAAACGAAGCAAAGAGGCAGAGTTGAAAAATCTGTCAAGATAATTATCAAGAAAAAGAGGAATATGATTGCTTGTGCGAAAGAAGTCAAATATGCCATAACCTCTTTGGATAGAAAGATCGGTAAGACCGAGTGATGCATTTTCTGCTTCTATAAACTCATTATTTACAAATGCAATCATAATATAATTAATTACTTAACTAAAATAGATTTATTCCGTATCGTTTAATCAATGCATTCCTGGAAAAAGTGGTCTTGCTACATCTCTGAATGGCCATGGAACAGATGCAACAATTACAATAAGTGCGATAAAATAAAACCAGAATGAACGCCTGTGCTTTGCCTTATCACTAATGTTTTTCTTGGCCGAACCCCGTCCGATAGTGATAAGAATGATACCTATAAGCATACCGGTAAGGTGCTCAACGGCCCAAAAGCGATAAACTTTGTCCTGCATTACTTCCTTCATGCCCATGTTTAAAATATTTTGCAAGCCCCATGGTCCTACAGCCCATTGATACAACCCTATGAGCAACATAATATGAGCAGCAATCATTAAGAATAAACCCGTTTTTTTATCTCCGTTTGTAAATGGTTTATTTCCGGCTAATCCGCTTATTGATTTTACTATAGCAACTAATAATAGTATAATAACAACCCAACGCCCGAAGTTGTGCAAGTGCAATAATCCCTGGTACATAAAAATGTAATTTTATTTATGCCAAAAATAAGGCTTAATCACTTTCCGCCGTTGCAATTATATCTTCATAATCATTTGGAGCATGTATAAACATTTTTTGATTTTTAGAAATATCTATTAAAAATTGTCCTTTTCAATACTAATTGTTTCAATAATATCTTTTGCAAAAGAATTGTTGGAATATTGTCGGGCAACCACTAAAAAAAACGGAAATAAACATAACAGGTTATTTTTGTGTGATGAAAATCTGGATCATTATTTTAATTGTTTCGCTTTTTAGTTTTTCATGTAAACAAAAAGATAAAAAAGAAACTGCCGGTAATGCTGCTCAGTTGCAGGCAATAGATCAACTAAAGAACGGCGTACAGCAATACCCTGACAGTACCGGTTTGAGAATGCAGTTGATAAATACATATGACAGCCTTAACAGGTATAAAGAAGCAATTTCACAAACAGACAGTCTTATAAAAAAAGATAGTCTTAACAATGGATTATGGTTTACAAAGGCCCAGTTGCAGGAAGAGAGTAAAGACACTGCTGCGGCTATAACAAGTTATACAAGAGCCATAAACATTTATCCGTCTGCAGAGGCTCAGTTAAACCTTGCTAATTTGCTGGCTGAAACTAAAAATCCTAAAGCACTTCTGGTTTGCAATAATGTTCATTCCTTAGGTATGGGCAGAGAAACAGATGCTGATTGTAATTTTATTGCAGGCGTTTATTATGCTCGAACAGGAGCAGGAAAACAAGCTTTAGATTATTTTGACAAGGCAATAAATGATAATTATACCATGATGGAAGCGTATATGGAAAAAGGTTTTATTTACTACGACAGTAAAAACTACCTGGAAGCATTAAAGGTTTTTGAAAAAGCAATAACAGTTAATAATACTTATGCAGATGCCTACTACTGGCGGGCCAAGTGCGAAGAAGCTGCAGGTAATAAAGAAGATGCCGTTCTCGATTATAAACGATCTTTGGGGCTTGACAAGCAGTTAAAGGAAGCTGCGGAGGCGATAAAGAGACTGGAATAATTTATTTATATTATTAAATGAATTTGAACAAAAGCTATTAATTTGTTTTGTTACAGTTCTTAATTAGCCGTCAACTGTTATTTTTAACCTTATCATTTAATCATTACAAACATGCCTATTATCGCACCTTCTTTATTAGCTGCTGATTTTTTACACCTGCAAAACGAGTGCGACATGCTCAGTAAAAGCGAAGCTGACTGGTTACACCTTGATGTAATGGATGGCAGGTTTGTTCCTAATATCAGTTTTGGGTTGCCGGTTATAGAGCAAATAAGAAAAGCAACAAAAAAGGTTTGTGATGTGCATTTAATGATTTTAGAACCTGAAAAATATACTGAAGCTTTTAAAAATGCAGGCGCAGATGTTTTATCTGTTCATATCGAAGCATGTCCGCATCTGCATAGAAACATAGAGCAAATAAAAAGCCTTGGCATGAAGGCAGGCGTTGCCATCAACCCACATACACCAGTTTCTTTTTTAAGCGATATTATTCAGGATATAGACCTTGTAAATGTAATGAGTGTAAATCCTGGTTTTGGCGGACAAAAATTTATACAATATACCATCGAAAAAATAAAGCAATTGCGTACAATGATCGATGACAAAGGTTTAAAGGTTCACATAGAAATTGATGGCGGAGTAACGCTCGAAAATGCCGCTTCAATAATTGCAGCCGGAGCAGATGTGTTAATAGCCGGAAGTGCTGTTTTTAAATCTCCGGATCCGATAGCAACTATTCATCAACTGAAGCAAATAAAATAAGAGAAGATTTTTTTGAATTAAGAATAAAATGAACATTTTCAGATCTGTATTTGCACTTCTCTCAGTTATATCTTTTAATAATAATTCTTATAAAAGGACTGATTGGCATAATTTATAACATTTTATTTCAGATTCTCTTAAACCTGCTGTCATTATATCTTATATTATCTTTGCCTTCTTATGGATGAAAAAAAATCAGTTGCATTTCACACATTAGGTTGCAAATTAAACTTTTCTGAAACCTCAGCGCTTTCGCGCCAGCTGGAAAATGAAGGATTTGAAAAGAAAAATTTTGACGACAAGGCAGATGTATATGTAATAAACACCTGCTCTGTTACTGATAATGCTGATAAGGAATGCAGGTATCTTGTACGCCGCATTCAACGGCAGGCGCCTGAAAGCCTGGTTGTAATAACAGGTTGCTACGCCCAGCTTAAACCTAAGGAAATAGCTGAAATAGAGGGTGTGGATCTTGTGCTGGGAGCAGCTGAAAAATTTAATATTGCGCAGCATCTTAAAGAACTTACTAAAAATGACAGCGCTAAAATCTGCAGTTGTGATATTGCTGAAGTTACCGGTTTCAATACTTCTTTCTCAATAAATGAGCGCACCCGTACTTTTTTAAAAGTGCAGGATGGCTGCGATTATAATTGCTCATTCTGCACCATTCCTCTTGCAAGAGGTAAAAGCCGCAGTGACAATATTGAAAATGTGGTGACAAATGCAGTACAACTTGCAAAAACGGGCGTGAAGGAAATTGTATTAACAGGAATTAATCTCGGTGATTTTGGTAAAGGCACTGACGGAAATAAGAAACACAACGAGAGCTTTTTTGAATTAGTAAAGGAGTTAGAGAAAGTAGATGGAATAGAACGTTATCGCATCTCTTCGATAGAACCCAACCTGCTTACCAATGATATTATAGATCTGGTTGCCAACAGCAATAAATTTATGCCTCATTTTCATATTCCGTTACAAAGCGGCAGTAATGAAATTCTTGCTTTAATGAGAAGAAGGTATAAAAGAGAATTGTATTTTGAAAGAGTGCAGCTTATAAAAACCCTGATGCCACATTGTGCAATCGGAGTTGATGTAATTGTTGGTTTCCCTGGAGAAACAGAAGAACATTTTATGGAAACATTTAATTTTCTGCAAGATCTTGATATTTCTTACCTGCACGTTTTTACTTATAGTGAACGAACAGATACTTTAGCGGCCTCCATGCAAAATGTAGTACCTGGAAACATCCGACATGAAAGAAACAAAAAACTGCGTAATCTTAGTTATCTGAAAATGAGTGAACATACAAGAAGACACGCCGGCCAAACAAGAAAGGTTCTTTTTGAAGGAAATGCTAAAAATGCTACGATGGAAGGTTATACAGATAATTACATTAAAATTAATGCAGTCTTAAAGCCTGAATGGGTAAACCAGACTATAGACTGGACAATATAATATTCTTGTGAAACTCTACTATGAAGCATCATTTTAAGCAGCTTTTTTATTTTTTTCAAAATCTTTCTATTTTGGCTGTTTAAGAAGTTTTCCTACTTTGCTTTTATGTCAGACGATTTGCTTTACCAGATTGCGCTTACGCTTGTTCCTAATATCGGGCCGGTTCAGGCCAAAATTCTTACAGAACATTTTGGCAACGCACAAAATATATTCACCGCATCAAAAAATCAACTTGGAAATATAGAAGGAATTGGTGCGATAAAAGCAAAAAGTATTAAAACATTTGACAATTTTTCAACGGCAGAAAGAGAAATAGCATTTATTGAAAAGCATAAAATCGAAACTTTTTTTCTTAAAGATGAAAAATACCCGAAGCGTTTACTCAATTGCTATGACTCCCCGACTTTATTGTATTTCCGGGGAAACGCTGATCTAAATACTGCTAAAATAATAAGTATTATTGGTACAAGAAATAATACAGAATATGGCCGACAACAAACAGAACAACTGATTAGTGAACTACAAAGCCATCAGATTTTAATTGTCAGCGGACTCGCTTACGGTATAGACGCCATTGCTCATAAAACTGCTGTGCTTAATAATAAGCCGACAGTTGGCGTACTTGCACATGGTCTGGATAAAATTTATCCTTCACAGCACGCTGCTCTTGCAAAACAAATGTTGCTAAACGGCGGTTTGCTTACAGAATTTAGACAAGAAACATTACCGGAAAAACATAATTTTCCACGGCGTAATCGCATTGTTGCAGGTATGGCTGATGCAACAGTTGTAATAGAAACAGCTGTAAAAGGCGGAAGTATGATAACCGCCGAATTAGCAAACGACTATAACCGCGATGTTTTTGCTTTTCCCGGAAAGGTTACGGATAGCAAAAGTGCAGGTTGCAATCAGCTTATTAAAAATAACAAAGCAGTATTATTAACCGATACTGCACAGCTCATTGAAATGCTTGGCTGGAGTGAGAAAAAAGTGAAGCGTAAAGAACAAAAAGAATTATTTATTTCGCTAAGTGATGACGAACAAATATTGATTAATATTCTGAAAGAAAAAGAAACAGTTCATATAGATGAAATTTTTCTTAAAAGCGGATTAACCAGCAGTACTATTGCATCGGCTATGCTAAATCTTGAGTTTCAAAATGCAGTTACATCTCTTCCAGGTAAAATGTATCGGTTATTGTTGTGATTAACCATTTCTGTATACAGTTTTTACCTTATCAATATTTTATTCATTCTCGTATTGATCTTTTTGAAACAAACGGAACAAAAAGAAGCTTTTTTTTAAGAAAGCAAAAATTCTTTAAATACCTCATAATCCGGCAGCATTTTTATACTTTCTTTTTTCTTATGTAAAATAGCCTTCACGTTTTCAGGTACTTCAACAGGTTGTCCGGTAATAGCCTCTACCGAATCATAAAACTTTACGGGATGTGCAGTTTCCAGGATGATACCTTTTTGAAAAGCATGTTTTTGAAGGTATTTTTCCAAAGCTGCAAATGCTACCGCACCATGCGGATCGAGAAGATACTGATGTTGTACAAAAGTATCTTTAAGAGTTGATTTTGTTTCTGCGTCTGTGATGCTGTAGCTGCTCACAGCATTTTTTATTTGCGGATATTCATGTTTAAACAACTCAAGTATTCTTATAAAATTGCTCGGATTTCCTACATCCATTGCATTTGACAAAGTGGATACAGCTTTTTGAATTTGGTAATTTCCGGTTTGCAGATATTTAAATACTGAATCATTGGCGTTAACAGCCGCTACAAAATGTTTTACCGGCAGACCCGAAAGATGCGCTACCATGCCTGCACAAATATTTCCAAAGTTGCCACTGGGAACACAAACTACGGGTGCATTATTTTTGTCAGCCCATTGCTGGTAGGCATAGAAATAGTAAAACTGCTGTGGCAGCCATCTTGCCACATTAATAGAATTTGCCGAAGTAAGAAATAACTGATCATTTAGTTGCTGGTCTGCAAATGCCTGTTTAACTAATTGCTGGCAATCATCGAAATTTCCATCTATTTCAATAGCTGTAATGTTTTTACCCAATGTTGTCAGCTGCAGCTCTTGCACACTGCTTACTTTACCTGTTGGATATAAAATAACAACATTTACTCCTTCTACTTCATAAAAACCATTGGCTACGGCTCCGCCTGTATCGCCGGAAGTTGCCACAAGCACAGTAACCTGTTTACTTATGTCACGAACAAAATAGCCGAGACAACGGCTCATAAATCGTGCGCCTACATCTTTAAAGGCAAGTGTAGGCCCGTGAAATAGTTCAAGCGAAGAAATATTATCGGTTATTTTGACCAACGGAAAAT
>Ga0210040_10006234_pt1 | contig 14909 bp, 15 predicted proteins | sample CryGeyCG12114_NA_FD_185462 | JGI IMG/M metagenome (GOLD analysis project Ga0210040, IMG submission 185462) | Groundwater microbial communities from aquifer - Crystal Geyser CG19_WC_8/21/14_NA (SPAdes) (version 2) | ecosystem: Environmental > Aquatic > Deep subsurface > Groundwater | place: USA... | reverse complement strand
CTAGATAGTAGTAACGTTTGAACCTTTTTTTGTGTCACTTACTACTGTCTCTATTATGTAGCAGTTGAGAAGCGCACACAAGGAAGCCATGTTATCATGTGTCTCGAATTTCACCAGTGCATATTCATAACTACATATATATCTTTTGGTTTGAAGAGGAATCATGATGATGATATGTAAGCTGTTCAATCTAGGGATCTTGTATTATGGGAGGGAAAGTTGTTTTCTTTGCACTTGAATATGTCTTCTCATATCGTCGTGTTCATCCCATTTTAATAAACCGTTTGGGGTCGTCTTATGTGAGGACAATGCTCCTTGTTTGCTCATCACAGTTCAAGCAGACAAGTTCATAAACGTCCAATTTGAGAAGTGTATGCAAAGAAGAAACTTTTCTTGCTCCGTCTAACTGTATAGCAAGCGAAAAAAAGGGTTGAAGCTTTCTCCTTTCTTCCTTCCTTCCTTTCATCTTCACTTTGGCTCGTCTGCCTAATGCCTAGCAAATTGAATTCTTTTTGCAGTGAGATTTCGAGTTTTGCCTATCAACACGAAATTGAAAGCTTTTGACGATGCTGTGGATGTCTTTATGATTGATCCCAGAGGAAACATTTTACGTCGATGGCTCTCTAGACAGGTATTTATTCTACAGTATGATGAATTTATCATTCAGTGGTTGGTTGCTGTGTCTCAAAACTACTGTTGGAGATAAAAAGCATTTACCATAATGTTGATTTATGTGAAGCTCTCAATTTATGGATTTTTTTTTGCCACAAGAATTTACTTGAATCAATTTTTATCTTCCTCTTGAATCATCCTTGGTAAAAAGATAAAGTAGTGTACATTGTAATGAAACTTTATTTTCAAGATTGAATTTTTCCATTCCAGTCCAACTTTGGAGCTGTCAGTTTGAATTATACATTAGCAGATCAGCCGATTTATGGAAACTACACCATTCGGGTCCAAGCATTGCAACAAATTGAGGAGAAAATGTTTCATGTTGAGGAATACTACCAGACACGATTTGAGGTAAGAGATGTCTTGTGTGGTTGGTTTGACTGCATCTTTTCCTTCCTCCAGAATCAAGAATGGGTTAGCTAATGCATATGCATGTTTCAAATTCATTAAAATGCGTTCTAGCATTGTGTCTTGTTTGATGTTCTGGAAATATAATGCATTGTATGTGCTTTAATGAGGAAGGCAAAAGTTGCATCTCCCTCTTCTTTTTGTATTTCTATAGTGTTGTATGAGCCATGTTGTACGTACGATGTTGTAATATTGTCATCTTCCTGTTCCTGTATATGCGCTTTTTCATTCACGGGGAACACAATAGAATAAATGAGTGAGGGACTGCCTGCCTGCGACTTTAGATTTCCTAGACATATGTACATACTAGCAGTGTGTAAAAAATTCATTTATGCCTACTTGAAGTGACTGACTAGTTGGAATTCAAAGGATAGACATTCACTGAGAGGGTTCATTTTAATTTGCTGAGCATGTGGTCCCTCTCTTTACTCTTGGGCTTGGCCCATACCATCCACGTTTATTATTACTTTTTCAAGTCACAGTCACACATTATACATGGTTGTTTGCATTGCATTCCTAAAGTAACTTGGGTCGTGAAATTTTTAAATGCCTCTCTAACTGGCTTTAATGCACACATGTTACCAACTGCTAATTATTACTACTACTGGCTCATGGCTCATGCATGTTATGGGCTAAAGCAAACATTCAAATAGAAACAGGTGAAAGTGAGTACATTCCTGAGAATTTTTAATGAATAGTTTAACTGTTAGTTTTTATTTGTTACTTACTATCTATACATTTTCTGTTAGTAAGTTAGCAGCTAACATCAACATGAACAGTTTGAGACTATTTGTGTTGTTTCATCGTGCATGAGAAAAGTTTCTCTATAAGTTGGGAGAATTCCTAAGAAACATTTTTGCGACTTTTACTTTCAATGGATGATATGATTGATTTAGCTCGTTAGTAGCTATAGAAAGTTCCCCCTAGCATTTGGCTTTCTGCTTATGATTTTATTGGCCAAAAAATGGCTGTGGTTGATAGGCCTGTGAGCTGTGACTGTGGTTTATTATGCTCAATGCCTGATAGTAATAATTTTTGGGAAAATATGAAGGTAAATGTGACCATGCCAGCCTTCGTTTTTGATACGGAAGACTATCTGAGTGGAATAATAGTAGCGAACTATACGAGTGGAGCTCCTGTGAGGGGAAACTTGACCATTACTGCCACAATGAAGCCAATTGACTACTACAGACGAGGGCAACTGCCCACTTCGTATAGAGCGGCCATCTTTGAGCAAAAGCTCCAGCAGATTGTCCATGATGTAAGTGGTTTGATCGATTCCATTCTAAAAATCTATAAGAAATTTAATGTAGTCTCCGTATTTCCTAATCTTTGAGTCAAGAGAGTTTGTTATTTTAAATTTTGTTTAGTGAGAAAAGAGGAAACTTTTCGGCTATAGTGAAAGGGATTTCCTTGTGATATTTTCTCAAAGGATAAATGTTTGAGATCATGTGAATTGGTTGAGAGAATTCGTATCTTTCTTATGTTTGTTCACACAATGGTAGTGTCTGAATGCACTCTAAAATGGCGGACATAAATCTTTTCCTTTTTGTTCCGTACAGTTCAAGGGCTATTACAACTTTTACTTCCCAATGTGGGAGATTGAGAAAAGTGTTTCCCAACTGGACAACATGGAAGTGACCATAACTGCAAGCGTGGGTGATCATTACTGGGATCGTGTTATTGAAGGATTTTCTAAAGCTCGGATTTACAATTCCAGTCTCCGACTTCAATTCTTAGGTGGCACGCCTCAAGTTTTCAAGCCTGCAATGCCATACACTTGCTTCGTAAGCATTTTTGTCTTTGACATTTTTGTGGTGACATATAGTTAGTTTAGTAGTGGAAGACTTTGCCAAATGGCATTGAACTTGGAATTTTACGACCACAAGTTCAAGTATAGTACAGCAGCCAATGCACTTTCTACATTGTTTGGGTGGGTTTCTTAGTTCATCCGTTTTATTGCTGCGTGGCATATAAGAGGCCTTTTGTAGACTCACAATTGGCAGTCAGTTTGACTTTAATTTTCAGTTGGCTATTCAATCAGTTTATGTCCTTTTCAGCTGAAATGAATTTTGAACACATAATTGTGTGCGGGGAAATGATTCGTGATAATGCATTTTAGTTGCGTTAGTTGCTCAATGATAATTTCCGATTTTATTAGGTTAGGTGGTGAATGTCACGCATGGTGGTGTGCACACATCATCATGCGTTGTTAAACTGCCAATTAAATAAGTGCATTGTGCACAAACACAGTACACCGAATAATAAGTTTAGTTCGGGATTTGATGATGTATTGCAGCTGACCGTTTCCTATCACGATGGCTCTCCTCTCTCCCATTACCGACTTATGAACAGTAATGTGGAAATACAACCCGAAGTAATCACGAGAACAGGTGGACGACGTCGATTGGAAACACGGAACTTGAGAATGATCCCGGAAACACCGGGCATATGGAGGGTCACATTCAATTTGAAGCAAGAATTGGGAGGTGAGTATTTCCATTTTCATTTCATTTTATAAACAAAATTAGTAGCAACATTAGCACGGGATTTGAGGGAATTAAAAGTTACATAGGATATTTTATGCTCTTAGATTCAGTTGGAATGTAGGATTTGAGGAATTGAAATATCTATTTTGCTGTCACATTGCCACTATTATTCAGTTAGAATGAATCTTATGGCTATGTGATTGAATCTATATGATTTGATTGAATTTTTTGTTATAACTTTCCATTATATCGGAGCAGTCGGATACATTTAATCCATAGTGGAATCACAGTGTTCAAGTAGCTGTGTAGTTACAAAGTTACAATCATCGGTGCCAATCATTATGCGTGCATGGATGCATGCCACTTTGTAGTATACTGAAGGATAATAAAATGGACTGGGAATAAACATTGTGATAGTTCGAAGGGGAAAATTTTAATTTGCTCTCTCTCCCCCACTCTCATCAATACACTATCATTATGATTTTGTGGACCTGAAACAAAGCATTAGGTTCAGGTTTATGCATGCGGCAAGCAATTTGTAGTAACTATAAGTATAATTGGATTGAATCATTATTTAAATTTCAGGTCCGAGACAGACGCGCCAAAGATCACGGCTAATTAATGATATTCAATCTCTTCGAGTTGTGGCTGTGTTTGCGAACCAATTTCAGCAAAGTGCTACTGCGGAGCTTTTGGCCATTTCTCATTTCTCCCCAAAAAATCGTCATCTTCGTGTGACCACATCCACTACTGCACCGAAGGTTAGTGAATAGATTTAGTTAAAAAGGGCGGAGAATAAAGTTTCCATTGCAGTCTAGAAAAGTTTTTGTTTGAATTGTTAATGCAATTTAATGGCATCTTCATGGGCTCAGTCTCTTTCATTCGTTACAGGCCAAAGTAGCAAATTGAATTCTTTTGATAATGTAAACTTACGAACTAAACTTTTTTAATCTTGCCGCGCCTCTTACCGCAATTACAATGGTATGCAAATATGGAAATTCTTTAGTAGTCTATTTAACCAACTTGAGCAGATTGTATTTGTTCACCAGCAAAGATAATTGATCAAATCTAGGAAATTGTTAAAATTGTCAGATCAGTCAGTGTACCATGATTTCTCACTGTAGGCTGGGTGGGAATGTCCCACGAAACACGGTGTGAACAAACACAGCCACAAGTCTAGTGATTAGAAACATGGTGGATCGAACTAACTAACTGAAACAAAGGTGAAATGAAGCTATGGTTTTTGTGTTTGTGGCTGTAGGTGGGAGAATACATAGTATTCCATGTGCGAGGAAATTTCTACATGGATCGAGTCTCATACCTCATCATTTCCAAAGGAGTGATATTGCTCAGTGGAGCAGAAATCATGGAGTCATCTATAAGGACATTTGCCGTGAGCGTGAGCTCGGAGATGGCTCCTGCTGCCACCATCGTTGTCTACCATGTTTCCAAGTATAATCAAGTCGTTGCAGACTCGTTGGCCTTCCCTGTTAACGGAATATCCAGAAATAATGTGAGTATCATCATCCATTTCTTTTTCCATTTCTACAACTTAAAATATCCAGTTTTAGGGGACAGTTTCTGAATCTATGCCTCTAAGTACCGAACTATACGCTATGCTACCAGTAACTAAACTATGGAGTGAAATCACATTAGGATTACAGTACAGTAGGCTAGGCTTAAAAAAGAAAGTTTAGTTGGTTAGTTGAGTAGCTCTTTGGATTTGGATTAGCTGAATTATGGGCAATTTCTTTAATGAACAAAGTTTGAAAATGAATATTTCTTTTTAGCCCAACCCTTGGCTGGCCGTTTTTCTATTTGAAATGTTAATATAACAAATACGAAAATGAACATGGAAAAGAATGTGATAAATACAGTTTTTTTTTGTGTGCGAATGGATTTTGTACACATAGCCTCCTACTGCTAAAATGGTGGGGGAAAAAGAGGGAGTATGTAGTATGAGTAAAACTATGTGAACAATTTATGCAACTCTCTAATAGGTATATAGCCCTCTGGAGCTCATGTTATTGCGTCATAATTGAATTACTTGACACTATGCTGCTGGCGAGTGAATTATAGCTATGAGCTATAGCTATTTATTCTGATGCTACTCACGACTAGGAACATAAAAGGGAAGGAGTGGAATTGATTGTTTGCTTTTACTTTTGTCACAGTTCACTGTTGTCATTAATAACAAGAAGGAGAAGACGAATAATCTGGTAGAAGTTATCATTCGGGGTGAACCTGGTGCTTATGTGGGTCTGTCTGGGGTTGACTCGGCCTTCTACACGATGCAAGCAGGGAATGACATTTCCTACAGTCAGGTAAGAGCAAGAAAATAATATTTGAGTGTGCTTTCCCACGAACAGTTTTTTTCTACCTGCTCACTCCACTACCCACAATAGCTGATTTCAGGTATTACGGCCCTTGGGAAATTACCATTTGTTTGTTGGTAAGGAAAGGACCGGATTTTTAAGAGCGTTCTATTTAAATTGGTTCCGTTGGTTAGGAGAAAACAAGACAGTATTCAATTTAGAAATACCAGCATATTAGTTGTTCCGAAAATGTGATATCATTCTATTCTCCGTGAAGAGATTTCTCCTATAGTTATTTTCTATGGCGGCAAAAAAAAATGTCTTGCCTGTTAGGCTTGTGACGGTGTACCGAGACCGAGAGTTAATAACTTTTGTTGATTCAAACGCAAAATGGCTTTGTCTGCCAGTCAGGAGTCAAAGTAAACTAATATTTTACCGTATAATTTCATATCTCCGTTTGATATTGTTACTGTGCTGTGAATGACAGGGATTTTGACTGTTAGGACTTGGCAGACAATCCCCACTCGAAAATTATCACTTGGTCTCACTTTCTCTCCCTCGTTTGAGAAAGTGAAAGCTATCTTTAATTTGGTGTGCAGCACAATTGCATTGTCTACTAATACGCTGGCTGTCTATCAACTTCAGGTTTCTATGTCTAGCTGTCTGCTGTGTATTGAGTCTTTACTCTCAGTCAGTCAGCAGCAAGCAAACTATTGAAGAAAGGAAAAACAGTTCCCCCTCTTCTTTTCCACTATCCCAGTTTAGTTACTCACATTTTCTCGTATACGAATTGCATTTGACTTGGCGTGACTACAGATTTTCTCATGCTTCCATGATTTTACATGGTATGCTGGAATTTAGGTAGTTTGTATTGCACAGCCATACTCCACCCGTATGAATTATTATTGCTGACAATGATAATGACGATATGTAGTGGAGTGAGTGAATGGATTGAATTTTACTCTTCTTGTGTGTTGTAACGTTATGTGTAACTTGTATGCATTTTTCATTATTTGGCAGGTTTTGAGCAGCATGGTTACTTTTGATGAAGACTCGAATGGAACATTGATTCACAAGTGGATTTCAAGGGATGGTCTCCCTGATGAGGTTGTCTACTTACCCACTCACACTTACGGGATTGATGCCAACAGAACGTTTGAGTAAGAGCCACTCAGTTCTCTCATTCTCTCCCTTTTCCCATTTTGCTAGCAAATATACATATATGGTTGCGTGTGGTTTCCTTTCTACTATACTAACCAGTCAACTGAAAGTGTGTGCAAGTAAATACATTACATGCTATCTATAATCATAATGTAATCCATGTGTGTACTCGTAGTCACTAGGCTGACGAAATAGTTTTTTTTTGTGAGACAGTGAGATTCTATTCTCACAAAGGATCTGGGTGCTCTTTCACGCATCATTTAATTTTTGTGCTACTATACCACGTAAAAAGGAGATAAAATTGTAATAGAGAGTTATGAGGCGACCATAATTTCGCCCTGCTCGATCCGTGGTTCCCTTTTGGTAGATGAAAATTCAATCAATATGTTTGACTACAGATTTTCTGAGGTTTGTTTTCTTTTTTTCTTTGAGAGGAAAAACTTTTAACTAGCTATAGTTAGTCTTGCACAGTTGAGAAGAAACGTTTGAGATTCTTGTTTCGTATATGAATGGCTCCACTTGAGGCACTTGAAATGTTATGTCTATAAAATGATGTAATTGCACATTCCTTTAGCAATGGTAATGGACGAAATGCGAAAGTTGTGTAAAATTTACATGGGCAAGACTAATGTGTTGTTTATCTTGTCTAAGAAAAATAACAAGTTGACAGACCTTGAGAAAGGGAGTAAAATATATGGGGAAGGCTATCCATCTGTTCATGAAAAATGCAGCTCCTTTTCCCTCAACCATTAAGAATAAATAGTGGAGTGAAGAGCCGACAGCGAGAAAAGTAGTAAATCATTGAAACAAACTACAAGGGGGTGAATTATTCTTTGTTTTTAGATACTCTGGACTGGTTGTTTTTACGGACATTGCTCTCCCCTTAAGGGATGACTTTTGCAACACAACTGCAGGCTACTATTCCTGTCTGTCAGGGGGTCAGTGCTTTCATGAGTCAATGAAGTGCAATGGAATTCGAGAGTGCAATGATGGAACTGATGAATCCAATTGTAAGTTTTGATGAGCTCTTGTCTTCTCCCCATGGTACACAGTTTTCATCATTAGTTTGTTAGGTTTTCAGTTCCGTGAATAATACTCTGGTGCATTTTGGGTGCATCGTGCTTTGAGTCACAAATACAAGTTGCAATGAAAATAGCTCAGCAAACCTAATTTACTGACTGAGTTAGTATTTTTTCCATTCATTTACGTACCAATTGAATCAAGCTTGTGGCTGATATAGCAGAGCTATTATGCAAAAGTCCATTTAATTCAGAAAGCAAGCCGAACTGCTTCATTCTAATCTTGTTTACCGATTGTGCCCTTAATCACATCTGAATCCCCTAGTATATGGGAGAATGCATTGAGCCGTACATAAGTACCGTTGATCATTGTGGATGAATTTGTTATTATTAAATATGTTTTAGGTCCATGGTTGAATGAGACGGACTTGATCGAGTTCAAATTGTATCGTTCCAATCGAATGCAGAGACTGTATGAGAATGTGTGGCTATGGAAAGACATCAATATTGGTCCCCACGGGTATTTCATTTTCTCTCTCCCTGTTCCCAAACGGCCTGCCCTCTGGATGGTCTCCTCTGTAGGAGTGAGTCCAAAAACTGGATTTGGTTTGCTCCGTTCTCCCATAGTGGTAAGTGCTCACAGTTGCTATTATCTTCATATTTCTCTCTCTCATCATCACTCTACTAAACTAATGTCATTTACCGAGCAACTTAGTTAGTGGAGAAGATAGTGGGTTCAGTGGGTTGTACTTTGTACTATATGGTGTTCATGCTTTCTCACCCCTACCATTAGTTGTGAATCATATGACTTTAATTACCGGTCCGATATGCTCTGGAGCAATTTGAGGCACCCTAGGGTTTGGCTGATGATTGGGGTTTGAGTTAGTTGGAAAGAAAATGTCATATCTTTGGCGCTTTTTATAATGAAATGAAAAAAGACATTTTGGAATATCATGTCAGTGGGTTTTTGATGGAAAAAAAAAGAACAAGTGGAAGAAATATTGATTCTCGGGCGTCACACCCAATGAGTTTTATTACGTTGATGTTCATGTGCTGATTTACAGTACTCTGGAGTGCGACCGTTGTTCATGGATGTGGAGATGCCCCTAACTTGCAGACAAGGGGAGCAAGTTGGCATCCGAGTCAGTGTGTTCAACTACATGATCAAAGATATAGAAGTCATGTTAGTGCTTGCCAACTCTCCCAAGTACAAGTTCATCCATGTGGAGCCATATGGGGTAGTTGCCTCCTACAATCCTCGAACGTCGTCAGGAGAACATCAGCATTTGGTTTGGATCAAGTCTCAAGATGTTGTCCAAGTGCACTTCCCTATAGTGGCCACTGTGTTGGGAGATGTGGAGGTCAATATTAGGATTGTGGGCCAAATTGCCAGGGATGAGATTACTCGAACTATCCGAGTAGAGGTAATGCACATTACACATTTCTTTTATTTATGAGCACAGTGAAAGCCATAATCAAGGGGTTTTTATCATGGTTTTCTTATTTTGTCTTTAGCCTGATGGTGTTCCCCAATATCGCCACACATCTGTCCTGTTGGATTTGAGTAATCGGGCATTTGTTCTCCAGTACATGCATATTAATGTGACGGAATCCCCAATCATCCCATATGACTTTGACCGGTACTATGTGTACTCGTCCAATCTGGCGGACATCACTGTTACAGGGGACGTGATCGGACCTGCTTTCCCTACAATGCCTGTGAATGCCACGTCCCTACTGAAAAAACCTATGGTGAGTTGCGATCATCTTTTGGGAGTTGTTAATTTCCACACCATGTGCACTTTATTGCATTAGCTTTATGAGCAGGAAAATGATGTGTCTGTTTTGTACCGCATATTCTTTTTTAAATCATTTGGGTTTTGATGGTACTGCATGTGTTGCGGGGTGTGCAAAAGTTATAAAATAAGGGTGGATAGTAGTAAATGGATCTCAAAATATTTGTTCATTTCATGTAATAAAAGCATTACTTGTTGGGGGAAAGTGATTTTCACATCGAGATTGGTCTATTTGAATGCACATAAATTGTAGTGATGGTTGCATGTGTTCAATAAATGCTGTAAGTAATGTGATGATGTGTTTTTTCTTCGTTTATAGGACTCTGCTGAACAAAATATGTTCAGTTTTGCAGCCAATTTGTACACCCTAATGTATCTCCGGCTGACAAGTCAACGTAATAAAACAATATACAGAGAAGCATTTGATCATTTGAATACCGCGTATTTGAGACAGCTCAGTTTTCAGAATGAAGATGGATCTTTTAGTCACTTCCGGAGCGACTGGTACTTACACTTTTCATAACTCTTTTATGTTCACCGAATTATGGATGCGAAGGGGAATAACATTATTGCATGTTTTGGTTGTAGGAACAATTCTTCTCCGTCTGTTTGGGTCACTGCATATTGTGCACGCGTTTTCACCGAAGCAACTTTCAATGAATGGGAAAATTTTCTCTACATCGATCACAATGTAAATTTGCATACTTTACTCACTCACTTACCTTTGAACTAACTTGAGTGAAAGAGTAATTGCATTTTACAACCGCTGTTCTTTTCTTCATACTTCCAGGTTGTGTCAAAAGCTGTGGATTGGCTCATTCAATTCCAAACGGAAGAAGGTTCATTTTACGAAGTTTCCCGTTATATGGATAGAAAGTTGAATGACACAATAATAAGTCCTGACGGTTGGAGCTACAGCCCCAATATAACACTTACAGCCCATGTTCTAATTGCGCTCTATAGAGTTCAGCACTTGCCTGGCGTGAGTGCAGATTGTGTTATTCTTACATTAGAACAGAAAGTCAAGTAGAAAGTACATTGTAGAAGCCAAAATCAATAATGTTGTTTTCGCAGGTGATAGGACCTAAACTAACTGTGGCTCAGCAAAAGGCTGTACAATATTTGGAGAAGAAAGTGGACCAGATGAAATATGGTGCCAAACCGTATGAAGTGGCACTTGTCACTTATGCTTTGATGCTCACCAAAAGTCCTAAGGCGGATGCTGCTTTCATTGTTCTCTCAGAATATGCCCAGTATGAAGGTGAGTTTTGTATGAATTGCAAGTTGAATTTACAATGCAAAGATTATTTTGTTAAATATATGGTTTTTCCCCTCAAGGTGGTCTTGCTTATTGGGGAAGAGAGCCAGTTCCCATACCCGACTATAAATTGGAAAATAACAAACCATTTTTGCTCCCGCGGTTGCCACACAAATACGACTCGGAAAATATTGAGACCACTGCCTATGCTTTGATGATTTATGTTGCTAGACAAGAGCCTGTTTTGGTGGAGCCCATTGTGAAATGGCTGAATACTCAGAGGCTTTACGATGGTGGTTGGGCTTCAACTCAGGTAAAATAGATTCTATCAACTTGCTGCTGGAAACCAAGATTTATTTATATTCATTTTGCTCACCAATATGAGATTTTATTTGTATCTCGACTTACTTTCTTTGCCAGAAGCTTAAATAAGATATAATGTGTGGTTATATATACGAGATGCGTTCTGACGGAACATTTTTGATCATTCCAGGACACCGCAGCTGCCATGAGAGGTTTGATTGATTACACGATTCGGTCCAATATAAGAAATGTGACAGACTTGACTGTATCCATTGAAGCGGCCGCTCTTTCGGAAAGAGTCACAACTTTTATAGTCAATTCAAACAATCTTGCAACCCCGCAGAAACTTCATGTACGTGTATACAATTTTTGCCTTTATAAAACTATGGGTGTGTCTTACTGACTAGCTGACTGAGCTTGAAATACTGAACTGATTTCGATTTCCACGTGCTTGTGCTAGATCCCGAACGCATTTGGAACAGTGAAGGTTCAAGCAAAAGGCGCTGGTTTTGCCATTCTACAAATGCAAACGCAATTTGGAGTGGATAGACCACGTTTTGTGACCGAGCCGCCTGTTCGAGCGTTCTCATTGCAGACGCATGCAAGATTTTTCGGGAGAAATGCGTCCTTAATTGAGTACCGTTCATGTCAAAGGTGAGCTACTTTTACTTTCAAATTCGACACATGCACATTATCAAAACCATGCGATGGATGAAATCTGTGTAATCCATACGTACGCATAATGAAAGTCAAGCTTGGAATGCAATTGCAAATAGTCACGTGGAATAATTTATTCCATTTACTCATGTTGTGCGAAAAAAATGCAAATAAATTGTGCTACTAACAAAGTAAACGAACTTGATTGGCTCACAAGAAAACGAGTGTGAATGAAAGCATGTGTTCTGGATGTTAAACGAGTTTTTTGTTTGTGTATCGTTCTCCGCAGTTGGACATACCTTGAGGAATCAGAGCAATCTGGACTGGCAGTACTAGAAGTCACGATTCCTACAGGTTATTTCGTCCTCCAATCAAGACTGGATGAATACGTGCTATCCAACCTTGTTCCAACTTTACGACGAGCCCGATATTCTCCAGAGAAAGTACACCTGTACTTTGATTATGTGAGTTTCTTTTTCATTTCCTTTCTACCCATGCATGTCTGCATGCATAATGATTATAGTAACCTAGTATAGATTTCTTTTCTTCAGTCAGAAACCCCACTAACTAACTAGCTAGCTAACTTATTTTCGATTATTTGCTCTACTGCTCTTGAATAAAGTTTTGACCACCATAGAGTGTGAACCAGATAAATAGGCCACAAATCTGGGGTATTTCCGATTTGCATTCTATACTTTTTTGCTGACCCAGATGAATAATGTTTGGAGACATAAGTTTGTTTGTATTTATGATCGATTTTTTTATTCTTCCAGCTGGAGATAATGCCAACATGTATCAACTTTACAATCGAAAGATGGTTTCCCGTAGCCAACATGACTAGATATTTGCCAATCAAAGTTTATGATTATTACGCACCCGAGAGATTCAATGAAACCATATTTGATGCCTTTGACACTTTTATTTTGGACATTTGTCAAGTGTGTGGTAGCTATCAGTGTCCATACTGTCCAATCTTTGCTACTGGACATTGGATGCATCCCTCTGTACCTGTGATTTTTAGCTCCATGTTGGTCCTCATCTTTTCATTTGTTGTGACGGACGTAACAAGTTAGAATCCTAGTGTATTTCCACCGGCTGGCTACTTTATCTACTTCACAAGCTAAACTACAGTCACATGGATTGTATGCTCCCACGAGACTTTTCATTTGGGCAACTGTCACTGGTTGCATAATATGTTGTATCAGAATCATGCTGTGTATTTTAAACGTGTAAAGAGAGGACTTGATGTGAAACCGCATGGATCATTTTAAACGTTGTTGACTAATTGTGTAAGATGAAAAGTAAGTATTTGAAATGTTTTGACTTTCATGTACTTACATTATTGTTAGAATAATAATCTGTATAATGGTTTGTGTTAGTAAGTTGAATGAATTAGAGAAGCGATTTGTAACATGTGACTTCCATTACAACAGTATTTTCGTAACATATCACAATAGATCCCTTAAGGAAGTTTCCTATTCCCGCAGAAAAAAATCCCTGTTTGAAATATGTATGACAATGGTACAAACAAACTATTGAATTTTGTGTAGTTTTTAGTGTTTATTGTAATTTGGATGATTGTTGATGTAACGTTGAGTCTCTCTTTAAAGTGTTCACTTTGGTTCACATTAAAAATTCATGACAACTTTGAATCTCACTCGACTGTATTTATCCTTTCTGGGGTTATGGTTTTAATTTTTGTGGCTTTTTATAGCCAACTTTTGTATTTGTGTTTCATTTAGGGTAGTGTTAAGAAATGCAGATCTTCCGTCCATAGGCTACTTATTACATGACAACTCTATGTATTATTTAGGCTGTGAGGTTTTTTTTTTTTTACTTTTTTTTTGTTTTTCAACTTATTGAGCTTTTAGAATGTATTATATATAAGTATGCCCATTCTTAGTCTTTAGATTTTAGATTTTACTGATTTTAACTATGTACATTTGTAGTCATGGATTATCCTATTGAATGAAAAATATATTCTGGAAGAAAACTATACCCGTGTTCAGATCTGATGCAAAATAAGGTACGCAACGGTTAGTATGCCTAATTTTGTGCTGAAATGTACTCCATTTTGTTACTTGTTTCCCTATACTATCTTGTATTTGTTTGTGATTCTCAGATTATGGATTCTCGTATAATTGGTTAGTCATACTTTTTAAATTGGAGTATTGTCACCATTGTAGCGTGTAAAATTTTTTACTTAATATGTAAAATTTTGTTATTTCAATCATACACATTTGCCATGATACTAGGATAATAAAACTTGCCATGTAGGTACTATATGAACTCTTGTGTTCAGTCGCCTCAGTGGTTTCGTTTTCTTACAACAAAATGCAGAATAATAAAATAATTATAAATCATAAAAACACATGGGCATCAGCAGGCAGTTGACGTTTTGGTTTCAAAATAGTCGCACGCGTCGCATATTTCGTTGGCAAAATTCATAACTCACATGCATGACTAAATGTTATGTCTATGTGTGTTTGAGATTCTAGTAGTTAGTTAGAAACTCTGTTTTGAATCACATGTCATTGCAACTAACGACAAATAAGTATTGTCAACACCCATTTAGTGCCTGCCTGGTAGGAATCAATAAACCACAGGAATAGGCATGCGAAAGTAGCGAGCGCGTTCCATATTGCAAACATACTAGTCCTTTTTCCCTTCCCATTCCCATCTTGTCTTGCATGGCTCACAACTTAATAAACCTCAGCAAGAGGGTGTACCGACGAAGCCGAGTTATAAGGAATTATTTATATTAATATTACAAAAAACCAGTAATAATAATTAGGGGTTTTTATCGTTTTTCGGTAGTCTCATCAGCTAGT
>Ga0210040_10006233_pt1 | contig 14910 bp, 26 predicted proteins | sample CryGeyCG12114_NA_FD_185462 | JGI IMG/M metagenome (GOLD analysis project Ga0210040, IMG submission 185462) | Groundwater microbial communities from aquifer - Crystal Geyser CG19_WC_8/21/14_NA (SPAdes) (version 2) | ecosystem: Environmental > Aquatic > Deep subsurface > Groundwater | place: USA... | reverse complement strand
GTCACAGACCCGACGAGCCAGCATACAGTATCCCATCGCATGGAAAAAGTGATCGTTTCCGTTCAGCTTCTTCCAAACAGCTTCGACTTCAGGCATCTCATCACGCACCATGTCGCGCAAATGAGTGATCACTGTCTCCTTATTTGCACCATAACCAGAAATAACCGCCCCATTATTTACGATGATAGTACGAACGCGGTCCAGTGCCTGTGTACGGTTCACACGATAGTAATCGACTGCTCCGGTTTCATCGAGCGCAGGAGAGATTGGCGCATTGCCCGCATAAAAGACGGGCATGAGCGTACCAGCACTTTCGTCTCGCAAAGCGTTGGCGGTTGGAATGAATGGCTGACGGTCGATACACCCTTGGACGATGGCGTAGTCTCGTTTAATTTCTGTAATACGCTCATACAGTGATGGTAGCGGGATTTGTTCAAAATGAAAGAACTCAAACTGGCCTCCATCAAGTTCACGTCCCAGAACCAAGTGGCAGATCGTACCAAAGTCGAGGCCCAGAAATACAGGCGTGTCCTTGCTTACATCCGGGGTCTTGTTCGTCCCCTTTGACATTGCTCGTTCAATTTCTTCACGCTGAAGCTGAGCGGAGGACTCAGTGAAAGGCTCACCCAACACGGTGTTGTAGAACCCCCGCATGTAGTCCTGCTGCTGGTACTTGGACATCTGCGTGAAGATATACCCCGGCTCAATACGGCCAGTGGAGAATGGACGAACCTTGTAGCTACGGAAGTTAACCCGTGTCGGATAGGTAGCCACCCACTCTCGTTGTTCGGCAGCATTCAAATCCATGCGACGATGACAGCGTTCGCACTTAACGTAAGACTCACTCAACGGAAGCTCAGCAATTTGCTCCGGGGTCAGGTCTGTCAGCTTGGCAATATCCAGCTTAAAATCAGGAATATGAATAAACCGCATATCAAAATACGGAATTTGGAAATGGTTACAGGACGCACAGCGCATCATATATTCACGCTGGTCACCGTGCGAATATGACTGATTGATACCGTAATCCACGAAGCTTGGGGTGGAAAACGCCTGTGTCACCTTCATATCCGAGTTCTGCAATCGGCTCTGAAACAGACCGATCATATCCTTCGGAGACAGGTCAAGCTCATCATGAAACAGGAAGTCAGCCGAGATCGACGTAGCGTCTCCCTCAGTACAGCCGGTGATGTATCCAAAGCTGTCAAAAATCTGCACCATGTCCATACGACGGACAGGCTGAATAGCCATTGGCGGATTAAAAATGGAGTCTGAATCGAGAATGGGCTTCATACGCCCATTATAAATACGCTTGAACATCTTCTCGTTTGGCAACGTGAAGATGCCTGACAGTCCGCTGGTTCGACGGAGCATCGCAAAGAACTTACGGATTTGAACCTCAGTCAGACCAACCTGTGAACACTTTTCACATGCCAGATTGGGATGAGGATCAGCAGCAATGGCCTGCTGGAAGGGGTACTGCTTGAAGTTGAATGGCTTCTTGTTGAGGGTGGTATTCTCACAAATCCATTGGTCAAGCGCCACAGAAGAGTCAGACGACCCGTATCGTTCAAGGCAAGCAGTCAGCAATTCACTATACATCGAGCCGTCCTGTATGCGAATACTATGAACGGGTCAAGGACTATCCATAACAAGGAAAGGTACAGAAAAATCGCTTGCGTCGATTAGTAACTTGGAGCAGTGAAACGCCATGCAGAGCTTTTACCCCCAACTCACTTCAGGGCCAGTGATGGCTTTGACGACGATCAAGCAGCAGCTTGATCTAGACGCTGGCTACCTCGACCGAGAGGATTGTCCGTATGACGATCAGACCAAAGCCGATCTAAAAACCCTCCTAGCCCCTAAGATGGTGGAGGTAGAGAAGATTGTCGAGGTCGAGAAGATCGTTGAACGCAAGGTAGAGGTAGCCGCTGCGGCTTCCGAAGGAGGCGGACAACGAGGACCAAAGCTGAAGGGTGGAGGTGCCCAGAATGCCGAGGTTATCGGAAAGGAACTGGCAGAGACGCTTTCGGACCTTCGGACCCTGAAGCTCAATGCCAAGACCCTTCAACCGAAGGACAAGATCGACATCATGAAGGTTCAATCGAGCCTTCTCGAAAAGCTCATTACAATGGAAGAGCGCAACACCAACATCAAACGCCTGTCCCTGTTCATGTCCACGATCATGGGTATCCTCGATGACTTGATGCCAGAGGATATGCGTCAACAGTTCATGAAACGGCTTCAGCCTTTTTCGGACGCAGAATAATGCAATGGAACCCCGCCCCCAAAATCGAAGCTAACAAGTGGTATCGCATCTTTGCTTGGTTTCCGCTCAAGACCTATGAAGAGAAGTGGGTCTGGCTTGAACATATCTGGATGCGCTACACGTCCTTAAATTTTAACAATCGATTTCGTGTCGATTATTCGTGCGCTAAGACGCCCCCCGTTTTCGTCGGAGACTAACCTTGGGTATTTTCGCTGAGTATGCTCCCCTATACTGGGGGGCAGGACTACCTGTCATTCCGCTCCGTCAGCGCAACAAGATGCCTGACATCAACTCGTGGTCCACCTACGGGTCCGAAATGCCGAGCGAGGCGCTGCAAAAACACTGGCTGGCTTCGTTTCCTAATGGCAACATCGGTCTGCCGTTCGGGCCAGCTTCCGGGTTGTGCGCCATCGACATCGATCTTGATCCTGAGAATGATCCTGAGTCTCGTCCATTGTGCGAGAAGCTCCTTGAAATTCTGCCTGAAACGCCTTGGGTGCGTGTCGGTAAGAAGGGCATGGGACTGATCTACAGGTGGTCAGGTCAGAAGAACTTCAAGCTCCGTGGTGAAGACGGAGGCATGATCTGCGAGTTCCTTGGTCTGGGCAACCAGATGGTCATGCCACCCTCGATCCACCCGGATACGCAGAAGCCCTATATCTCGAACACCAATCTGTGGGAGGTTCTGGGTCAGATCGAGGAACTGAACGATGACATTGAAGACCAATTGCGTGGCCTGCTCGGAAAAGCCGGTTTTCGAATTGGTGCGGGAGGGCGTTCTGCGCCACTCGACATCATTCCGGCTGGTGAGCGCGACGTGCAAATGGTGCGGCACGCAGGTTACCTTGCCCGCGTCGTTTTGGGGATTGATAAGTCAGCGAACTTTTCCCTCGCTGCTGCCATCGCCCAGATGCACACATGGGTCACAGACTTCACCGCCCGCATCGTCGGTGACGAAATGGACCCGGATAAGGGCGTGGCTAAAGTCCTTGAGTTCCTGCTGAAGGATTTGGAGAAGGGACGCACCATGCCGGAAGGCTGGGATGCGGACCTGACTGAAGAACAGCGTGAACACCCGACCATCAAGATGCTGGTCGAGAAGAACGCTTCCCAGCGTTGGACGGTCAATAAGGCAAAGGAATGGTTGGGTGGCAAGATTGCCGAGAACCAGTCGGATGACGACTGGTGTACTGCTCGTGTTGAAGAGCTACTCGGCAAAGTAGCCGCAGATGAGAATTTCAGTGAGTTCCAGATGCGGAGCCTTGTGCCTCACATTATGAACTTGGCAAAGGGTCTGGGCCTGAAGAAGTCCGATCTAATGCAGTCGTACAAGCAGGCGAAGAAGGGAGCCAATGGTGAGGATACTTGGGAAGACCATGAGACGCTTGCACGGGTTGTCCTTGAAGAAATGCAGCGGAACGGAGAAATCCGGTTTTCCAACGGCCAGTTCTGGCAGTGGGGTGGAGCTTGTTTCGATGCGCTTGACGATGATGCAGTCTATCTGCAAGTCGCAACGACGGTAAAGGGATCGCAATTGCTCAAGCGTCACAACGACTACAAGTCGGTGACTGACGTGATGAAGCGGATTGCGAAGGGCGAGCTTATCGAGGTATCAGAGAATGGTCTGAATTTTGCCAACGGTTTCGTAGGTGAAGACCTGCGAGTGCTTGAGCATGATCCCAAGTACGGAGCCACGTTCACGCTGCCATTCAATTACACTCCTGATGCAGCAACCAAGTGTAATGCTTGGCTAGAGTTTCTGGAGTCGTGTTGGAGCGGGGAACCAGACATCGTTCAGCGTATCATGTTCTTGCAAGAGATCATGGCGGTGACGATGTTCAAGATTGCCCCTCGCTATCAGCGTGCCTTCCTGCTCTATGGGCGGGCAGGTACGGGTAAGACGGTTATTCTCGATGTGATGCGTGGTCTGCTGCCCCCTTCGGCTATTGCCGCTCTGGGTCCGCAGCACTGGGCCGAGCAGTTCTCTCCTACCGATCTAGTGGGCAAGGCTGCTAACATCTGTGGAGAGTTGCCCGAGAGCGGTGTCATTGCCGGTAACACGTTCAAGGAAATCGTGGAAGGCTCGCCCATCCGCACCTCGTACAAGAACAAGGACGGGTTCACCTTCATTCCGATGTGTGCCCACTGGTTTGCGTCGAACTTCCTGCCGATGAGCCGAGACTCGTCTCGTGGGTTCATCCGTCGCTGGGGCATCTTGGATTTCAGCCACGTTGTACCAGAGGACAAGCAGGTCAAGGAACTGGGCAAGATCATTCTGGCCGAAGAGCGGGAAGCCATTGCTGCTTGGGTGCTTGAGGGTCTGCGTCGGGTTATCGATCAGGGAGGTTTCACCTTCCCAGCATCCCACCACATGCGGGTGGAGCAGATGCGTCGGATCAATAACTCGGTCTATGCCTTCCTCGACAACTCGAACACGGTCGTTCGGGTTGATGACGGTGAAATGCTGTGTCGTGACGTGTACGACGACTACTCCTTCCACATGAAGGACGTGGGTCGTGGTATGCCAGTATCGTTCGAACGCTTCGTCCAGATGCTGGATGACGTGGACCTCGTGACCGACAAGCGGATCGACATGACAGGCACATCGGAATGGTGGGTGCTTGGCCTCAAGAAGAAGGAAAAGACCAGTGGCAAGTAAGATCACTTGGCAGGTTCAGAACCTGACCATCGATTTGGTCCATGAGGAAGCAAACTACCTTTACGATGGCAGGGGAACACCTTTCTACAAGTACCCCCAGTCCGACTACCACTCAACATTCACCATTACTGGTCGAATTGACTGGGTTGGTAATCGAGCATGGACCAAGGAGAAGGTTGATGGCCTGATCCCGTTCCTCAATCAGAAGTTGAAGGAGTATGAAGATGGGTTTGCGGATTGAATTGATCGAACTCGACCTCGATAACCCGGAGAGTTTTCAGTATCGGGTCTTCAATGACGACGTGTTTGTCGTCTCATTCGCCACTCTAGCGGAGGCTAACGACTTCGTAGTCAATCACGATGGGACGGCTCAGCTTGTCTTGCCGTTCGAACGAGGCATCAGTGCCAAGACTGATACCCCCACACGACATGGTGCTTGGTTTAAGACGTGAAAAAAGGCCCCGGAATTATGCCGGGGCCTTCTCCTTAGGGGGGGAGGCGTTCCCCCTAACCTTCATATCGACGTGAGTATTGTTGAAAATCCCTCGAATTGTTGCAACTCCGGGGTAATTTACGGTGATTTTTCCCGTAATCGGGTGAATTTCAAGGCATTTGTTGAAGGATCGGAAGAAAACGCCGTATTCTATACGTGTTTCCCCGATATACGCCTCCATATCGCCTTCTTTGTCCAGACGCAAAGAGAAATCCCCGCCGACCCTAGTCAGCGGGGACATCTCGTACAACTGGCCGTCAATCAGGGCGATCACGCTACTGTCGTCCCCAGATTGGCCTTGAGCTTGGTAGCAAGGGCCGCATTCTGGACGGCATCGGTCTGTTCAGCCTGAAGGGCCACGATGCGGTCCTCCAATTCAGTGACACGAACCTGCTCCTTCTCCACGAAGGTATCCAGTTCCACCATCAGGGTCTTGAACAGAGCCAAGAGCGAGGTGATGTCCTTGGCGAAGTAACGAATGAGAAATGCTTTCACGATGTACCTCCTTATTCAACAACTACGGGTTGCCATACCTGTACCTGTTCCACACGCTCAAAGCTATCAAGGAACCGGGATTTCAGATGGCTGAACATGGCAGAGTATTCGTTATACTCACCAAGTTCATACGCAACATACTGGACAACGATCTCTTCCCGATCACTGTCATAAGCCAGTCCATCAATCCGATAGATTGCTCCACTAGCCTTGTGTCGCCACGCGGTCTTATTGTAGAGGTGTTCTTCGGTTCGAGCTGCTTCGAACAGTGCCCGGAACTCAGTCGGTGTCAGTCTCATAGGGTGCCTCCAAATGAGAGCCGTCCTCTGGCACAGGCTCTGGGTCGGAGTCAAGTGGGAATTTTTAGAAATCGTAAAAATCGAAAAATTTTCTGGAGTAGAAACAGGGGGTCATAACCCCCCCCTATAGAAAAAAAGCGTGCAAAAACAACGTGTTACCCTTCTCCGAACCTGAACCAGACACTGCATCAAAGCCCTTTATCCTACCCCCCACCCCCCCTATAACAAAATGGTCAGGGGGGCACGGGGCCACCCGGTAGGCGAAGGAAGGGAAGGAAGGGGGCTTTTAGCCCATGGTATCGCATGGCTACCTGGTAGCGGGGTCCACCCAGCCACGAGGAACTGTGCCTGCTTCCAACCCACTTAAATTTAAACTTCTCAAACAAAGGAACACACAATGTCGACTCTCACGAATTGCGCCGCTCACGACCTGACCCTCTCGCTCGCAAAGACGGTGGGCACGAACTTCCGCACCCTGCGCGACAACAAGCGCAAGCTCGCTTACAATCTCATCCTCAGCGTCGGCGTCGAAGGGTTCGGCTGGACCGATCAGTGGGCGGCGGTCAAGAAGGCGATGAAGTTCGCCACGCTCGAAAAGCCGGAGCAGAACCAAGTCAACGTGTTCGGCACCATGTGCAAGACGATTGTCCTCGCATGGCCCACGCTGGCTGATGACGTGAAGGCGACGTTCATCAAGGGCGAATTGCTCGCCTCCACGCTCGCCACCACGATCAAGGATGCGGAGAAGGCCGCCGACAAGGCGGAAGCGGACAGCGCGGCGACGGACGCCAATTCGGAAGCCACCTCCAAGGTGCCCGATCCCCGCGAGGCGGCTCCCGCTCCGGTCGTGGAGCAGGATCGGTCGGCCATGATTGGTGAAGTCGCCGCCATGTTCGATGCCGACGCCGATGCGGCGACCCTGACTCCGGGCGAGATCGCCGCCATGCTCGATCTCATCGGCAAGGTGGAGGCGTTCAAGGCGGCGACCATCGCCAAGTCCAAGGCCGCTTAAAACTTAAGCGGATCAATGATCCCGGTGGGGTGGCTCTTGCCACCCCCCGAACCAGAGCCTAGACCTAAATCAGGGCTGGGTTCTGGTTCGGACGGAGAACTGTGACATGATGACGAACGAGGAACGACTCGCCCGACGCGAAGAGCGTGAGGCCGAGGAGGCGTACCGTCGTGCCTGCGAAGAAAAGCAGAAAGCCGCTTAAAAATTAAGTCCAAGGAACTTTCAAAATGGACATCGCCGGAACTTACGAACCTTTCCGCATTCGTGAACAGCACGACGCGGTTGATCCCATGCAGCGCACGAGCTTCGACGAGTTCGGCCGACCCAAGGAAGCACCCACGATTGAGGGCTTCGATCTGTGGGGCAAGCTGCCCGAGAGCCGCCATCAGGCTCAGGCTCGGGTTCGCCGTATGGAGCAGGAACACGAACACGCCAAGGCTGTGCTTCTGGACCGCGCTGCCGAAGCTCGGCGTCGGTGCAATCGCCTGATGCAGGCCCGCAATCTGGTGATGGGCAAGTGATCCGGGTTGTGGTTGTGATCGCATCCCTGATTGCGTTCGGTTTCGCCCTCGGGTTCTTGGTTGGCACTGAGTATGTGGACCAGAGCCCGGACCTGAATCGGTGTCAGGCCGTCTCAGAGCGTCTCTCAGAGGTTTTCTCGCTGTCTAGGGACCGGGAGGTGGTCAAGCTCGATAACGGGCTCTGGTGCCGCTTAAAATAAGCCTCAGGGGGTGTTTAGCGGTACGCCCCCATTTTACGAGCTAAATAACGGGCCGGGATGCTTGCATCCTGCCTGTTATTCGTGCATAACAATGAAACAGCACTTAAAAATTAAGGAAACCGATGCGAACTCTCCCCGTTGATTACGTCCTGACGACGTACAGTGCGACCATGTTCGGTGACATGGCCTCGGTTCATCAGATGAAAATCGAGAACCTCGGCCTCGTTCAGGGTCTGGTCGGTCCCAACACGCAGATCGTGGCCACTCGGCCATCCCACGAGAACTTGGCTCGCAAGTTCTTTGGTTCCGAAATTCGATCCACCCGCTTTGCGGACATGGCTCCGGCTCACGACTCGTTCAAGTCGGCCATCCTGCTCCACTACCGGGGTGCACCGATCAGCGACGACGGCCTGATCCCGGAAGGCGGAACAGTCACATTCTACCTGATCGAAGCCGAAGAGTATCAGGAACCGGAAGACTGATGCTCTACCACGCTGGTATTCTGACGGAAGGCTTGTCACCAACTCTTGAACGCATCAAGTCTCAAGAATGGCCAAGCCTTCCCGACTGGGTTCGCCACGATCTCAACATCGCCATGCTGACCCCCGGCTTCACCTCCGCTTGGTGGTCACGAGCATTGATGCGTGAAGAGGACGGCGTACGAAACTACCGCAAGGCAATCTCCGAAAGCCTGATCCCTCAAGCAATCGAAAATTATGAATCCATCACTCGTGATGATTGCATTCGGCTGGCCCAGTTTCGGGGCGTCAAGCCGATCCGGGTTAAAATCCAGATCGTGGAAGACATCCACAATGGCATGACATGGCGTGAAGCCGCTCGGGTGTACCGTTTGACGCAAGCGGGGATCAGCCTCATCCGCAAATACCCCCTTCTCTCAAGCTCCGCCATGCCATCTTGGTTTCAGGCTCTCATTCCGGGAGCCTGAAGTCACTTTGCCATATCTGTTAAAATTTCCTTCATTTCCTTGTTATACTATACCTATATACTATTTTTTCTTAATAAGTATGTAGCCATTCAAAGGATAAGGAATATAGGTATAACAATGAAAGGTAAAGAAAATTGCATTATATGTGAAACTGACTTTGGACCAATTCCAGATCGCTCCCAGTTCGAGCAATCTGGTATCGGCCCAGAATGATACCCAGAAGCGGCGTCCCCCCAGCGACTCCCACCTTACGAGGTTAAATACGGCTCTGGTTCTGGTCCGACAACGCAGGAGGCTATCATGTAACCGTTGAGGCAATCTCCCCCGCCTATTGTTTAATCAGAAGACACTGGTAGCTCGGAAGCGAAGCTCAGGCTTAGCTCATTGGTAGAGCGCACGGCTCGGACCCGTGGACGTGAAATTATTTCACTAAAGGTGTGGGTTCGGACCCCACCCAGTGTCTTCTGATTAAATTTTAACTGGAGAAAAAACAATGACCACCATCATCATGTGCCTCGTTCTCGCTGCCGCCCTCGCTGTGCCAATCGGCATCTACCTCAAGACGCGATCCAAGCCGCTGAACCCGCGACAGCAGGTGTACGCCGACGCAATGAACCTGATCCTGACCCACGGCCTGAAGCAGCACAGCTTCACGGATCGCGGCAAGCGCATCGGTGAGCCGGGACCGCACTGCATTCTGGCAGCGGTCGTCGCCTCAGACCCGGATTTCAACCCGCGTCAGGGCATTTACGCCCTTCCCTCGAACGTGTTCTTGCGTGACTTCTCGTACAACCACCTCGGCATGTATCCCGAGGACGTGAACGACAAGCTCGGCATCGACGCGGTTCTGGACCTGCTCGAAGACGCCATCAAAGCGGCGCGCTGACCGTTCGACGGCATTAGGAGACGAACAATGCGTTAGGACTGCACCCGGCGCGGCGAGGGTAATCTGACACCCCAAGTCAGGACCGCGATACATCGCAGCACCATAAGCCTCCGGGCATCGATGGTTGACAACCAAACACTACGGGGCGCGAACCTGATCCGTTACCAGACCCAATTAGGACCAGCCCACTAAGGCGCTGGGTGAGGGACTCTGGACCGCGTGATGGTTCGCCCCAACATTGTTAAAATGGACAGCGATGCAAACTGGTGGCCACCATGGTATTGCTCTGCTTCTGTCAATCCCGTTCGAATCGGGACTCGCTGTCCTTTTTAGCAATGTCTTAAAACTTAAGGAACATTTGATGTCTCTCGACCTCAACAAGCCCGTCCGTACCCGTGACAACATAGGCATCAGCACCATCAAGGTCGTCGGCGTGTTCAATAGCCGTGACCACAAGAGGGACATGCTCTTCCTCGTGACCACGGATCAGGACGGGACTTCGGCTGTGGCCTATCGTAACCCCGATGGGACCAGCAACCATTCGCTGAGCTACGATCTGGTCAACTACGACACCGCTAAGGTCGCCCGCCTGTACCAGACCACCAGCCCGACCGTGGCCGATGCGATCAAGGTGCTATGGCGCAATGATTTCAAGCGTCCCGCTATCCACACGATGCAGGGCATCGACTCCACGCTCAACTCCGAGGACGTGGCCCACTATTTCGAAGGATTGTTCGGATGATTGGCTTCGTCATCGGAATATGGTTCTTGCGGATTGTTGATTGGGCCGTAGCCCGATACTTCCGCAAGTATCATGTTCAGCGGATTGCCTATGAGCTTTTGCCTGACGCTGCCTTCTGGTGTATGCTAGAAGACAACGAACGGGCCAAGCTTCTGGCCAAGGCTCGTGTAATCTACGAGATCGGTCGTTAAACCTTAAGCCCCCTTCGTCTAACGGCTTAGGACACAATCCCTCTCAGGATTGAAATAGACGTTCAAATCGTCTAGGGGGCACCAATGACACCATACCAACGATGGCTGAATGCTCTCCATCAACAGGCTCTGACTAAGGGCAAGGGCTTCCGCAAATCATATCTTGAAAGGTTGGGTCGTGAAGCTTTTGGAGAAACTGAACAAGCACGCAACCCTGACTCCCGACCAGATCGTAGCCAAACTCCGTAAAACGTGGGTGTACTTCGCTACACTGACGCAGGAGCAAGCTGACGAACTGGCCGACAAGCGGATGGCTATTTTTGAATATAGCCATACCCATCAACGCTGGGTAGTGGATAATTCCAACTGGTGCTTCTGGGGGCATGAACCGGGTGAACTCCAGTATTTCCATCGGGCGCTTAAAAATTATGCGGCGATCCTAACGACGGAGTACGAACATGGCGACCTCCCTGATCGCATCCCTGAACGCTAATCTGGGCAAGACCCCCGATCAGATCGCCAAGGCTCTGCATCCCATAAAATGGATACAGGGTCGGAACATGACGCAGGAACAGTATGACTCCCTTCGTGAGAATGGTGGTCGTATTCGTCTGACCGAAAATTTCGGCGGTGGTGATTGGTGGGAAGGTGGGCTGCGTGACAGCAGCGACTATCGCATCCAGAACTGGAACTTACGTCGGATTAACAGCATGAATGATCTGGGTAGTTACTGGTTCATTCGATACGAGGACTATGTTCATGGCGAGTACCCTCCTGAGTCTGCTTAACAAGCACGCCAAGAAGACCCCTGACCAGATCGCTCAACTGCTCAAGCCACAGCTTTGGGTTCATGGCAAGGAGTTCAACCGCGAGCTACGGACCGAGTGGCTGAACAAGCCTGTGCGGCTCGGCTACTGGACAAGACCGAATGAGCCTCGGTTCATCGTCATGAGTGACTCGTTTTACACGTTCACGTGGACACTCATGTCGCTGCGGAATGATCTGGGCGTCTATGGCTTCTGCCTCACTGAAAACTTTACAGAAGGGGTGCTTCCCGAATGTCCCAGCTTCTTGCGAAACTCAACAAACTGGTAGGTAAGACGCCCGACCAGATCGTTACCAACCTCAGGTCCGGTAACTGGATCAAGGGCAGTGAAATGCCTGAAGATGTGTGGACCGATTGGTCTAATCGTCGGCAACTGGTAGCCATCTGTCACCGCAGTGACTATGAGCCTCATGACATAATCTTCGATGGTCGCGACTTTACTAGCCGAGGCTGGTCGCATCGAGAGGTTACCACCAGTCTGAACCGTTATTGGTTCATTCTTGCATCGGAGTACGTCGATGGCGAGTACCCTGTTGAATAAGCTGAACCAGCTTGCGAACAAGACCCCCGACGAGATTGTGGCCCAGCTTCATAATAATGGCTGGCGTCTGCCTTCCGAACTTGGCGAAGCATATTTCAACGCCAATCGGGAAGTTTCTCATGTCTATTGCCAAGTCCTTCGTGGAGGACAGCGCGGGACAGTTGGCGGGCGTCGGGGTGATAGCTGGTGCTTTCGAAGCTGTGTGGGCGAGTGGGGGTCGTATTCCGATTTCGTTAACCGGCTCGAAACCAACGGCTATCAGGGCCATATCTACTGGATCATTCCTCAAACAGATTTCAAAGAAGGAGAGTACCCACCATGTTCCACTTCATGACCACCAAGACCCGGAACCAGATGCAGGGCAAAGCTGCTGGTGAGCCGGATATGTCCGACAAGCGTGGCCTCGCCAAGCGCAAGCGCGACCGGGCCAACAACACCAAGCCTGCTGTCAGTCGGCCCGGTCAGGCTTACCCCGGTGGCCGCTCGCTCCGTCGTTCGCTCAAGAATCTGAGCCTGCGTCAGAACAACTTCGTCGACTCGGTGAAGGGTCATCAGCAGACCAAGCCGGGATCGATGAAGTCCTGATGAATACTTGGGGCTTACTTAAAATGTAAGCCCCAATACTTTCACTATACTTGTGGGTGCTGACTGTAACATGGATAGGCAAGCCTTGTGCTTGTTGGGTTCGAGTCCCCTCCCGGCCGGGAGTCAGCATCCTCAAGTGTCGTGATCCACCGACACTATCTGGAGAAAATTCATGTCGCTTGCACATCTGGTCGCCCACCGTGAAACGGGCACCTTCGGGACTTTCGAAGTCGCAGAGGGCAACGTGTCCAAGAACCTGACGCCGATCCTGCACTTCTTCAATGCCACGACCGCTCTCGTGCCGATGAACGCTCGTTCGCTCTTCACGACGCCCGACGAACACTCGGCGTTCGATGCGGCGCTCATGGGCCTGCCCGCCATCGGCGTCAGCGTCCAGTACATCGAAACGGTCGCCAAGTTCATGGACCCCAAGGCGCGGTTCACCGACTGGATCAAGGGCAATCTGACTCCGGCGTCGGTCGGCCTGAAGCTCACGCCGGAAGAACTCGCGGTGCCATCCGCCTACGAGTCGGCCAAGGCCAAGTTCGAGGCGATGTTCACGCCGCCGACGCCGCCCCGTAAACTCGATGGTCGAACGCTGATCGATGTTGAAAAGCTACGGATCATTCAGCGGTCGAACAAGCCGTACCAGCTTTCGAACGGCGACTACACCATCGGCATCGGTGCAGCCAAGAAGCTCTGGAACGACCACCTGAATGCGGCATGGAAGGACCGTGAAGCCACCCCCACCAGTTCGATGGCGATCAGCAGTCGTCCCTATATCGAAGCGGCGGGCAATGAACGTCGGGTCCACATCTACCCGTCGTACATCACCATCGGCTGTCAGACGATCCAGCGCAACGCCATCGAGGCCGTGGCGCTCGAACTCGGCTGGGATATGTAAGCAACCAAGGGGGTGCAAGGCCCCCATCTTTGACCCTATCGTCTAACGGCTTAGGACGCTATCCCTCTCAGGATGGAAATTGAGGTTCAAATCCTCATGGGGTCACCAGTTTCAGGAGAACTTTCATGAACATCAACTTCACCGTGCATGGCGACCGTGTTCAATTGGACATGGCTGGCCTGACTCGCTTCACCACGATGGCGCACGTCATCAGCCAAGCTGCTCGCAACGGGGCACGTCGATGCGCTTCCGCATCCGCCTCCTGATCGGAATTTTGTGTATCCCTGCCATTGTTTTGGCTGGGATATTCGTTGCCATCCGTTATTTTCGGTGGCGTAACCACAAGGGCCTTTCAGGCAGACTGAGGTTCTGAAGGAATTTTTCATGTACACCGGCCTGATCTATGGGTGGTCATTCTATAACGGTCGCATCTGGGGCCGGATGGAAGAGCACACAACTCGTCCTGACCTGAACGGCAAGCAGTGCCATACCAGTGAAGTATCGAGCATTGCGGTGGTCAAGGGCTACCGTACCGCGCTGACGCGGAGCGGGTCCACGTACAAGCTCGTTGATTAAAGTTTCGACCCCTTCGTCTAGCGGCTTAGGATAGTATCCCTCTCAGGATACGACGCTGGTTCAAATCCAGCAGGGGTCACCAAGTCCCGTTCGTCTAACGGCTTAGGACGCTATCCCTCTCAGGATGGAAATTGAGGTTCAAATCCTCAACGGGACACCAGTTCAAGGAAACTATCATGCTCAAGAAATTCTTTCTTGGATCGATGCTGGCGCAGTCTTTCATTGATACCCGTTCAGGTCCCGAACGTCTTGCAGCCTCCGGTTGGGCAACAGCAACCACGCCCGAGGAACTGATCGCGGCGCATATCATTCAGGAGTTCGCTAAGAACCCTAACAGTTGGACCTGCACAGGCAAGTTCCCAACGAACTTGGTAGAGCGCAGGTCGGATAATCGTAATCCGGTTGTGCCGAGTTATGAGCGGCCAAATAAGACACGGTGGTATCGAGGCATAACGCCCGTTTTTACCATGACACGCGATCACGTTATGCTCAGTGCTGCGGCTTACTATCGCAACGCAGACGGTGACGGGGCTGCACCGTGGTTCGAGAAAAATTGTCTCGAAGTCTCTTGTACTGATACGAAGGACCCAGCAATTATTCTCGCAGACGATCTTGCACTGCAACTCTTCCTGTCTATTCAAGCTATCTTCGTGCAGAAAGCAAAGGCTGAAGAAGCGGCTGCACAGGCTCAGAAGGACATGGAAGAGTTGCAGTGCAAGATCGTCTGCGAGAATAATTGCTGGGTCCTTCGTATCAGTACAAGAG
>Ga0210040_10006232_pt1 | contig 14913 bp, 26 predicted proteins | sample CryGeyCG12114_NA_FD_185462 | JGI IMG/M metagenome (GOLD analysis project Ga0210040, IMG submission 185462) | Groundwater microbial communities from aquifer - Crystal Geyser CG19_WC_8/21/14_NA (SPAdes) (version 2) | ecosystem: Environmental > Aquatic > Deep subsurface > Groundwater | place: USA... | reverse complement strand
GACGTCACAGCATGCATACCTTTGATGTCGACCGTTTTTGGTAGCCTGCAAAATTTTACTTGTGGTTGTAAAAGCTCATTTTTACGAAGATTGTAACAGACTTTGTTTTTGTTGATTATTGGGGAAAAATTAAATAATTTTAATTTTTTTATTTTCTTTCAGAAAAGCAAAGTAGACGTTAAATTTGAATTTACAGAATCGGAATCAACCGTTGCATCAACTGCTACTGTGGACGAATCTAATAAAAAGAAGGTATTAAATCTAACCAATCAACTATAAAAAAGCGCCCTCGTTTAGTCAGAGTTCACTTATTTCAAAATGCATCCTTCTCACTACAGAATCAGAAAACGAAAAATGAGGAAACGACGACTATCACTGAATCATCTACAGCAACAGCTGTTGACAGTAATACATTTTTGAGCAGCAATCCATAATCCATATGCATTTTTAAAATCACACTTCGTGACTGTAACTTTTTCGTAAAATTTCATTTATTTGCAGAAGACAAGAAGAAGGGACGGAAATCCGGCAAAGTTGCTCCAAAATAATAACGAACTCTACTTAAGCACTGGATCACATCAATAATAAATTATTCATTTTGCTACAATCGGTCGAATGCATATTATTATTGTTTTTAGTAGAACTTGTGAGCGCGAAAACCCAATGAATCGCTATAGTACTTACCCATGTTTACAAATTCCAAACAATATGTTAGAGCTTTATCTGAATAAAATTTTAATCCACATTATCATATTATATAGTATAGTGAGTACTTACTTCAATTACATATATAGTAGACTTTTAGTTTAGGTAGTCAGTTAGGTCTCACAGTGGATAATAAATCAGTTCATTACGTCCTTCTTTGGTTGAGTTACTGATTGGAAAAAGTTAGCAAAAATGTTTACAAGACTTGGTTGCAGAAATGGGCCCGAGGAAAGCGTGTACGCAATGGCTCCACAACCCAAAATTAACAGTCCAAGGTTTTGTTTTCGTAGCATACAGAATCGGCTTAGAAGAGGATAAATGTGCAGTAAAAGTTTTTTAAATGGTTCAGATACGTCTCACGGTATGCACAAAAAGTAAGAGAAGACATGAGAAGAAATCGAAGAAAAAATTTTCGGACAACATGCCAAAACATGGGTCCTCCTGAAACGTACTTGAAGTCACCTAAAAGTTTTTTGAAAGGCACTTCGCGACTTAGGTTGCAGAATAAACATCAAGAATGTGGAGATTCAAATAGTTATTTTCAGGGTTATCAGAATTTCTGGAATCAAAACCAAGGTACACTTTACTGTCCATTTCAGAGTAAAAGGCAGTTGCCCTGGGTTATTTGGCGACCCAGGTTAAATGGCCAAATACTGGAAATGAAGTTATCAAGTCCAAAAATGCTATGTCAAAAAAAATCATTTTATCTACTTTTCAGTTCGTTTTTTTATCATTTACTACTTAACTTTTTGTTTGCACCAAACAACCTTTGCCATGTAACCTAACAAGTAAATTTACTTTCTTTTTTTAAATGGACGGTAGTTATAAGCTGTCATGTAGATAATATGCATTATGCTCAGTTGCTCAGGGTTATACGATTTGATTGACTTTAGATGAACTGTGTACTGACAGTATCATCAGTGATTCAAAATGGCGCCGAACAAGCTCTTGTTGCAATCTCAAGACTGCCGGAGGAAATGACGGGAATAACTGGAGCCCATTTAATCTGAGATATCGGAAATCTGAAGGCAATATCACGGATCGTTCAAATTTCCAATCAAATAATGTAATTGACTGTTGTCAATGCGAGTGCTGTGCCAGAAATGCTGGGAACAGTCGTCGTAACTCAAATGCTGCCAACAAATGTAGAGTGGAAAGGAAAGAACGTCGAGTTTATCAGGTGGACTCGAAATGTGGTCATCGATCCGATCGCAAAGATGATATTCCAAATGTCTTTAGAAAGGTAGAAGGTCTATAGTCTATATCTATAGTCAGCATTCTAGAAGATTAAAAGTTGCACACACTTTTTGAGTATAAAACCTGTTTTCTTTATTTTCAATTTTCTTTTAGACATTTGGCAGCGTACCTAAATACATTTTCAAGCGAAAAGAAGAGTTAAAAAGAGAAATCGTGGGCCGAATTGGAGAAATGAATTCATTCGATTTCAACGGTCGTAGAAAAATGACTGAGGATGAAAGAGCTTCAATAATTCATGTATGATATAGTCTGAATCATCCTAAAATTTAAATATTTAAAGTGTCCGAGTTCAGTATGTGGGTCAAAAGAATGCTCAGTATATTTAGCTAACTGTATACATTTTGAATTTTCTCCGGCAGGGTTTGAAAACACATTGGAGTGAAATTTTTAATGAATTCATGAGAATGCCACTGGACATTCGAGAAAACCCAGGGCTCATAAAAAGACGGGAAATTTTGGAGCACAAAATGACAGAAACTGAAAAAGATTTGAAATTACTAGATTCTGTGGGAGAAATTTTCGTAGATGAATGTGCATCTGCATCTCGATTCATATGAAAAAAAAAATGGAAATAAAAATAAACTTTGCATAACTTATCATGTATTCTCTGGGTGTATAAATTCATGGCAACATCTAAATCTATATAACCCTGCAAGCCAAACAAATGAAGCAATGAAAAACACTTTCTTCGAAAAGCAGCATAATATAATCATTCTCAGTTGCAGAAAAAAGTGAAGATTTATAAAATTTTATAGAATGAAGTTCAAAAACCAACGAAAGAGAAGTAGTAAAGTAAGTGATTCGAATTTACAAAAAGCTAAAGATCCGTCGGATGTGTCTATTGAAATCAACCAGAGTGAAAGTGAAGACAGTAAAGTCTTGAGCTCAGAAAAAAAGTATGTGCAAACTTGAGGGAACCCTTCATTGACTCTTGGACACTGTTTAAGAAAGATGTGATTTTTTTACCAGAAAAGACGAAGAGGAAGACCATCATGGGAAGAAAGCAAAGGAAGCTCCAATTGCAGCAGCGTGGCATCAATTTAGCGCTTTATTCTTCGGCCCTTTATTTATTCGACATCGGAATAAAGCTGTCATGTTTTTTGAAATTATTTGGCCCGCATGCATTGCCTTCATCATATTTGCTGCGTTCACTTCAGGGATTTCATGGCAGAAAACTCACAAGTTGAGATCTGATGCAGGTTGGTGTGGTACGATAGTTTCCGACTGAGATTAAAAAAAATAATTGAAAAAGTCTTTGCTTTTAATTGCTTTCAGAAAATGAAAAGGATCCAATTTTCCCTGAAACCACAAGAGCTTTAGCAATCAGTTATTTCAAAGATACATATGTGGACACGGCGGGACGAATGTTAATATTATTCACACCAAAAAACAATATGACTGCTCAAATTATGTCGGTAGTTGTAGAAATTTTAGGACTTGAGGAGCAGAATAAAGTGGATTTGAGTGGACAAGCTCCAACTGGTGTTGTAAGAATTGATATAATCTCTCTGCAATATGTTATGGAACTTTTTCAAGTACACAGTCCTCAAAATGATACTCTTCTAATGCTAAAATCAGTGCATTTTAGGTTAGTACAGATTCGCCATTGGAATTATTGGAACGAGCCCTAATCCACCGAAAAGAATCCATCATGCATAAAAGTCCTATTGGGATAGAATTCCAATATGATGACAAAAAAATTGATCCTAAAAGTCAACTACCATACAAAATGAAGTACAAAATTAGCACTTTTGACCAAGAAATTCAAACGACTGATCAATTATTCCCTTTTGTGAAACCTCCTGAAACTATTAAAGATTGTGATGAGAAACTCTTGTATTTTACTGTGCTAAATATCTGTGTTGTTTTCATGCTAATCAATTTTCATTTGCATGGGATATTATATAGTTAACCCGTACGTGCGAAATGGATTTCTGGGACTGCAATATGCCGTGGAACGGGCGTACACACGAGTTGTCCTGGAGCGGAGTAAAGATGAAGCATTTTCTAAAACAAAAGAGTCCATAATGGACATTAATTCATTGTTTGGATTTGATGAAGATGGATACCAAGAATATGCTTATGATGAAAAGGTGGGCAACTTCAAAAAAAATGTAGAAAATATAAATTAATGCTCCTCTAACTTTCAGGCTTTTGATATGACATCCCAAGTGACGTTGGAATCCTTACCTCACAAAAAAGTGCAGATGTATTTTTCGCCCAATTTTTTCGGGAAAATCGTGCGAGATTTAATTTCCTTAGCTGTTGTGCTCACGCTCTGTTTTGCATATACTTTTTGCTCCTTTTTCATTGTGAGACAAATTGCACAAGAAAATGAATCTGGGATCAAGGTTTAGCAGCACTGACTGAGAAACTATAGGGGTACAGCCGAGTTGGTGTACTTTCGTAGATTTCTACGCTCATACGTCTCCCAGCTAATCAGATCAATGAGTAATAAGAGTTGGGTAGTCTCCGAGTCTGCACTGACTGCCCTGGGAGAAGTACACACGTGAAAATAATATACGACAGTACAGGGCTCCGGGTGTACCCTTTATCTATGCATGCATTTATAGTCTTGCAGAGTTGGACTTGAATGTTTCTACTTTCTTTCAGGATTTGTTGAGAATGCACGGCTTACCCATTTATATGCATTGGGTAATCTTATTTTTTCATGTGCTATTCTTGAGAGCAATAACTGCCCTATTGATCACATGGGCGTTATACCAGCCTTATCAATATGGGGCTTTAGTTCGCGAATCAAATCCGTTCGTAATTTTCGTCTTTCTTTGGACGCATCTCATTTCCCTCTCTTTTTTCAACTTTTTTATTGCTGTTGTCACCAGCTCTCGTAAGAAAAACATCCAATATTTTTTTTAACTTTTTTATTCATCAATTTTATAGCAATTATTTTAATTTTTGTATACAGCTGTATGGAGTGGAGTGTATGCCGTAGCTATTGGTATGACTTCATTTGTGATTCCTATGACTTTTTTGCGCGTGGGATATCTGAGCTACTTGGCAAATGTTGTCATTTCTATGCTTTTCCCAAATTGGGCTTTTGCTAATGGAATGTTACATCTTATGGATTTCGAATGTGATGGTAATAATGATGTAGTTTTACACAATGGTCGCTGTCAGCTTTGCACACAAATGGACTCAATTTCTCACACAGCGAAAGGACTAACATGGACGAATATGTACTCACCGGATCATACAGCAGAAGAAATGAGTTTTGGTCTCAGTTGGTTCTTTTTGTTGGGCTCAGCAGGAGTGTACCAACTACTGGCTGTCTATCTGGACTTAACCAGTCAAGTGAAAATGTTCCCACCTGCGTTTAAGTGGTACAACTTTGCTGCGGTAAAAATGAGAAACTTTTTTTGTGCAAGCCAGACAATTTTAAGTTTGACATTATAAGCAATTTACTCATTCATGATGATCATAATTTGTGGAACGGTTCGTGAAATTTTAGCGAGCGAAGCAAAAAATTGCGAACATGAGACATCACGCAGAATTATTAAAGGACATTGAAGAAGGACGGGGAAATGAATTCGAAAAACCCAGTGTGTACCAGGATCAAGACGACAATGCAAAATGCTATGTTCGACTTCGTCATTTGAGCAAGTTTTACGGACCATATCGAGTAGCCCTGGAGAATATTAATATAAATATTAATCATGTGAGAAAATCTAAAGAGTTACCAATAAGATAGAAGAATGGAAGTAGCCAACATTTACTATGAATGTTGTGTTTTTTTTTGTACATATTTAGAGAGAAATCACTGTCATCCTGGGGCATCATGGTAGATATTTTTATTTGCATTTGGATTTTTCGTTTGAGTTTTGGTAATTAGTGATTTTTTCATAGATAGCGGGAAATCCACCCTGATTTCCGTTTTGGCTGGGATGGTCTATCCAACTGTAGGCTATGCGACTATTAAAGATCATGATGTGAGTTATAGTGCAAAAAATGCCCGACTCTATACGGGACTTTGCACGAGAAAGCAAATTTATTTCAATTTACTAACTTGTGAGCAACATTTGCATTTGTGTTATCAAGTGAGTTCAAATAAATTACTACGTAGGCTAGACTCGCTAGAAAATGTTGCAGTTTAACAAGTTTTTGGAATTTTTTACAGTTGAGAGGATATAGTAAAGCTGAGGCGCATAAAATGACCCAAAAATGGTTGGTTAGAATGAGATTAGGGGATTCTCGAAATATTTTCCCAGATCGTATGACTTTGGACGAAGTTCGGAGGTTGGATATTGCAATGGCTATGGCTGATTCACCAAAAGTTTTGCTATTGGATGAAGTATGTGAGATAGTACTCATTTACTCATGGGGAAATGAATGTAATCGGACGGAACTAAGAAATACTAACTAAAAATAACGTGTTTTTTTATGTACAGCCTACAGCAGATATGGACAGTTTCGCACGTCGTGAGATTTGGGATATTCTAAAAGTAAATGTTATGAATAAAAATTACCGAATCTATAATTTGTGCAATGTGTAGTATTTTGTATTTCGATTTTATTAGGAGCTACGAGCAGACCATACAATAATTTTGACAACCAAATTTATGGACGAGGCACAATATTTGGCGGATAAAGTAATGCTTTTGGCTCATGGCAAAATGATATGTTTCGGCAGTTTTGACTACCTGAACGAAATTTACGGTGAAAAATTTGTCTCTATGAAATCGTATGTATGGCAGCAGAAGTGTTGTTGGCTAAAAGTACCTAATTGTATGCATTGTAAATATTGCGCACTCAGATACTGGATATTTTTTGTATGTGACCCCAATTCCAAATGTGAAATTGACACCAGAACCATTTCAAGCCATGATAAAAACTGCACTGGGGGAGCCAGGGATAGTGAAAGCGGCACAAACTTCCGCACAATCCTCCTTTTTGATCATAAAACTTCCAGAAGGACCTCAAAGTGGACTTAATAAGCTCACTTTAAAGTTGGACTTATCTCAAAAGTCGCTCCAGTTTCAAAAATATTACCTTAAAGAGGTCTCTGTGAATGATATTTTGACCAAAATTTGCGAATCATCTGCTGGTGAACAGGAATCGCCGGATCAGAATCTCAAGAAAAATTCTGTCAGTGTTTCTGCAGAGGAGTATTTAAAAGAAATTAAGGGTACTGACTAACCATACTACTTGCTTGATGACTGTTATTTGCCAAAATTTCCCTGAGTTGACATTGACATATTCTCATGCTAAAAGGGCCCAAAGTCTGTGGAATTACTATGATACACGTAAACTTATTGAAAATACCTTTGAATATTTCAGAGGAGATTTCAGAAATGCCAACAGACGAAACATTCAAGCCCCATTTCAAAGACCATATGTGGGCACTTGCCAAAAAACGTTGGCATTATATGAGAACTCGGTCTGATATGGTTTTGTGGGAATATTTGGTCCCCCTATTTTTGATTGCATTAGTCGTCTGGCAATCCACCATTTTTATTGCTCCAAGTGAATCTGCTGACCCCTTAGAAATGAGTTTGCAAGAATATACGGATGTCAAAGTTTTGTATCGAATTGGAGCCGAATCTGGAGATTTAGTACAACCATAATAATTTATTATTATGAATAACTAACTAGTTTAGCAATAATAATTAATTAATAAATTATTATTTGTCTAAAATTATTCCTTAAGCAAAGTAACCTTCTTTCATTAAAGAGATACTAGTATATTAATTTTTTGGTTCAGAATTTCACTGGACATTTGATGGCTGAATTGGGATCATATGGGAAAGAAATATTGAAACGTGATCGCATGTTGGAAGCGTTGGATAGGGCTACACGTGATGCTAACGGCAAACAATCTGGTAATACAATTCACCAAAAGCTACTTACACTTGTACTTATGATCGTTTACGTAATATAATGGGTTTAGGTACACTCATGGAGCGTCATTTCGTAGCAGTTGAAATTCGTCAGTCCACAGGAGTGAAAGAGATGGAAATAATTGTATTTTATTCATCAGGAGCATTGCACAGTCCTCCACTAGCTCTCAACATGATGACCAATGTACTTTTACGGGCTATCGCACCCCCTGATCACCAACCGCATTCCATACATGTGGTCAATCATCCTTTTCCCAGAGCAATGGTACAAACTGAACTAAAAGCTTACAGTTCCAGCTGCCTACAATGCTTTTACTTATGCTACCTATGTATGTTTATTAGCTATAACTAAATACCTTTGTTCATATAGGAAACGAAATTAGATTACCATTGTGGTTCCCTATGTGCCCTTTTTGCCGTCATCTTGTCTTGCGCTTATGGACTCATCGTTGCCCCTACAATTGTGTTCCCTCTGAAAGAAAAAGAGATCGGGGTAAAGGGAACTCCAGAAGCATTTTCCAATATTATGATGCATGATCATTTCATTCATTCATTCATTGATCATTTTTTGCAAACCAAGTTTTTTCTCCCTAGATAAAACATGTGCAATTGATGACTGGCGTCCATCCATTTGCTTACTGGACAGCGGACTACCTGTGTGATTTATTTGCTATGGCTTTGACTACGATCATCATTATTTTCATATTCATTTTTGATCCAGAGCAGACTTTTGTGGATCCCGAAGTTTTGGGTATAAAATAGTAGAAAAGTGTGCAAAACCTTGTACATAGTCAATTGGATTTGTAAATTTCAAATTGTTTTTCTGTGTTTTGTAGCAATTTTAATGACGATAACAATTTTGTTTTTGTGCTGGAGTGGCATAATATTTTCATACTTTTTGAGTACATTTCTTCCTACGAAATTCAGCGGATTTCGGATGATGGTTTTCATACATGTTGTTTTTGGTAAATGATTAATTTTCGGGATCAAGTGCCTATAGACAGAAAGTTTGAGAGTCAGCAAGGACTGGCTTATCATTTTGTATTCTATTTTTACACAGGTTTACTGCCAATGATTTATTTAGACGTAATAAAAGAAGATTCTACAAGTGCTAGTACTAGTGCACTCCGAATAATTTTTGAAATTTTTCCCCCGTATTCTGTTTCCACTGCTTTGAAGGACTGGTTTGAATCTGTATCTCGACGAGATTTATGTTTATCGCTTCCCAGTAGAGTTCGAGAAGTGAGAAAAAAATTCCCTAGTTCCAAATAGAAAAAACAAATTTTGACCAAACATTAACAACAACTATCTGTATTATTGAATTTAAAAAATATTAAGATGTGTAAATCAAGTGACCATGAGCATGGATATTACAGAGGTCATCAGAAAAATCAAAATGAACTCAACGAATACATCATGAACCTGGATCCCAAATTTGGAAGATGTTGTGGTAACTCTTCATCTTTTATTCGCAATCTATATTGTTGCTCGAAATTTGGTTAATTTTTAAAATTTATTTATGAATTATTTAGAGAAAATCTGCCAACACACAAAAAGTGGATGTTACATAGAACCTGGTGTTTTAGAATACAGTTTTGAGTCGGGTACCGAAGCTAATATGGTGATAGGAATGGTATTTCTGTTTCTTCATGGGTTCATTTATGGGTAATCAAAATTCAAAACAAGCATAGCCTATGATTATACAAAGGCGTTTTGAGTTTTTAACTTCAAGACTGCAATGCATGTTTTCTGTAGAGGGCTAGTTTTCATTTCGGAACGAAAATATTGTGGGCGACTGGCTCAGCGAGTTAATAGAAAATTCAAAGAGTATCAGGAGTCTAAACATCCGGAAAAAATCAAAAAAACAAGAAAGGGGTCTAAAGATGTTCGTTTAGAAAAGGCCACTGTGGACAGTCTCATTGAATCAGGTAGTATTTTGAGCATTCGAAAAACTACTTGCCTGCATTATATTTTTTTGAATGTTAAACTCGGATTTTTTAGGAGGTGAACTTGCCGGAGACATTGCAATGGTTATACAGAACATCTCAAAATCCTTTCATTCAGTGATGGTTGTCAATGATTTCAATTTGCAAGTGAAACAAGGTGAATGCATTGCCATTTTGGGCGGAGGATCCAGTGGCAAGTCAACTTTATGCCAAGTGATTACTGGAGCAGTATTACCTACCGACGGTCAATGTTATATCAAAGGGTTCAGTTTGACCAAGAAAAGGAATCACTATCTAGCCCAGTTAGGATATTGTAGTCAGACTGACACAATGTTTGATAATTTCACGGGTACACAAATGCTGGATTTGATGGGAAAACTTAAAGGGATTCCCTTGAGTCAATTGGACACTCATGTGAAGCAATGGCTTCAAGTATTTGGTAAAAAGCGAACAACTAATTTTAAAATTCCGGTTTTTTAATACAAATTTACTTTATTTTTTTGGCATAAGCATGAATTTTGAATTTAGTTTTTGTAACTTTCTGTATTAACATGTAGTGTGTAGAGAAAACTTGCATATTTTTCCGTCGGGTAGGTGTATTAGCAAAAGATACCTTCAATCTGAATTTTTAAGGCCTACAGTTAATTTAGCATAAATGCAGGTGCCTTCAGTTTAAAATTTTGTTTTTGAAAGGTTTGGAGGAAGCATGTAACGATCAATGTAAAAAATATACAACTGGAATGAGAAGAAGATTGAGTGCAGCTATGGCCTTGATCGGGTCCCCTCCCATATTAATCTTGGGTGAGTACAAAGCATGCATAAGCATGAAAGTTTGCTTAAAAATCATTTTTTCCCCACCATATTTTCTTCAATTTTGTGAAATAATTGATTTAGACGAGCCAACAAGAGGAGTGGATCCATTTTCGAGACACAAACTGTGGAGTGTAATTAAAAATGTAGCCAGTTCCAAGCGAACCGTAATTTTCACATCCTTTAATACAGAAGAATGTGAAGACTTGGCTGATCGAATTGTAGTCATGGCTGAAGGAAATATTCAGTGTATTGGCAAACCTAGACAACTCATTGATAAATATTCTAGAGGTATGGACACGAAAAAGTATAAAACAAAAAATACAACTTTTACAACATTTTCAGATTCATGAAAAACTAACTTTTCAGGATTCACCGTCCTATTTCGAATCCGAAATGAAGTTCTCACGCCAGTGGAAGTTGTTTCGGCTACAATGGGTCGTGTAGCTGATTTTAAAACTATGATGAAAGCCACCTTCAAGTGAGTTAAATAGACTGCCAAAGTTTTACTTCTCTCTTGTGACTTGTGACTGAGTTATTCTATATAGTCAGTTATCTATGCACCCCGCAGCTAACTAAATGTAACTATGCATGAGTATGATTGAAATTATTTAGGCATACAGAATTGATCGATGAGCAGGACAATTTACTTTTGTACTTTTTTCGGGACACGCGAATCTCATGGGCCCAAATGTTTCAGTTGATGGAGGAACTTGCTAAACTTTATGAGCTTATCATTGCCACGTAAAGAGAAATTTTCAATATACCCATTATATACAGTAGCTACACAAATGAATACTTAAATATTTTCATGAGAGATTGCAATAGTAAGCTTCAATGAAACCACTGAGCTAAAAAAAGCTAAAAGGTGTGAGATTAGAATATTTATTAATTTTTAAGATATGAGATAAATGAAGCCACGTTGGAAGATGTGTTCATTTTGTTGACCAACAAATACATGGAACTGGATAGTCCTCGTGCAAATGACCCTTATAATCAATTTTCAATGACAAAAGAAGAGCAGGAGGAAAAGGCCTTGGAAGAGGCCACCAAAATAATTAATCGCAGGGCTGGACAAGTTTAACTTTTATGTGCAAACAATTTTACAAGTGGAAAAATAAAAGTTTGTTGCACTATTCATTATTAAAATGGTTCACAGATATTTAGCATGCAGGGAAAAAGAACTAGAAATTTTTGGCACATAATACTTTTCATTTTGATGCATGTCCAGTAAAACAGCTCATTTGGTCACAATTTTTATAAAATGGGTATTCAATTGTTTACAGTTGTAGCAATTCTTTGTCTTGTAGTACAATTCGTTTCTTCTAATGCAAGGGTAATTATACAATACAAATGTTGATTTACATTAGTACATTCTGACATAAATACAATTGTTTTTTGATATATTTTTTCAGCAAAAAAATTTAGCAGTTGAAAAAACAATTTTAGCTATATTGAAAAATCAAGACCACAATTGCCCATTAGTAGCAGTTTCTAAATATTCAGATCCAATCAGCACAACCGTGCTAACTAATAGCTGCTTTCAGGTACACATTTAAAAAATTTTAATCTGATCGAGAAGGGCCGTTGAAAGTTAACGGACGGACCGAATTCATCCCATTGTATTGTAAATAGACAAGTAAACCTGCCATCACATTAACTATTGGAAGGAACAATGCAACTTCCATTAAGTATGAAACGAGCAAATTGTTGCAAAAGTTGTATAAACGAGGCGGCTGTTATGATTTTCTTATGTGGGGGCTCCAGTCGGATGAATTGAGGGAAATATTTCTACCAACTTTTTCTGTCCACAATGGAGATGGCAAGTTCTAAACTCGCTTGAATAAAATGGCAATTTTGAACTTTTATAGCATACATTATGTACTACATTTTTAGAGAGTGGCCTACTTGTTCATCCAGGCTGGAGAAAAACAGATTTCGTAATGTTTACCTGGGATGAAAATATGTCAAATATCGAAACAGAGCAATTTTGGAAAGAAATGCCAAATGTGATCGGATTAAACACTTTTGGTATGAAATCTCTGAATTTCCTCAGAACTAGGCAAAATAGTGAAAGTATGTATGCATACTATGTCTTATTCATGCAGAATATGGTGAAAAAGTTGGAATTTTTACGGTGGAACCGTACTCACGGATAAAAAAACCCAAACTCGTTCAATTGAATGCTTTCAATACAACATCCAGCAAGTTTACTATCCGTCAAAGAAGAATATTCTATTTTGAAAAATTTAAAAATTTCAACTGGAATTATTTGAACCTTGGAATTTTATGGAAACAACCTTACATAATTTGGGGAAATAAGGAGAATCCGTACATGGATGGGTTGGACTACAGATTGATCCGACTTGTGAACAGAACTTTGCATTTCGTGTACAGCGCAGAAACTGTGAAAAATGTGAGAAGCCTTTTGGTTGCCTCACTAAATTATCGTTAAAATAAGAAATCCCATTTTTTGACAGACCTCAATTTTTGCAAACACTAAGGTCCCAAGAGTTTTTTTAGGTATCGATATAGCAAAAATCTAAACAAATTTATTACAGGACCAACAAAGCGGTAACCTGAATGTGACAACGGGTCTGTGGAGTGGAATTTTACGACACTTGCAAGAAGGGAAAGTTGACATTATAATCGGCGGGATCACAATTCACCCGGAGCGGCTGAAGTATTTCCATTTTACCAAAGGCTTCTTCACCGAACAATATACATTTGCATCTCCTCTCAAAAGAGTGCGAGTTGGGGGATTTGACGTCATTGTCAAAGCTTTCAAGTTTGTTTCATATCATTTTTGCAGACCCTTTGATTAGAAAACACTACTTTTGGCTACTACTAATTTCACCCCACATGTACAGGAAAGAAGTTTGGCTAGCATTTTGGATCAGTGTGGCAAGTCTAGTACTCACTATGCGACTATGTGCATACATGGAGAACAGAATGTGGCTTAAATGGGAGAACAGTGGGGACCGTTTCCCTGATGAACATTTTAACAATTTTTGGCGCATTTTGGGCTACATGCTCACAGTAGCTTGTCAAAGGCCTTATAGATGTCGCCCCAAATCTACTCCTTTGAAAATAGCTTTCATTTCTTGGTCCTCGCCCATTCACATTATGGGTATGAGTGGCGAAACAACTTTTTTGTCTCCATGCAATGACCAATTAAGTGTTTATGTATGGAAAAACTCAGACTGAACTACATTTTTTGCAGGCCTAGTTTTTTCCAGTGTGTTCTTTGTGAAGCTTTTAATAGGGCAAAAACAAACTGGTGTCAATTCTGTAGCCGAAGTGCTGAGTGAGAAGTATATGTTTTACCAAATATCACGTTAGAGACTACAAAACTAAGGAAATGAAAAATACTTCTTTTGAAATGTGTAGCTTACCAATTGCCTTGCGAAATTATGATGGGGTACTGAACAAAGCATTGTCAGAATCGAAAAATGAATCTGTAGCAACCTTATGGAAAAATGTGATCCTGCAGGATGGGTTCCGGGATGATCAAGATTTAGAAGATGTGGTCAAAAGGAAAACGATTTTTATTGACTCCCGCAGTAGACTCACGTTTGTGGGAGGGTACATTTTTCAAATCAATATGTTATTACTTTTCGTGTAATATAATAAGCGACAAAAATTGTCCAAAGTTTAATTTTACAATTCTCACGATAGATATAGCTTTAGAGGCTCCCGTGGACTGAAATTTCACATATCTAATGAAAACTTGATGGGATCTTGGCCTATGGCTTGGCCAGTAAGAAAAAATTGGCCTTTTAAAGACGGATTTGACAAAGCTCTGCAAAAGGTTTTTGAAGGAGGTTTCATGGAAAACTTTATGCAAGAGTTTTTACGGGGCAATTTTGGTGGCGATCATCCAGATGCTTGGAGAGTAATGAATGATATCGCAGTGTGCTTTAAACAACACACTGGAATTGTAATGCCAAACGGAGAATTAAAGTTCGAACATAAAAACTTTTGACATTCCCATTTTTCACCATTCAATAAAAAAAGGGAGCAAAATGATTATATTTGGAAGCACAATAATTTGTCTACTTACTTGATTTTGCCGTTTCAACTCCAGTGTTTTGTGAACGGTGCTAAAAAAAATCACAAATTTTATGCAAAAGCAAATTTTTAAATTTCAGATAACAGCAAATCTGGATTCATACCTTTATAATCGTACGAGACCCGTGGTGGACTGGGATCCTTCATTTGATAGCACATATTTTGTTCCCTTATCCTTGTCCCATGTGAGGACAATCATGCTTCTCTACATTTCTGGCCTCATCATAGCATTTTTGGTTTTCATTGGCGAAACTATCGGTGGAATTCTT
>Ga0210040_10006231_pt1 | contig 14915 bp, 3 predicted proteins | sample CryGeyCG12114_NA_FD_185462 | JGI IMG/M metagenome (GOLD analysis project Ga0210040, IMG submission 185462) | Groundwater microbial communities from aquifer - Crystal Geyser CG19_WC_8/21/14_NA (SPAdes) (version 2) | ecosystem: Environmental > Aquatic > Deep subsurface > Groundwater | place: USA... | reverse complement strand
GTGATTAAAAACGCATTTTCCAAATGTGCGAAAAAAAATATTAGTTAACTCTAACGCCGCTGATTCTTTAAGCTACACTACAGCAGTTTAGATGCTTTATTTCTCTAATGTTGAATTTCTGCGTCGAAAAGCAGAAAATTTGCAATGCAATGATTAGCAGGCGCAAGTTTGTATTTGCCTGAATGTTGTAGTTGGAAGCCAATTACCCAATATATGTACGTTGCTACATATTACATCTCTACCATTCCTTTCAGTGGCGCTAATGTAAACTCCTCGTTTAGCTGATAGGTTGGATGGAAGGTTTTGTCATTAGATTGTTTTTTTCCACTCACTTTCATCAATTAGTCAACTTAACCAGAATAGCAAACTTACCATGAGTGAAGTGCAAAATAAAATGAAACAAAAAGCTATGAAATCAAACTTTATTTTTTATAAAAAAAAGTTTCAAAATTAATAATATTTTGGAAACCGTCATATTCTAGAAAAAAAGATTCCGATTTTAATGGTGTAATTACAATTCTAAATCATATTCTAGTTTTGTTGGAAAGCTTGGCAATACATCCTGAAGTGAGCGTTAGTAATATAGAAGTAGTATAAGTAAGTAAGTAGTTAACAATAAATGCTTTATTGTATGATCATGTCCAATGTGGTACACATTTCCTACCTACGCTGAAATATTTGTCTGCAGGATAAAATGCAACTAATGGAAATTGAGGGAAAGTCAATAAAGAATCTAATCTATAAGTTTAGCTCAATTAAAAAACATCGTCCACTTACTACCGTTACAATAATTCCATCCTCCAGAATCGCAAGAGGAATATATAACGCTCTACGGATTTGCTTAATTTGTTCACGATTTAAATTTCTTTCATCTGAACTTCTGAACCTAAAAAATAACGCCTACACTTCCGAATGAAAAACGTTAACAGTAAAAGCTAAATTGCCTATAAATAACCTTTAAGTTTCTACTACTACTAACCATTGAAAACACCATAAAAATTCAAATAAACTTTCCTCGTAGATGTTGAAACACTTCATCTAACTAAATCTAACGTTCAAAATATCTCCTCCGATCTTGATATCCAACCCCACCCCTGTACGAACCCGGCCCCGAATGCCGAGAATAATGACTTCCCCCAGGTCGAATTTCTCCCCTATCGTCATCACTAGAATCCAATCGCTCCACGGCACCTCCAGTCAATATATGAACTTCCGTTTGCCGCAACCGTTCCTGGATAGCTCTTTCCCGCTCATCCAACTCCTCTTGCTTGCGACGTACCGCGTCCATCGCCTCTTGCAGCGCAGTCTCATCACTTTGATCACTACCTGAATCTTCACTAGCACTAAAATGTTCTCGACCTCTGCCTCGGAATGCAGATCCCACTTCACGCACAATTTCTATCTCGGGGGAGCGACTTCTGCTTCTGGAATGGAGCCGCCGCGGCGCTACGCGCGCGCGTTCTATAGATCTGGATCTATGATGACGACGCAAAGATCTCGACCTGGATCTTTCATGATATTCAGGACTTGGGGATCGAACTGGAGCGCGCCTTCTCACCGGACTCCGCGAACGACCGTTTCTAGGATTGCGCGAACCGGAGCGAGCACTATTGGATGGCGATAGAGAAAATCTACGTCGACTACCTAACCTGTATTCAGGGAACATGGAGGCAAGTCGTTGTTCCTCTAGCTCTTCTTTTGTAGGAGTCAGTCTTCTTCGAATCACATCTCTACCCCTTTGCGATCGCTCGGTGGCGCGACTTCGGAATTTTTTCTCTTCTTTTTCCTCTTCAGCTTTACGTTTCTGTTCTTGCTCCCAAATATCTTTTTCTTGGAGCCGAACTCGTCTCAATTCTGCTTCTTCTCGGTCTCGTTCATTTGTTGGGCCATACAGTTCAATAAACTCACAATAAAATCGCTCGTCTTTTGTAGAGCGCACGTAGTCCTCACAGCATCGAATGCTACGCAGTTCAGTTTCTCGTTTCGATCGCAAAAATCGCTCTTCCTCATCCCTTAATTTTTTCAATCCAATCGACTCCCCAGCATCTAAAAGTCGTTTCTCCTCATCATAAAATCGATTGCGTCGCAAGTTTTCCTTTTCTTGAGCTATTTGGATTCCTCTCCTCTTCGCCAGTAAGTAGTCTTGGTATTCCTTCCTCAGATTAGAATACGAATACTCCACAGTCATGTGTCTAGGTTTCGCAGCACTGCTTCCACCTGGAGTGTTATTAATCACAGTTCGAGTAATGAACATATCTGCTTTGGGCGTAGATTTCACTTCTTGCACTTGCTGCCTCAGCTGTGACAACTTGTTCTGCAAATTTTGTTGGAATTCAGGAGACACTTGTACGGCACTGATTGGTCCGCCGGATTGCCGTGCTTTTTCCTGCGCACTTTTCTTTTTCCCTCGATTGCCTCTCCTAGCCTTTTTGAATTCCGGTAACTGCTGTGCCCCCTTCAGTTTTTGCTTTCTTTCTGCCTCCCAAGCTTTGATTTTTTCTTCAGCGGAAACTTCAGATGCCGTTTTTTGATTAGCCAAAGGATTACTTACAATTTCAGGAGCATACGTCAAATGCTGTCTACCACTCGCTAAATTCACGTTACTTCCACTGCTATTATTGTTTCCCATCATTGGAGGACCAGCAACATTACTTATATTCCTCGGAATATTTCCGTAACCACTACTTCCCTGCAATGTAGACTGACCACCACTAGCTCTGTTTGCTGCAGCTTGAGCTTCTGCATTCTGCTGTTGCATCAATTTATAAGCAGGTTCTTGTTCATCCGCCTTTTTTTTCTTCTTCTTCAAATTATTAGGAGTCAATTCAATTTGATTAGATTGCACTCTAGTCGAAGAAAATGACGTTCGGGCTACAGGATTTACTACCATCGTGACGTTCTGAGGATTTTGCTGACGAATCGGGAAACTTATAGGAGCAGATGGGGGAGGACCTCTTGGTCGAATTCCTGCAATCGATGCAAAAGTACTTCCTCCTGATTTACCAAAAGGTCTTGGCGGTACAGGTGGTGGCAACAGATCCGATTTCACAACTTTAGCTGCAATTCCAAACCTATGAGCAAAAGGCATAACAGGGTTCATTGCAGTGGATGGACTTGCGCTATATGATACAGTTTGTTCACTGAAATTGTCGCTTGCAGTTGCAGCAGGCTGACGCTGATTTTCAATCAATTCATTCCAAATAGTAGCACTAGATTTTTCTTCAGTCTGATTCGTACTCCGAAGATCCTTTTTCTTTTCAGGGGAGGATCGCCTTTTGGCAGGAGAAGGGGATCTCCGTTTTCTAGGAGGAGTTCGAGATTTTCGACTACTTCGGCTTTTCCTAGGTGACTTGGATCTTGATCTACGCCTACTTGTACGTCTTGGGGACTTGGATGCCGACCTCCTTTTACTGTATCGAGGGGAAGATGATCTTCTACGTTTTCGAACTGGAGTTCGGGAGCGAGATTTCCGTCGAGGTGATCGACCCCGCCGACCAGAAGATGAAGACCGGGACCTTCTTCGACTGCTTCGAACTGGACTAGGCGACCGCCTTCTTGGGGAAGGAGAACGTCTTCTAGAATCCACTCGAAATGGCAAAGGTGAACGTGACTTCACCTTGATACGATCACGTGACCTAGCCCTTTCACGTGACCTAGCCCTTTCACGTGATCTAGACCTTGACCTCTCAATAGCCTTCCTAAGCTGTCTTGACAACTCTTCTTCCACAGATACTGACGATCTTGGTTGATGCTTTTTCAAGAAATCCAAAGTGAGTTGATCAGTCAATTTTGTTGCAGGGGAGGGAGACCGCCTCCTAAAACATTCACTCTGTTGTTGACCAGTGTTGGCTTCACGATCAGAGCTTCTCATAGGTAATGTAGAATTCTTCAAGAAAGGATTCATGGAATCTGGAATCCTCGAGATGATAGGGGGTGGGGGAGGATTTCTTCCCAAAACGAGCCCATTGCTGCTAACATTGCTTGCCATAGTATTGGCTTGATTTACTGCTGCAGGCCCAGCAGAAGACATCGTAGGAGGTGGACTGGATGTCACTTGCCGATTTTTCAAAATGGATTTCAACCCTGGCTTTGGGTTCGTTCCAGCATTAGTATTACTGGTATTATTGGCTCCACCGAAAATGGAGTGCTGCTGATTGTAACCTCCATAACTACTATTAGCATTCCCCGAGTGTTCAAACATACCACTACTGCTGTTTCCGCTTGAAGTATTGTGTGCTGATTGCACACTGTTTGAAATCCTTGGAGGAGGGGGTACTCTACTCGGGACAGGATTACTATATTGTTGAGACGAATAGGAATCCGTTTGTTGTTGTGGAGCGGGCACAGGTTGGGGAAATGATGAAGAATTCTGATTCTGACTCCGGCTCAGTGCTTGAGATCCATCACTATTCTTAGGAATTAAAATGTAATCGTCTAATTCCAACTGCTTGTCCAATCGTTGTACTTTCTTGGCATTGAACTTGAATGGCATGCCGCTCACAGGTTCTGCTTCCACTACTACTCGATCCCCCAATTGTGGCATGGGTCCAGATACACAACTAAAGTTGTTTGTGATATCATGAGAGTTGAAAAAGCATGGGTGAATTAATTGTGCCCAAGAATTATTTTCAGCCATTAGTTTGGAAAAAGGAAGCGCATTGTCAAACCAGCATTAGCATTAGTTACAGAAAAGTAAATTAAACGAAAGCTTCATCTAATAAATGCTGCTAGATGTTGAGCAATGGCTATCTACTAATTCCAAACTTCAGACTTACAAAAATCTCATATGCATAAACTACTGAGCTAAAAAAGAATAGAGAAATCTTACTTCCGTTGGAAGAATACATCATTATTGATCATTCCGAAAGTGTCTTGCACTTGTGACACAGCTCCTGTAAAAACTTGAATTTTGCTTACTGATCCAGAATTAGAATTATCAGTCTTATTGCCACTACTGGAAACATTGTCGCCAGAAAAAATGGACTCCCTTCCACTGCTCAAATTTGGTCTGTCTGTGGCTTGCAGATCGTAATTTCTCACATAAGATGATGTTGATGACGAGTTCGTTTCTTCCTTCTGATTAGTAGACGTATATCCAAATTGGGAGCCATGCTCATAAGAATTCTGCTGTGCAGATGAATTCCCAGCGAATGAGAAACTGGGAGGATTATTTGATACTGAGGATGGAGCTGGGGTATAGGAAGTAGGATTTCCAACATTTTGTTGATATCCAGAGAAATTACTATTGGAAAAGGCAGATGCAGGTTGAGGAGGAGGAACAAAAGAAGGAAATGACTGAGGAGGTTGGTAAGTTTCATAACTTTGAGCAGGAGTGGAATTCATGAATGCTGATGGATTTTGACCAGAATTCATCATTCCGGGAAATCCCATGAAAGGCAGTCCTCCACCAGGGCCCATCATTACCGGGGGTTGCTGCTGGCCTCTGGGGTCTGTTTGTCAAATTGTAAAGAAATATCAGAAAGTTAGTTAATGGTGATGAGTTGCACAGCAACTGTGACATAAGTTAAGTGTAGTATGCTGAGACGAAATGGGTTGAATGATTCCCAAGATGAGATATTGGATTTAGGGAACTACAAACCTGTGTCCATGTGATCCCTTGGAGCTTGAAACAATGAAGTAGCATGATTTACAATCAATCAGTTGCATAATTCCTTAGTCTACTTTAATCAAACTTAATTAGGTACTATAAGTAAAAAAAGCAACGACGATTTGTCGTCCAGTATAGGCAAGTCAACTATAAACTAGGTTCACAACAACTGATTTTAACAACGATTTTTTGGATTGCTGATTTAAATTATAGATTTTTTTGTCAGAGCATTAAGACAAACAGTTACAGTTAGATGGTTAAAAGAGTTTCGAGATATCGTGCCCCCTGCAAATTGACAGTGGCTTACAATTTTTTTATTTTTTGGCCACAGTGCCTCCCGCCCGACCTTATTTCCACACACATGGATTGCAAAAGAAGGTAAAATTGCCTGAACTATGAACTAAAATCAATTACAAAAGAATACAATAATCAAGCCAGGCTTAAACTCATTCTAAATAAACATCGGGAACAAACACACTTTAAATGAACATCGAGTCATTTGGTCGACATTTGTTTGGAGATAAATGGTAAAATAAAATGCACCATCAATCATCATTAAATGAAATTCGAATACCAAATACACCTCATTATTTTTTTAATACTTATATGCTGGCTTTGAATAGGGGGGTACAGGCCGGTGGATTATAGTTAAGATAGTGTGACACGACGAAATGAAAGAAGCCAATAAATAAAAATTATTTAGGAGCACTTACCACCAAAAAAGTCCATATTAGCAATCTTGAGTACTCAACAAAAGTTAACGGATGATGATTATCCAGCAAGAGTAATAACAAGAACTACAAACAGGCGAAAAAGAACAGAGATTCAATCATTGAGAACTTTAAGGGCAGCCTGGTTAAAAAACGGGATTCGGGATTGTTTATACATACGTAGTTGGCTACGGACGGAATAATTACCTGGACCCAGGTTAAATTCCTGGGAAAAGAAATTGTAAAGCTACATTTGGCTACTAATTTGCCACCGTGCAGCGTAAAATAAAAATAACTAAGCTAACAATTCCACAATCAATCAAAGGACTATAGGTTCATGAATTTTAAATTTACTAATCAGAGTAATAAAATTTTCTTTAAGTTAGCCACTTACTAACTCACTGCAAGAATTTGTCACCAGATGCACGGATGCGAAACTCCATCTGCACTTCGCACAATCAATTTGCTGTTTACGTCATTGTTTTCTCTGGAACAAACGAAACATAAATTAAGTAAATTCATTGTACAATTAATAGCTTTGGAAAACAGTAAGATAAGAACAAGTAAAAAATTACAAAATTAAACAACAAGCTTTGCTATAGTACAACCAAATACTTGCTTTCGCTTTCTATCCTACACTCTTCCCTTACCATTTATTGGATTGATTATCTGTCTCCCAATTTTTTTCAATTAAGGTGGCGATGATTTCTGAAATGGAGAACTATCATATATAAGGACTAAGGACACAATTAAAATTTTGGAACATGAACATAAGCATTTGCCATTGCCATTTCCTAAAATATTCAAAATGAAGTGAAGCCTACAATATTTTAAAACTCCCACGCTGCCGCTCAATTCTATTGCTCGCTGCACATAATTCTTATTTGGCGTTCAAACAGTACATAACGTGTGGTGTTCTCAGAACTTTTTAGGCATTCAACGGAAAGAGGAAAGAAAACCGAATCTTGTTTAAGCGCACTCAACGTTTAAGAGAAATTCGCAATTTGAAAAAGATGGAGTCAAATTACCAAAAGAGAAAAGACAATCTGAACCATATTTTGGGACCATTTAAAGATAAAAGCTGCATCTGGATAGATTTTAAATGAAGCTTTTAGGGTTCACCTTAAAAGCTTCATTTATCTACCCAGTTAAGTGAAGGTTTCTTGACTTTTTTTACTCTTCCCAAAACAAGGTGCAGATTATTTTCTCTTTTTTGATAATTTAACTTCTTAAATCTCCAATTGCAACTTTCTCTTAAACGTTGAGTGCGCTTAAATAAGATTTATGGCATTTCATTTCCTTTCCCCTACTATATAACGTGAGTGCATCCAACTTAGAAAAATTATTTATATAGCTAAAGCCATCAAAACTAAATAAATTAGGTTTTCTTCGCCTTTTCTCACTCCAAATTACATCTGTTGAAAACAAAAAGCACTAACTAAATAAACCGCAGCAAGTGGACATAAAAAAGTAGCAAAGCACGTTGTATATTGCAAGAACATACTGGTCCTATTTTATATCCTATCTTGTTTGATATGTTTTACAACTTCTAAATAGAAGAGTTAAAGTTGATCGTCCAACTCATCAAAGAATATGCTCTGCAGCACGCTGTGCTTTAGTAGGAAGATATCGCCATGATTAAAAATCAGAGCAGGAAACAAGTTTAAGTCATCCAAATTTTAGGAATGAGTGGAATCTTAACAATAACAGGAATTACTGGAATTTCAAAAATTCAAAGAATTTCTTGAATGTAAATACCTGTACGTGTGCGTGGAATATAAAAAACTGGACAAACAGACAGAAAAACAGACATTTAGGTACATATATAGAGTATCTTCGATTCTTTTCACCGCTTAACAACTTAAAAGAGGTGCGTCGTACGTGAAAACTTGAGCTTTTGGCCGACCATTTATCAATCTCAAATGGTCATCAATGAAATCTCATTAATTTTCCTACTACCCTCATAAATAACAGCTCTGGATTCTATAAGCAAAATATTGGCAGATAAACGTTGAATTGTATGTGTATACATTTGCGTGCATGTGTTGCATACATGTGCCAGAGAAAGTTGTATGTGCCAGCCTAGTTCCAGATTTGCTCCAGTCTGCATTTGGCTTTCAATGCACAACCACTGTATTATCTATCACTTTACCCTTAATTCCTATAATTTCGTGCAAATAATTTCGCGTAGTACCTAAAGTAGTGTATTTGGAGTGATAATAATCTGTACACTGCTGTGAAAACGTGTAGAAAAGAAATTTGAGAGGAAATTTAAAAATCTCCAAAATTTAAAAATTGTGAAGTATCGTAATTGAGTGACAAATTTTACACTCTAACTATCTGTGAATGTTTTATTACGGGGAACATGTAAGTTTTCTAATAAATAAATATTTTACGGTTTTTGATTGAAAAGTTTGAACAAAATCTAAAAGTTAAAAAAAATAGTCTAAACAAATTGTGAATATAGAGTCACAGAGCTAAAATTAGTCTAGTGACAATAAATAATGAATAATGCATAGATTAAAGCAGAGAGGATCCAATCAAGCAGAGTGGTTTTTTACAGGTGTCCGATTTTCCATCTTATTTTGGTATTCATCTTTAGTTTTTGTAGACGTTTGAATTCAGGGTAATTTGAAACGTATAAATCTTCTTTATTCGTACCAGCCATCGAATTGCTAAAATTTCCGATAAATTATGCGACAATGTGAAAAATTCTAATCTTTGCAGGCAGGTCTAATAATTCAGGTGAATGTGACATTAAAGCAATTTTTCAGCAAATAATTCGATATCTGTGTTATTTCTTTTTTTTTTGTTTTCAATACCATTTTTACAAGTAAACCGTCAAATTGCTTTTAGATAATTGGCATCGCATAATTTCACTGCAAATGCATTGAAGTATCAGCAGCATAAAACTACATATAGTAGCTATGCAAAAAAAAAAGCATGGCAAAGTACTGAGGGCAAAAAAAAAAAAAGTGAATTTTATACTTTTATAAAAACTAATCTCATGCTTATGGGTGTTGATATTTACAAAATTAGAGTTTACTATAGTTCAACAGTGTCAACCGTATTTTTTCGCGAAGTTTTTCATATGCTTTCAGCATTAAACTCACTCTTAATGCAATCACTTATACTGTGTTTCAAATCATCATATTTGGATATCATAGAAATAGATATACTATATACAGTAGCAGAAAAAAATCTCATCTATACATAAAAGATGTACCACAAACTCACTCACTCAATCAATTCTTCCATTTGTTATAGGATTACATATTGTGAACAATTGAAGATGAATTATATAGAACAAAGACATTGTAATACGATAAGGAATGTAAGCTATCACCTTTTCGTGTGCTTTTTCAATCCAAATGAATTAAGTATGACGCTTTAGAAAATTCACCTGAGTGAGCACCGTTCCAGTATTATGACAAAGAACCTAACATGGTGCCTGTTAGATTAAATTGCATTCCAAATTCCAATGATGTCTACACGTTTCTCCTCATGCTGAAGTAAACCAAAAATTTCCTTTCTTTTGCACTACTACTCTGAAGAATATCCCCTTCATAATGCAACAGAAATGCTTTTAGTTAGTCCATGTAGACATTCTTTTATGCACCCAAAAGAGTTCCCTGAGTTCACTAACTAACTATCAACTAACTAACGACTATCTATCCATATTAAATTAAAGATTGGTTGACTAAGTTTACTAACTAACTGTAGCTGGCAAGCAGAAAATTTAATCTGCTAAAAAGTTATCGGCGATGACATGGTTGAAAAGAGCTAGAGGAAATCATTAGCTATAACGTAATGCTATTGGGTTTCATAAGTTCAACATTTTGCACACAAAATCATTCCGGATTTTCATCAGCATTCACATATTCACTAGATAGTATGTCAAAATTGATCTCCATGCAGATTTCACGGCAGTGAATGGCTTTCCACCAACTTTGAAAGAGTTTCGCAGTAGTTAGGAAAAAATCTTCGTAGTCAGTCACTGTCCGTTTTTTATACAAAAGCTCAGATATTCAGTTCATCATAACATAATCGACGCTATTCCGTGGGTCACAAAAGCACGGAATTTCAAAATTAAAATAAAGCGATTTTAGTTGGTGAGTTATTTGGTTTGGTAATGAATACTTTTTGCCGGTTACTGTGCGAACAAAATTTAAAAAATTACTCATTTTAATTTTAAACGAGTCGAATTTGTTTATTTTCAGGGATATAGGGTTTTGGTTGCCAGAGTTATTTTCTGAAACTTGCTATTTTCCAATGATTTTTCAAGTTTTAGTTGCAGATTTTCTATTTTTAAGGCATTTTTTTCAATTTTTTATGGGCATAAGTTGCGTGGATGACGTACCTGCATGCAATTTTTTATTCACACCCTCAAAGGAGATTTCTTTCGATGTTAAATTCCATAACGCTGATAATTGATACTCGACTTTTAAAATGTGTACATTCAATCGTCTTGCATTATTTATTTGAGGTACGAATAGTTTCTAGGAATGTTGCAGGGGCTCTTTAAATTATTTTATGCAGAAAGCACGAAAGTATGGGAAATGAGGATGTTCATGTATTATTGCAAGGGCTTCTTTAATTATTGTTCCCTATTTTCCTAATAAAACTACTTCAGTAGCCTATTGTATATGCAATTGGTCATTTTCGGAGATGTTGGCAAATGTTGACTAGCCGGGCCCACTGGCCTATAGCCAGACTCACTCTTACGAGCAAAATTAAAAACCTGCGGAATTTTCAATGACCCACAAATTTTCTGACTTACAGCAGGTTTCTAGAACGTGATAAACAAAATTGTATAATAGTAAAAAAATTCGATACAGAGTCGTTTATCACATTCTAGAAACCTGCTGTGTGTCAGAAAATTTGTGGGTCATTGAAAATTCCGCAGGTTTTTAATTTTGCTCGTAAGAGTGAGTCTGGCTATAGGCCAGTGGGCCCGGCTAGTTTTATTTATGTACGCTTTCAGAGTCCGTGTGTTGCCATTATGGGAAATTCGTATTCAACCTGACCACTGTAGAAATATTATTGTGGATATTCATTCAGCTATCCCTTACTTACTTGCGTCAATTTTGCTAGTTGAGCGACACAATACAATAACAAAATATGCGATTTTTCACACGCAACCAGAATCCCCTTCTAAGTGCAAGGAAAGCAACTAAACTATCGCTTTTACCACATAGGGGTATCAGCATGCTTGAATTGTACTTTTACAAATAAATCTCTACTTTCCAATGTGATCGATAAAAAAATATTTTGTCCATACCCCGCAGGTCGTCTAATAACAACCCAACATTATGGAACTTCAATTTGCTGCACACACTGAATGATCCATCAGTAGTCTCCCAACGACTCAGTGAAATTTGTTTGCGGCCAATTGTGATATAGCTTAAAAGCTGCGCCGTAAGCTCTTTATAAGGAATCCAAAATTTTTCCCCAACGTAAGGGTTGAGTCGTCTTCCGCAAACCAAAATTCGAGCAGAAAATCCAGACTAGATTTTTATAATTTCTGAGGAAAAATAATATGGAAAAGATTTGAAAATTGTAAAGGCTTCCTTTCAATTTTTTTCAACCATATTTGCTCATGTTAATTTTGTTAACTTTCAAATGTTTTGGTCAGAGTATTGGGATACATTGGGAGCTAAAATTTTGGATTCTGAACAAAGATATTACGACGGTTTTTTGAGCTATCTTGCAATAAGTTAAATTGTGTTCAGTAAAGCATTCCATTGCATTGTCAGTGTGACGTCGAAAACAGATGATTTTTCAACACATTATATTGAGTGGCCAAACTAAAGTACTCTTGCTACACATCAGTCAATATGAATTTTTCGCATGAGGATGAACCACCGTTGGCATACTCGTCCCTGCTTTTGGAAAACGTGAGCTTTGGTCATCAAATTCCACTCACATTGGGTCTGGGTGTACCGAACACACCGTTGGCTGTGAAACTGATACATTACCTGCTGGGAACAGCTTTGATATTTATTGGTCTTGTGGGAGCCATTGGAAATGGATTTGTACTCTACATTTTCTCCAAGTAAGTCTTTCTCTTTGCATTAGAGTAAATTACATTAGTTTTGTGTCGTTCCTGCTAGAATAAAGTCTCTGTAAGACCATAGATAACTTTGCTTATTTTGGGAATTACTAGAAATGGAGCATAGACTGCAGTTTTTAATACATTCTGAAATCAATAAAATCTTTTGTGACAGAACGCACCCGAGATTCCATAGTGAGTTCTTATCTACACAATTACTGAACGGCGTTGAATTATGACTATGTACAATATGTATCGTAAAACATTGGTTTTTGGTATGAAAAAAATATTCATAATCACATATCCAGAATCGTCAAATGTAGTGCAAAAACGGCCGTATATTAAGTGATTTAAAGTTTTAACATGGAAAATTGGTATTTAAAACATAGGCGAGCAAAAAAAAACCGAGCAAAAAAATTCCATTTGTAGGTATCGAACTCTGGCCTGCCCATCCCATATCCCGCAACACTACCAACTAGTTCAAGCTAGGTCACTTGCAAGGCACACACAAAATCCTCCTATACATGCCGCAACGTGATTTACACTTAAACGTTTATTATTCAGCAATTAACCAACAGATTTGCGATTGGAAAACATCAGTTTCAGCTAAACCGTAATTACAATCACTATGCAAAATTTTACGACAATCCGTTCAGTTTCGTGGTTGCCCCAACCGAAACCGTGTTAATGTCACAAAGATTTTGTAGAAGCTTTTGGGTGAAAGCCAAGCTGCAATGTATTTCAATGTACGTTCCCACTCTGCGCTTCTTTCTCTCTCTCTCTCAGTTTCTCTTTTGTAGCTGTTCTCAATAACTTTACTAAAGCAAAGTTAATAAATACGTATGGTGCTGAATGAAACAATGATAGAAATGGAATCAAGGCAAGGGCACCTGAGAGTTGCAAATGGATCCATTAGTTCATTAGTTAGGAATGTACATGGGTAAGCGAAATTGTGATTTTCGATCAGTTGAGATTTTGTACTTTGCAGGAGCGAAAGAAAATTAACCATGCACGGCAAAAGCGGATAGTTATGGACAGAAACTAACTAACTATCTTAGTTTTGCAGCTTTTAGCTAGGTAATGAATTCGAATTGCAATTAAATATTGTCCTCTGATATATCGTATGGCATCGAATTAAGCAGCAAGATTTTGTTTATATTTCTAAGTTACTAAAGTATACTAAATATTTATTCTTTATTTAAGCACCGTATTCATTGAACTTAACTTTTCAACCGTTCTTCTCTAAAAATTTATATTTTTTTGATCGGCGCCTAACCCTATATGCTGTCGTTCATTCTAATCGCACATTCAGCAACAAATAGCAAATCAAAGTTCTTTTATCATAGTCATGTCTTTCATCCCCATTTATTTTTCCCGTTTAATGCAATAGATAACCTGATTGATTAAACCAAAAAGAAATATTTTTATTGTTAAAAACAAGATCACTGTTATCCAATGATAGTGGTTAAAATGACTTACTTTAGTATTCAGTATACTTCTAAGCTTTTGTAGCTATAAACGATTGATATAGTTGCATGCACGTTTATATTATTGCTTTATAATGCAATTTTATTGTGTAGACGATTGTTCAGGATTCTGCATGATCCTTTGACTGCGGTAATTACAATTTCCTTTAATGTATTTGAACATTTTGAAGTGAGTGGTAATTGTCTCAAGAAATAATACACGCACGTATTTCGCCCAGCCAGTCAGAGCAGACTACTCACCTCTATCTACTGATCTGATTGGCTGGGGCAAGTGGAAGCGTAGAAATCTACGTCATCGGGTGTACCCCTACTGTGTAACTAAATCAAGTCCAAATCTAAATCCATCCGTTGTAAGCCATCTTCATGCTCGCAGTTAGTAATACAGCAAGCACTGAATGGTTGTACTGATTGGATGTGAGATGAAACCTTTGCAATACATATTTGACTTTCCCCGCGAGTTACAGGAATTTCCTTTGTGTTCTTCCAAAGATTAAATGTTAATAAAAGATTGGATGAACGGCTTCTTCTGTCAAAGAATGTCATTTAATCATTTACAAGCTTTGAGAAAAAATGGTTTCATTCGTATTTAGCTCCCATATTGGCAACTTGTGCATTGAGTTTTGCTATAAATACCTTTCCTCTTTCAACTATAGATACCGTACATTGCGGGGAGGCGGCGGACGGCCTTTAATAATAAACTTGGCTATTGGAGATTTCATGGTGTCCATTCTCCATTTCATGCCCGCATATGCCTCATTCTCGGAGAAATGGACTTTTGGCCACTTTGGTAAGTCCTTCTAATCTTATCATCCATTGTTGACTTTTCTACTCCATTAAAATGGAGGCATGTTGTTCACACTCTCTATGTAGCACTAAAAGCTTCATGTGGCTGAAAATGGAATGAACTTATTTTGTTCCAGCCGATTGGCTTTAATTTTATAGATGTGCTGTTATCTCTTCATTCGGAATCCAAAATATTAGCGGCTACTTTCACAATTGCCAAAAATTGAAATCAAAGTTATGATTTTACATTTTAACGCTCTTAATTAACAGCTTAC
>Ga0210040_10006230_pt1 | contig 14915 bp, 14 predicted proteins | sample CryGeyCG12114_NA_FD_185462 | JGI IMG/M metagenome (GOLD analysis project Ga0210040, IMG submission 185462) | Groundwater microbial communities from aquifer - Crystal Geyser CG19_WC_8/21/14_NA (SPAdes) (version 2) | ecosystem: Environmental > Aquatic > Deep subsurface > Groundwater | place: USA... | reverse complement strand
ATACGCCACCACCTCCTCCTCCTCCACCACCGTCTACACCACCACCGGAAGCAGACCACCCACATCATCATTTACCCAACAAGTAAGCTCAATTATACTTCACCAGCCAAACCTTAGTTCTTTCGTTGTGTGTGCTCAGCACAATTAGCACATGTAAGTTAACATAAAGCATCATAATCAAATTATAGGACAACCGACAAATTCAAAACGGATTGCTACGGCATGCTCAAAGGATGGTGCATAACCCTTTTAGAAAATCGAGGCTGTGGCTTTGTCTTTTCAGAAATTACCGAGTTGACTAAAGAACAAAATAAATCCCTCACAGGGCAAATTTGGTGCAAAAATCCATGCTTTGTAGCAAAAGATGTGCGAGTGACGGCTTTTAAAGTTGATCGAAAATATTTCTGGGGAGAACAATTGTTTGTAGAAACAACACCCGAAATTGTGTCACAACATGTAGGTGAGATTCTATAGTTTTTTAAAAGTCAAGATGACTATCCTACATTTGGTATGTTCCCTGTCTACTCAGTTACACATAGGATAGATTTTGGGCATATACAAAACTCGATCTATTTTTTTTAATATTGAAATAATATTTTACTTTCTTTACCTTCTCTCCTACAGTCCAATACTTTGAAGGAGAAAAACTCGGGTACGAACCATATTCCGGAGTAATGAACATGCAAAGGCAGACATTTACTGTGTGGACGCCTGAAAGACCCTTGGAAGATTACAAAGGGCAATTTAAATTCCTATACGGAAACGAATTCGCATCATGGTGGGATTCAAATCTGTATGTACAAATCAAGAAACCAAAAAATTCCAATGCAGATCCTCTCGTCTACCATTTTGACCTACTAAGCAAACAAGATTACGATCAGTTGCCATCCCAGAAAGTACTGAGACTAGAAAATAGAATGGGAACTAGAGGAAGATTGAGATCAAATGAGGATTGCGTTTGTTCTGCTCCTGATTCATATCCAGAAGAAACAAACGATAATGATATCACGGTTCGAAAGAAAAGAGAAGATTATTATCCCAGCCTAGACCTAGAATCTGATGATTATGAAACACGATTTACGAAGCGGCAAATACAACCAGCAGGTAACCCAACTAACCAGAACTAGATACAAATTATTATATATTCCTGAATCAAATAATTGAAAACAATTTTGACTTGAATTTTACAGATGGAAACAAAAATTTTAGAATCTTTAATGGATATGGTGGATGTGACAACAAGTTGCCCGATAATGGAAGGATTGAAAAAATGCCTGAGACTGCTAAAGATACAGCTCTCCTTATTTTGGAAATTCTTCACAGTGAATGTGACAGAAAGCTGAGGAGAAATACGCTACAGCTTTTTGATAAAAAGATTGTGAAACAAGATACGGGACTGTCAACTTTCATGGATATGAATCACAAATTTTTGTAAGCATATAAGAGTTCATTTTTTAAAGTTGAAAAAAAAAATATTACAAATATATGTTTTTTTCTGCAGATCCATCAGCAAGAATATGAGAGCAAAAACTATTGATAAAATCATGTCAGCAGTCTACTTGGACGCATTCTCTAATGCCTTAGATGAGCAATACAGACGGGCAGAAAAACAAACGTTAGAGACGGTGAATCCGATCAAAAAGCCAATTTCAGAAACTGTGTCCACATTGACCAAGTTTTTCATAAATGCTATGAGTCTCATGACGAATTCCAAATTCACAAATTTCAAAGTCAGGCTCGCTAATAGATTGTTTCAGACAGCTGAGCAAGGTTTACGTTTAGAGTCGAGTAGCCAGCTTTGTCACAATGACGATATATGTGAGAATAATAAGTTGCAGTTGGCAGTTATAGCGGATTTCTTAGCTAAAAAATTCCCAGATATTTTAGAATACAGCACTGTACCAAAGATTACTAAATATTTTGAAGAGTATTATAAAGCTGCGGAAACAGAGGTCGCACAGAGTCTGAAAACTTTGGAAAGCAGCTGAAATTAATGTTAATAAAAATGACATTGTACGATGAAATAAACACTCCTGTTAAGCATAGACTGTGTTACTTGTTGATTCGGATTTGATTTGATTTTGATTTGTTGATTAATGCTTGGCCACAGCATTTAAAATGAGTTTTACATTACGTGACACCTTAAAACACATGTACATCGGTTGCTGCGCTACATTGCATTATTATACAAAACATATTCACCAAACTCAATAACAAAAGTAAATCCTGGAAATCGTAAATCTGACCTAGTCACCAAAAATAATAAACATGATCCATTGGGTCCATTGTTCGCCAATTGCATTATTTAAAGTGGAGCATCAACAAAATGTATTGATAACAATTTCAGCAAGTGTTTTAAACTATCATATTGTAAATCACACTTTATTTGCCATGCAAATATGGCGTGTTCAAAAATTCAACCAAAATGGAGCAGCCCATTAGTGTTTTTATTTCTAGCCTCCATCTTGTCCCTATCTTTTAGGGCTTACGGTGAAGAATTGGATCCCGAAGAATCGGACAATGAAGAACTGGATCCCGAAGAATTGGATTATCGAGATTATGCTAGAGATGGCGAGTCTGATTCTGAGTCCACATTAGTACGACCCAATCTACCTGATGAGTAAGTTTTGGACAAGCATTTTCACCAGACAGAAAAGATGCTTTAAATTGTATAGTATCTCATTTTTTCTAAGTTAGTTGAAACCTTTTTAAACTTAGTAACTAGCTCCATATGAATAAATTATCAAAAAAATCTTGGAATTTTTTCAGGCCCCCAGACGTATTTTCTGATACCTGCGGAGGAACTTACAAAGGATGGTGTGTCAAACTAAAGGATCAATCCTGTGGATTCGTTTTCCATGATTATGCAAAATTAACTCAAAAGCAAAAGAAACTTTTTACCGGAGATTTAACATGCCAAAAACCGACCCCTTGTTTTGAATACTATACAGTCAGAGTAACTGCTCATGAAGCCAAAAAGAACCTTTTCTGGGGTACCAAATTGTTTGTCAAAATGATACCCGAATCTGGCCGTTACTATCCTGGTAAGCTATAGTTATAGTAACAAAGAAATGAACGACTTAACTATAATTTGTTTAATATATCATCTGTTTGTCGGTAGCCAAAATGATCGAAGGGAAGGACGAAAACAAAGATGCCATATTTGGCCTTTGGGATGCTGAGAAGCAGGATTTCATAACATGGCCACCGGAGAAAAGGCTGCACTCAATCTACGGGCGTATGTATCTTCTTACAGTCCCCAAACGATACTATAACTACAAGCCGCTGTACACTAAATACATGTATGTAAGGTATACCGGATACTTACCTACGAGACATGTTATGAAACTAATCACCAAGGAAGAATACGAACAGAACAAGCATGTTGGCCACTGGGACAAAGGTCGAAATTTCAAAGGTTCTGCACTGGACAATTGCACTTGCGAAACAAGAATTCCTGCCGAAGAAGATGGAGGCCAAGAGAGTTTTAATAAACGTCGACGCTCCTATGGAGCTAATCGGGTCGACTTTCCACAAATCTCGACACTGGTTTAAAATTGTATAATCTAACAGTAATTATTAGGTAGTTAATCGATTATACATACAGTAAGTAAAGTCCAATGACAAATTGTTAGCATTGATAAAAAAGAAAAGAACGCCGATACAAACATTCCGTACTTGATTTTTTTCTGGCTGCATTTATTCTAAAGATTTTAAAAATTCTTTTACGCAATGAAGAAAAAGAATCCAAAAACTGCATTCAACTTCTTCTTTCAATTAAATCCTGTCATAAACGTCACTTCCAGCACAATATCATAAAATCATTCATCAATAACTTAAGTTAGTTAGTTAGTAATCTCATGCACACATATGAATGTTTTATACTATATTTTTAGCAGTTAGTGAGCAAGTCGAATTAAAAGTCACCCAATAATTTCATTCCATATGGCACATAACTTACTAACGAAACAAAACCTAACTATAGCAAACTACAGGTAGACACAAATCAGTCCAAAGTTGAGTAGTGTAAACAGCAATCTGGCAATGATTGATTGAATTATGTTTGCATAATGGTGGTACTTATATATTGTTTAATCAAAATGAGCTGTTCTTGTTCACACCTGTTCCCATTTGTTTTACAAGGCTCATAAAAAGAGCAATCTATCCCATTGTATTCTTTTCGTCTCCACCCGTCATGTTTTCATACGGGTTCCTATTATTAACTCACCGGTAGTTAGTTATTGAGATTTTATTCCCCACAACTATAAAATATCAACTTTTTATTGGAGCCAAAACTACTAACCTACTATATGTAACTAACTACGCATTTACCCATATGTTAATAAATACAAGAAACTCTGACTGAAACACATGGTAAATAATATAATCAGTCAGTCATACTGGTTAGTCGGCAACTTGAACACTTTGGTAAACAGTTCATTTGCAATTCCATGTTTTTCTTATTCACTTCATCTATTGAGAGCTTGTCACTCCATTTTAACTAACCAACATCTTGTGCACACATTTCACAAAAATATTCTCACCACACAATACACATTATTATTAGTGACCTGATTCACCTATAATTCCTTTGTCAAAAGTGCAGGTGTGCATAAAAAGACGCGAGACACACAATTCTGACTCAAATTCTCCATTGTGTTTTATGCCTCATGTTGAACTCTGCCTTGTGAATGCGGGTGATGATACTACATGTTGCATTCACCACGAATAATTTACTTGCTCACTGAATGATATACTAAACGAGAAAAAGAATGCATAATATATGGAGACGCAGTAAGTTGTAAACATTGTTATGTAGTTTGTTAGTTTACTCATTTCAGCAATGCTAAAAATATGAAAAACAGATATGATTCCAATTTTCCAAAGGAAATAAAAACTTTCTTACTCACTAGTTAGTTTCAAAAAAACTACAATGGAATTAAAAGTACAAATGGGTATAATAGTTAAATCCAACGAAATAGAACATGAAAAAGTTTCTTACCAACCATTACACTAACCAGCTAACTAAATGGGTTGTGCATAATTGAACGAGAGACCAGTCGCTCAGTTTTTCAAATGCTTTTGTATATTTATTTAGTTTAGCCACTTAACAAGTTTGCACTATACTAACTAACTAACGAAGTAAAAGTTGCAGTTTCGTTCCACAGCTAATCAGTTCTACCATGTTATGTTCGTTGCTCAAACCAATTGTGTACTAGTTGAATTTCATGTTTGCTCCTGTTTTTTTTCTCTCAAGTATTTGTTCTGGGAAAGTGTGTACACAAATACTACTTACTTACGTACTTTCTCTGCACGTTTTTAACTAGTTAGTCATGAGGTAAAAAAATACGCAAGGTGTTGAGAATTGTGTGGGTTGGGAAGAGAAAAAAAAAGGTAGAGCGAACAAACCAACTAAATGGTGGGCACCATTGGTACACCATGCAGCACCTGTCAGTTTCATTTCATTTCCCCAAACAGTGAGCTACAGGGAACAGCACTGTTTAAATAGTTGGAATATTGGATGAGGTTTGCTAGTTAGTTAGTTAGTTAAGGAAGTTAGTCGAGTTTATACGAATGAAAAACAAGTGGTTGAGTGCATTGCTAGTTTTTGCTCTTAAATCAACAAATAGTTTTGAACAAGATTTGGATTTTTTCCAATATTCGGTTTTGTTTAGACCAGGATTATGTGTCGACGTTATAGTGAGTTAGTACGCTAGACAAGATAAGATAGTGGCTATTTAGACTGACTTTTATTCAGCTGTGTATACTTGAGCGATATAATACAATTACTATATGATGATGAGTAGTGATACGGTCTTTTTTAATGATGACAAAAATGGGGAATCTGAAGAGCGGCTTTGTGAGACAACAATGGCAGAAGTGGCCAAACTGAATGATTTGCTGGCAGAGAAGGAGAAAGAAATCACCCGTTTACAAAGGGAAACCCATAAGCTAAAGGTGAATAAAAAGCAAAATAATTGTATATACAAGAGGACTGATGGTATTTTTTTGGAGGGTTCAGATTCACTCACGCTCGCCCAACCTGAGCGCAAATAGGGGCATATTGAGACATTCAAGTCGCCAATAGTAAAAAAAATAATAACAAGTAAAAAAATGGTTTTTTAAATGTTTTCAGTCCGTGATAGAAAAATCGGAACTAAAACGAGTCCCAAGTCTCTCCACATCTAACAGTACACAACAGGGTGCAACGCATCAGAAGAAATGTGGAGTTTCTGGAGAGAGTTGGGGAACAAGCCCCGCAGACCAAAATGATCTCAAAAAAGGAATTGAGCCTGAAAGGCATCACAAGGATTTCCGTACCAGAACTCTCATTCGATCCGCATTGGGAGATAATGATTTTCTGCAAAATTTGGATACCGAGCAAGTACGCGATATGGCAGATTTCATGGTTCCTCAGCAATTCTCGCCTGGAGAATTCATCATCCGTGAAGGAGATGCGGGTTTGCAAATAAATCCGTACCAAAAGGCAGCTATTGAGTTACCTTCGAATATCAACTAGCCCTTGCATTTTTTTTATTTTGCTTACAGGATGCCATTTATTCGTGTCAGCCGAAGGCCAATTGCAAGTTTCACAAGGGAAGAGAAATCTAGGCATCATTAAACCTGGAGTGGCATTTGGGGAGTTAGCCCTTCTCTACAATTGTAAACGAACTGCCTCCGTGAAAGGTGAGCAAAATGAAATGAGAAATTTAAATTTGCAAAAATCATGATGAACAAGGCGTAATAGAAATTTGATGCTCCTTAACAGCAATCACTGAATGCAAAGTATGGGCACTAGAACGACGCGCATTTCAAATTGCGATGGTAAAGGCGGGGATGCAGCGAATGAAGGATCGAGTAAAATTTTTGAAACTAGTTCCTTTGTTACGAGATTTGGATTTGGGAGTCCTTAGCCGAATAGCAGACTGTCTAGAAGTGGTACATACTAATATAATAATAATAAAGCAATATGGTTGCACGTCTACCACATTGAAATTTGAATTTTGCGGGCTAGCAATGTGTGTTTTTTCAATGATTCTGTTATGACATTTTTAGGAGCATTATGCAGCCGGTACTTATATAATCCGGGAAGGCTCAGCCGGGGACAACTTTTTCATCATCAGCCAAGGAAACGTTCGCGTCACAACTACATCTGCGCCCGCGGAGGACAAATACAATGAACCATACGTTCATTATGGAAAGCCATATAATGACGATTCTAGTCCACGAGATGGCACTGTGGAACCGAAATGTCGACCTGCCAGGGTATTACGAGATTTGGGTCAGGGAGATTTTTTTGGGGAGCAAGCTTTATTGACTGAAGAACGCAGGAGCGCTAATGTGATCTCACTGCCCCCTGGCGTGGAAGTCTTGACACTGGACCGGGATTCTTTTCTTCAGCTCATTGGTGGCATGAATGAATTTAATCAGCTACGAAAAAGCCATGATTTGAAATGTGGCCAGGAACAAACTACTCCTAAAGATGTGCTTGTGGTAGATACGATAGCAGAGAAGGTGGAAAATATACAATTGGCTGGAGGAGCTGTGGCTATTTCTATTGAGAAAGAAGATATGCCCACGGATTTTTCAAAATTGACTTTGAACGATTTGGAGTTTGTGGCCACATTGGGTGTGGGCGGTTTTGGCAGGGTAGAATTAGTTCAGGTAAATGTATTCAATATTAAATTAAAAATAATGGAAACCAATAATTGTAGCCGTCTTCCAAATATCGAGAATAAAAATTAAATGTCGCCGCCAGGTCGAGATTTTAACAACTCAATCTTGTTTCACGATGTTTAGATTTCAAACGAGCCATCGCAAGTTTTTGCATTAAAATGCTTATCAAAAGTTCATGTGTCTAAAACTCAGCAGCAAGATCACGTATACGCTGAGAAGAATATTATGCTGGCTTGTAATTCACCATTTATTTGCAAGTAAGAAGCCATACTTATACTGCTTTTAGCATAATGTTTAAGGTTTCAATTTTATCAAAATGCGTGAATTAAATGTTTTCTAACGTTTTAAAAAAAGTGAAGTTGACCAATTATATTATGTTTCAGACTTTACACTACGTTTAAGGATAGCAAATATGTATACATGTTAATGGAGGCATGCTTAGGAGGAGAAGTGTGGACCCATTTACGTGACAAAGGTGCATTTGATGAGGATACAACAAGGTTTATCGCTGGTTGCGTTTTATTAGCTTTAGATTACCTGCACGGTAAGGATATCGTGTATCGAGATTTAAAACCGGAGAATCTTATGGTCGACAATGTGGGCTACATCAAATTGGTACACATACAATTCAAATCTACTTTGTGCTTGCACTATCTGGTTAGTTATATAGTTTAGTGAGCTAAAAAACTATCTTTCAGGTGGATTTCGGGTTTAGCAAAGTGGTACCAAAGGATCAAAGAACATGGACATTTTGTGGAACTCCTGAGTAAATACTAACTAATAGTATATTGAAAATCCTATCAATTGTCGCACTTTTTACAACTTTTCTTTGTAGGTATTGTTCCCCCGAAACTATACTAAATCGTGGACATGATCGTATGGTGGATTACTGGTCACTTGGAATTCTATTATTCGAGCTTCTTACAGGATCGTAATATATGAAATAAATTTAATTCTTGTGTTCGTGTAGCGGCTAAGACAAACTTACTAACTAACCTTATTTGTCAATAACAGTCCTCCATGGGGTCCAATGGCCGAAGGCGGTTCCGGCTCTCCGGATTTAGATCCATTATCAACCTACAACTCAATTCTTAAAGGTATTGACTGCGTGAACTTTACAAAGAATTGCAGTCGAGCGTCGATTTCTCTGACTCGACGATTATGTCGACAAGCACCGGGGGAGAGATTGGGGGCCAACCGAGGAATTCGAGATGTTGTCACTCACAGATGGTTTCAAGGTTTCGATTGGAATGGTTTAGCAAATCGGAGTATGAAACCTGCAATCCTCCCGAATCTGAAAGGTCCAGCCGACACTACCTATTTCGACAAGTTCGAGTTAGAAATGGAAGATGTACTTTGCGATTTCTCTGGATGGGATAATGAGTTTTAATGATGGACAAGAATTGTATAATTTGAGCTATTTTCTCCAAAACTTCATATCACTAGAAAATATGACGCATTTGAAATGTATATTGGCGCGCAAAAAAGGATGCTGCGACTGTTGCAGATGCGCAATTGAGTTTTCAGCTTTGATTTGCAAATCTTCAATTCATTCAATTTAATCTTTAGTTAGTTGGCGTTTTACATTTTGCTTTCTCTCATTTATCTGTACTGTATATCTATACACACTAAAAGTTCACAAAAATAAAACTGGAATCAATTTGAAAAGAAAATATCCTACGAACCATAAGCGAACAAAAATAGAAATGTGCAGCGAAAAAGTGACCGAAGTGCAGATAGCTCCAATAACCAACTTTCGCTAATTTTAAATTTGAAGACCAAATTTTTTTTACTGGAATAAAAATTGAATGCAAATGCAACTGCAGTTCATGAACGCAATGGAACAAAAATCGCATTATTAATCGATTAAACAAATAACGTAGTTCCAAAGCCAATGCTACTCATTAATTAAAAACATTGTTTATTCACAATCTGCCTCGTAGATAAACAAGTCTCAATTTACACAAAAACAATATATCATGTTTCCAGATTCCTTCACTACATGCACACCCAAATCTTTTAGTCAACTATAGCATACAGTCACAAAGTATACATGGCATATTATAAAATTAAACTAACATGGTAGTTTTGTTAGTCAGTTATTTAAAAATTACCAATAACCGAATACATAAGCCATTACAACTTTGAAAAATTCCAGACTAGAGTGCCCCTCCATGTGCACTATTTTCTTCTGCCTAGTTAGTTAGTTAGTTACAAAAAGAGAACGCGACCACAAGTCTATCTCCATTGTCATTTCACTCACTTCACTAATGATCATAAAGTCTATTTATCTGCTATAAAAAACTGCCCCTTCAAACATACCGCTTACTTTAAACAACATTCGTAAACCAACAATTCATACAACTAAAAATTAGTAGTAATAATAATTATCTCACTTGCGTATCCATTTTATTTGGCATACGGTAAATTTACTAGCAGGCGATTATTGTTGTAGAATTCATGATATGTCTCGAAAATGCTGGAATTTCCATTATTTCCTTCGCATTTGTAGCTTTCTTTCATCCTACTAATACCATCATTAGAATTATTATGTTGATAGTTAGTACACACAGGGGCTACATTGCTTGAACGAGTAACATGCATATACGTATAAAATTGTGAGTAGGCCTGTGATACCCACTTGAAATAGAAACATGGGGTAGATTCTCAATTTTTATGAAGCAAAGACAGCCGTTTTGGTAGCATTATGTCTTGTACGTTGCTATATACATATGCAAATTTTTAACACTACTTCTGTATGCTTAGACTACTTTTTGTATTCTAGCCTTATTCCGGCTCCCATTACATCACTATACACATAATTGTTCTTATTAACTAGCAATGTGGTTAAATTTTAGTCAGTGCAACGAATTTGAAACAACGGATGACTAGGATTTACAAATATCTGTGAAAAATTACAAGGAATGTCTTACTAATTGGAGACTATTCGAGGACCGCGGTCCAAAGAATAATCTTAATTATATGAGAAAAACGTAGTATGAGACATCACTGTAGTGATGCAGATGATGACTATCATCTGCATCTGCATTTTTGTAGTTGGGATGTCAAGCTGCAACAGTAAACTCACCTACATCACTACAGTGATTTTGAGTACTACGTATTTCGAAATGTAACTAACTATAAAACTAACGGTATGGTTGTACAAATTATACAAATTGATAGTCAATTTAGCAAAGAGGAATGGCAAAAAACCATATGACTGATCCGGGCTTTCCATCACGTAATATAGCGTTTCATGTTCCAATAATTTTTAATTACCATGCCGTAAGCTTTGTGCATTGGTTCCATATACAAATCTGTAGATTTCGGCTAATTATTGCTTGTAAACTGCTCACTCATCGTAAATACAGATACTGAGTAGTCCATAAAAACCAGATTACAATTACAAATCTCACAAACATTTCCCCATACGCCGACGTGCCATTATATTACTGATTTAGTACCATCAATTTGACATACTAACTAACTAACTGCTATCATTACTTGTAAGGTAGAAAGTCTACAAGAAATTGTACAAACAGTAAAGAGGCTTCCAATATCCTATTCCTTGGCTTATGGCAAAATGTTAAATCCGTCTAACGGTTCAAGCCTTTTAGTTAGTGCAGCAGCATTACTTTTTGTTCCAGCCGTAACAAGAAAACAACCCAAAAAAGAGCACAAGTGCAATTTATTTTATAGAGGGAAGATTAAAGGAACTTGATTTAGTTAGTAAGTTTTGGCTATTACCACACTACGACCCATATGAAACACCTGAATTGTTGAAACCCACATTTTCCTCCAATACCATAACTTAATTTTCACCAAATGAAACCACGAACAAAGTAACAGCACCAGTAACTTACAAAGAACCATACATTGAATAGTTTTGAACACGAATACAAATATCAATGCTACAAATAATCACTTTCTTCTCTTCCTTTTTATCCTTCATTAAAAAAGTTGCTCACTCTTTGGTATACATTCAGGTTAAAAAGTCTTCTTCCCCATTCTCCTCTTTGATTGTGTAGCAGTCCACTTCAAATGCCGCTTCCCTTCCAGCTAAAAAAAATATTCATACATCAGCAACCCAGAGCTAATTACTACTGAGCAACACATTGCATTCCGTAGCTTTCTAACTCACCATCAAAAGAAGGTGTCCTCACAGGTGGAGCAGCCCTTCCTAATCTTGGAGGAACCGGAGGAGGCATAGCCGGAGGACTCGACGATGGCGGTGACCCTAAACTTGGTCGGCGATCCAACCTCGGAGGGACCGGTGGGGGTGTACCCCCAGGGGTACCAGGGCCAGGACTAGCACTGGCACTGGACCCCTTGCTACCTCCATCACCATTTTTGACCACACTGCTATTATTGCTCCCACTGCCTTTACTTTCCCCTTGAGATTGAACTGTCGTAGGAGTAGTACTGGAACTACCCCCTGAAGAAAGAGATCCATTCCCATTTCCACTCATGAAGCCATGTCCATTGGCCTTCGGAGGTCTAGCAATGATCACGTCATCCCCTGAATACTCATCGGACCCAGACCCTGAAGACGACATCCTAGGTCGACTTGGTTTTGGGGGAGGTAATGGTGGACCCGGTTTGCTAACATCGCTAATACTACTACTACTGACGCCATTAGTTTGAGCTTTCGATGATGATACTGACTGGATACTACTAGCACCATCTTTGGAAGAAGAGTCTGCATAGTTGGGCAAAAATACAGAGTCTGACGAATACTGATTGTTGTTATTAGTAGTAGTGGACTGTTGCCCCTTCTGCCCGTTATTAGAGATAACCATGGAAGAGTCAGCTCCACTCATGAGATCCGGGTGAGCAAAACTTTGTGGCAGTGCTGGCAGTTTACGTTTACTACTACTAATGGATGTCGTACTACTCGTCGCACTACTCGTAGCTGTGCTGTCTTCCGAAGAGTCTGCTCGCTCAACTCTGCCTGGTAGGATTCTACGAACCGGGAATGGAGATGGCGGCACTGCGGCTCCATTCCTAGCAGTAGTGGTCACAGTAGTCGTAGTCGAAGAATAACCCGAGCTCATAGGGGAAGAAAATAATGACTGGTTGTATTGCTGTTGTCGCGGTTTTGGGCTTGGGACTACTTCTTCTACAGATGAGGATACAATAGGTTTCACTATGGGTGAGTAGTCTTTTTGCATGAGTTCACCAATTCCACTCACTGCTGTGGGAATAACGGGTGGTTCTGGTTTTTCGAATGCGGTGACTCGACTTCGAACAGAGACTTGAGTGAATGTTTCTTCTGAAGAGGATAGGACTAGATGGGAGTCCCCAGCTTTCGGGGTGGGGGATGTGAGAGATGTAGTAGAGAATTCTGAAGTGAGTGAGTAATTACTGGACGAGTATGTGCCAGTAGTGGTGATCTGTTTGGGTACACTTGGAGCTGACACAGCTTCCAGTGATGTGGGGGTGCCGGTAACGGAGGTGAGGGAACTGGAAGTGGTCGATGGAGTGAGCGTAAATGCACCAGATGTAGAGGAAGAGGAGGCTGCCGCGGCGGTAGCTGCAGCAGTTATTGCCGATTTGCTTAGAGATGGGATAGAGCCTCTAGAATGAACACTGGTGGGACTGGGAGAGCTTTCACTATGAGAACCAGGGGACTGCTTGGAAGGACTTAGGGGGAGAGAACTCATCTTCGAGCATGGGGTCTTCTGGGATTTCGATAAAAGAGCGGAAGTTGGGCTGGAACGGGGGAATGGACGTCCTTTGGACAAAAGCGTAGGGCCCTTCCTGACTGCTTCCACTGCCGCTGCCCGAACTGTCTGCAACAAAGGCACTGCTAGACCATGATCATGTCTAAGAATCACGGGGTTCTGTATTAAATACTTGGGGTTGGCATGCTGTGCGATAATTGTGACGAGCTAATCGTTACTAAACTACTATAACTACTGGTATGCAGCCATTATGGAAAGTAATTATGGTAGGTAGGTAAAGTAAGTCTCTCTCTAAAACATTCCATTTCTACGCTGAAATTTTGACTAGTTTTTCAAACACTAGGATTTATTCAAGGTCAATGCATCGACACGTGGACAATAAACATCATAATTTTATTCCCTTAATAACAAGCTAACTATTACTAACAACTCAGCTAAAAATTTATAGAATGAAACACAAAAGTCATGCAAAATTTACAACTAATGAATGATAATTAATTCTAATTGGATCACAAAAACTACGAACAGTTATTCTGTAAAGATCTACAAAGCAGGGATTTCTGATTAAAAGTTCCGTGCAAAGGAGAAATATATTATAATCATATAAATTCAATGAATACCATATATTCCATAATTAACTGTGCATAAATGATCTTTGACAAGCCTATACAACCTAATATGATATCAGGATACCTGAGTAAACGTTGTGTCAAAGTTCGAAATACCATTACCTGATTTTGCAGGCCATACTTCGAGTAGATACTGTAGGATTTTAATAGGTGGATGGAAATCCAAGCTCTCAATAGTCAAGTCATAATGGATCATAAGTATAGGTCCAAAGCACAAAGCCAGTTGAGTTGGACCCATTTTATTGCGATCACTCAGAGAGCATACAAGACTCAGATGTTCCAAAATGAGCAGAAGCGTACACTGCAAAACGAATTAATTAGACACAGGAAATCAATTATTTGAGCCACGTCAGCATTTCAAACTGTTCATTTATACATTACATTAAAGAAGTCCTTCATTTCTTACTCCTAATGAGCAAAGAAATAATCAAAAGTTGACTTGACACCTTCAGTTTAGTTAGTTAGTACTACATCTAACATAGAACTGATACAAACTATAAGCTTATTTTTATCCAACAGTCGCAACGAATGTCATTACGTAGTTTTAGTTAGAAAGTGATAGTGAAACAAGGGAAAGGACAATGAGCCAACCCTTTGAAATAACGAGACAAGTCAAAATCGTATAACAAACTATCATTATATCAACTGGCTAATTAACTAGCAAAAAGCGTCATCATAAACTCTCTATCTGCCAACTGAGTTTCCTTCATTAAGTCAGCCATTCATTAAAAAACTTAAAAAACATTTAAACTCACTCACATACACAAAATCGAAATTTCAGATTAAAAATTTACTAAAAAACTAACTAACTCCGGCATCTGTAAATCATTAGAGAAAAGTGAGTGAGTAAACTCGATTAAACAAAAACTCCCTCATCAGTACTTTATACGAAAGAAAATAAAGTTCTCCACTAACTAACTAACTA